>Ga0315534_1001131_pt1 | contig 18505 bp, 17 predicted proteins | sample SalMarSW160240MG_FD_203094 | JGI IMG/M metagenome (GOLD analysis project Ga0315534, IMG submission 203094) | Salt marsh sediment microbial communities from the Plum Island Ecosystem LTER, Massachusetts, United States - Salt Marsh Sediment SW1602-40 ... | reverse complement strand
AAACGGTTATAGAATATCATTTTTTCCTTATATATCCCACAACATAAATGTGGAGAGCGGTATTTTTTTGATTCTGAAACAGGTTCGACAAGCTCACTACAGGTTGGGTTCGTTTTGGGTTCGTTTTTACACGGTTCGCAATTGGCTATATTTTCATAATCCTTTACTAATACTTTATTTACGTTCATTTTGGCCTTTTTGAATTTGGGTTAGTTTGGGTTCGTTTGGGTTCGTTTTGGGTTCGTTTTTCCCACGTTCACCAAGTGTCCTTTTTTCATATTCCATTGTAATATAATAACTTACGTTCATTTGACTTTTTCGAAAATTGGGTTCGTTTTGCATAAAAAGGTTGATTTGTAAAGCGCTCTCTACAAGTGTAGAGGGAAAGATAGCTAAGAGTGAGCTAAAGTGTCTAAAATGCCTAAAGTGAACTAAAGTTGGATTCTCGATGCTCATAACTGGTAAATGGTTACTGGTAATTGGTAACTGGTAATTAGCTGCTGACTCCTGATCTCTGATTGCTCAATTTTACATTCTAAATTCTCAATTATACATTACTGTTTACATTATACCAAACTCCGCTTAAATGTTCAATATTAATCTAACTTTTTTTGAAAAAAATTTGCCACAGATTTCACAGATTACGCGGAGGGATTTTGCCACGAATTGACCCGAATGAACACGAATTGTTAACCGCGGAGGACGCAGAGTTTTTCGTACACTGTCCCCAGCCATTAATAGGTGGCTGTCCCTAGTTTATACTCAGGTTTTTTATTACTTCTTCGCCACGCTATGCTTTGACAAGTTTTATTTGGTTTTCACGATTTTATACGGGAAATAGGGTTCGAGATTAAAGAGGCTGTGATTTTTTTGATCAAAAAGACAATTATTACGAGCAGGCAAAGCAGGACGCAGAACAGGCCTGTAAGTGCAAGGATAAGGACAACGTAATAAAGAAGTGTCGATTGTATTGGAAACCAGAATGGGAGCGTGTTTAAGAAGGCAAAGAGTGCAAAAAACCATAACGTTGAGGTTTTTGTATATTGGCCACGAACCCTGCCTTGGTTGTATATTATTGAAGTGGCGGGTAACAGTAAAGAAACGACGGCGTTTCCGTAAATCAGGCCGCTCCAAAACCGCCAGGCCGGGCCGGGGTCAAGTAAATGAAAACCGAATACCGGCATTATCAGCAGGCTTGCAATATTTACATAAATGACGCTGAGTGATGGCAGACCTTTTTTATAAAGGCCGCTTACAAGCAAATAAATAAAACTGATTCCAAGGCCGACATATAATCCAGTGCACCTCTGGCAAAACGGCAGGATGTGGCCTTGGATAGTAAAAGACCGTAACGGGTCCTGTGAGCAAAGAAAAGAGAATAAATAATTAAGAGTGCTCACGAGTCATACCATTTTGGCTTACGTGAATAGATTGTCGGCTTATTGCTGAACGGCCGTAACAGCCTGTCGGCAATATGTCTGGCTGAGATTTTCATTCCGTATTTCAGTAACGACCTGAGAACACTTTTGCGCCGCTTGTCGCGGACGGTAAAAAACTGCCTTAAATCGGCGGCCATCCTGTTGAAACCTGCTCCAAAAAGCAGCTTGAAATAAAGCCTTTCGAGCTGTTTTGCTGAGAAGTGCCTGGTCCGCATAACCGGCGTGTGAAAGTTGTAGCATCGGTAGTCTGTAACTTCTATGAGCCCTCGCCTGCAGGCATCTTCATAAAGCTCGGTGCCCGGATTTGGAGTCAGCGGGATGAAGAAGCAGTAATCCATACCTATCTTATATTGATACGTTGAAAGCCGCTCAAGCGATTTTTCCGTTTCATTCCAAAGCCCGAATATGACCGAGCCGATGGTAAAAACGCCTGGATATTTCTTTCGAAATATCTCGAATGCCCTGGCGGTAATATCCGGGCCGTTTGAATGCTTATTCAGCGCTGCCAGTCCCGGCTCATCCGTCCTTTCAACGCCGAGCATAACCTGGCAGAGACCGGCGCGAACGGCCTTTTCAAGAATACCAAGCTCCTCGTCCCGAACGACACAGTCTGCCCTGAGCCACGCGGTCTGTCGTATTTTGATATTCCGCTTTAATAACAGGTCGCAAAATACGTCCGTCCACTTTGGGTCGGCGTTCCACGTTGGGTCGACCCAGCCAAAAGTGGACCTGTCAAAATCGCGAATGAGTCTTTCGACTTCTTCCAGCGACCTTTCGGCGGACTTTGTGCGAAAGTAAGGCTTTATGGTTTTGCCGTCCTTAGAGAGTTTGCCCATAAGTTTCCAGAGGTTGCAAAAATTGCAATTGTCCGTACAGCCTCGGCTGTGTTCTATCGAGACCAGGCCCGGATGGTTTTTTGCGCCCAGTCCGTAGAGTTGCATCGGGACCTTCGACCATGCCGGCATCGGTAAAGTGTCCATATCAGATATAGGCGGCCTGTCAGCGGTCCGGATGATTTGGCCATCCTGTTTGTAAGAAATGCCTTCGACCGTGTTCAGGTCGGTTCCGTCGGCGAGAGTCGTGAGCAGCTCCTGCAGTGTGATTTCACCTTCGCCGTGGACGATATAATCTATACAGCCGGCTTCAAAAGACTGCTCAGCCGCGCTGCTGAAAAACACACCGCCCGCGATGACGATTGTATCGGGGTGCTGCTCTTTGACATAACGGGCCAGTCGCATTGCTTCATGGGATGAGACCGTTTCTTCACCGAGGCAGATTACATCGGGCCAGTCGGAATCGAGAAGGCGGAGCAGTGACTTCCACCCAATCTTGCTTGCCGCACAGTCAATTATTTTGACTGAAATATTCGGGCACATCGCTTCGAGCTGACCCGCAAGTGACATAAAACCCAGCGGCTGCCAGAAGGCGCTTGTCTCGCTATTAAACGGCCAAACATATCTCGGCGTTCGTACAAACAGCACTTTCATGATGTTCCCTGCTTGCTATGTGTTCGGATTTACAGAAATCCGATAGTGATAGCCCTTGTCAACATCTATAGCTTATTCGATATCGTTGTTTGAATCCAGCTTTTTAGGTTGTAATGTATAAATGGGTGCGGTAGCATTATTCCATTATCGCTATGTTGAAGAACAGAAAGAAGGGAATACATTATGGACAGATGGCCGGACAAAAACGAAGCAGAGCAGATTTTAGAGGATTGGATGAAAAACAAGAACCTTCGAAAGCACGCCTACGCCGTTGAGGCGGCGATGCAGGCATACGCTGCTAAATTCGGCGAGGACCCTGAGAAGTGGGGTATTGTCGGGCTTCTTCACGATTTCGATTATGAAAAGTTCCCCAGCCTTCAAGACCATCCGTTCAAAGGCGTGGAATATCTGAAAGAGCAGGGATACAGCAACGAATTAACGCAGGCAATTTTGGCCCACGCCGAGCACACGGGGACAACCCGTGATACGGTTCTCAAGAAGTGCATTTATGCCGTTGATGAACTTACCGGGCTGATTGTAGCCGTGGCGCTTGTTCGGCCATCGAAGAAGCTGGCGGATGTCGATGTCCGGTCGGTCCAGAAGAAATGGAAAGAGAAGGCCTTTGCCGCCGGCGTGGACAGGGAAATAATCGAGCGAGGTGCCGAGGAGCTTGGCGTTGAGCTGACCGAGCACATAGAGACAGTTCTAAAGGCGATGCAGGGCATTTCTGAAAAGTTAGGGCTTTAGGAACATGCAGGAAACGGCCTTGCTGATGACGTAAACATATAACTCGATTGAACATGGAAAAACAGACAAGGGCTTATCTTTATGCGTGCGTTGCGGTCTTGTTATGGTCTACGATTGCTTCGGCCTTCAAGATTTCCCTGCGCTATGTGGATGTTCTGACTCTTTTATTTTACGCATCGTTAACAGCGTCTGTTTTTCTCTTTCTTTATTTACTGTTTCTTAAAAAACTGAAATTGCTCAAGGCGTTCACAGGCCGGGACTATTTGCGTTCTGCTTTGCTGGGTTTTCTCAATCCTTTTCTTTATTATGCTATTCTGCTCAAAGCATATTCGATACTGAAGGCCCAGGAGGCCGTGACGTTAAACTTTATTTGGCCGATCATGCTGGTCTTATTGTCAATACCGATACTTCACCAGAGAATTGGTTTGCGGAGTATCCTTGCTATAATCATCAGCTTTCTCGGCGTCTTTGTCATTGCAACGGAAGGTAATGTCCTGGGATTCAAGTTTACCAACACTGTGGGAGTATTGTTGGCTTCGGGAAGCTCGGTCATCTGGGCACTATTCTGGATATATAACGTAAAAGATAAGCGTGATGAGGCCGTCAGATTGTTTGTTAATTTTGCATTCGGGACTGTTTTTATATTTCTGTCAATCCTGCTTTTTTCAAAGGTGACAATTCCAACTCGCAATGGCCTTCTTGGCGCGGTTTACGTTGGATTATGTGAGATGGGCATTACTTTCCTGGTTTGGCTCAAGGCACTGAGGCTGTCGAAGACGACGGCGCATGTTGTGAGCTTAATCTATTTGGTTCCGTTTTTTGCCCTCGTATTAATATCACTTTTTGTTGGAGAACAAATTCTGTTCTCAACAGGTATAGGTCTGGTCCTTATTGTGGGTGGGATAATACTTCAGAAATTCTGGGCAAGGCCGGCGTGATTTTTCTGTTACAAACCCGGCTTGTCGCAAGGCTCAAAAAAAAGAAGTAAAGGCCGGCAGCGTGTTGCTGTCGGCCCTTAGTTACATCGCATTTATTAGTTCCTTTTCGGAAAAAACCGGCCCTATTACGGATACTTGACAGAACAGCCGTAAGGCTCAGTCTTCCCGATGCTTACTCTTTTACCAGTGGTCAGCTCCGCCAGGGCTTTGTCGACATAGCCAATTAGCTCTTGTCCTCCAGACACCTTACCAAGCGGCGCATTATCGATAGCACCCTCGTAGACGATATGTCCCCTGCGGTTTATGATGTACATGTGCGGCGTTGTCTCGGCGCCATAGGCTCGGCCAACCTTGCCGCTTCTGTCATCAAGTATCAGGTAGGGCAGCTTCTGTTCTTTAGCAAAATCTATGTTTGCTTGTTGTGTTGTATGATTTGTACTATTAATAGCCAGCCAGACCACGTTTTTGTCCTTGTACTTTTTCGCGAGGTTTGCCATCGTTTTTACAGTTTTGTAATGGTATAGGGAAAACGGACACTCGAAACTGAGCCACTCCAGAACTACAATTTTGCCCCTGTAATCTGAGAGGCTTACTTTTTTGCCGTCAAAGGTGCTCAGTGTGAACGGCGCCGCCGGCCTGGTCCCAAGCTCTTCGACCCCTTCCGTTCCTGGCGTTCGCGGTCGGTCCCTCAACGTTCTCTCGGGCCTTTGGCGTCTTTGCTCGAGCTGTGCCAGGTTCTCGTCATATTTTTTCCGGTGTTTTTCTATCAGCTTGTCAAGCCGTTCGGCCGTCTTCTTTGCTTTTTCTTTTACCGCCAGCTCACGAATTGCCTTTAGCTCACCGATAAATTCCTCGTGTTCCGCTTTCATTTTGGAAATTTGCTCTTCAAACCGCCCAGTCATTCCCACCCGGCCTTCACGGGCCATGGCCGGGCGCGGCGTGCCCATTCTGTCACGCATCTGTTTTCTGAATTGCTGCCTTTCCTCTTCGGACATAGTCGTCCATCTTTCTCTTAATTTGGCTCTTTCTTCAGGAGACAGGATTCCCCTGTTTTCACGGGCTGCTTGCTGTCCAATTGCCGGCCAGACCAACAGCAGGACCATCGCAGCAACGGTGGTTAATATCAGGTATCTCTTCATAATATTTATCTCCAAAACAAGTTAAGTATTTACAATTGCTGATTTCCCATTCCTGGAATTAATGATGTATTATACACAATTTTATAAACAAGGCAAGATTGAAAACCTGTGGAATCGAAGCCGGTTTTCCTGTCTGCTCAATGTGGGCCATAATTGCCGTATACTTCCGGGTATTGAGGGTCCCCTGTAGACACACGACCTGCCCCGGCATTTGCCGGAGCAGGTCGCTTAAACAAGACTGTAAATTCGATGAGCTACACAGCCGTCAAAGTATTTTAGTATAAGCCCTGTTCCCTGGCTGTATCATCAACATTACCAGCGTTCGCTTTCCTATTGCGTTGGGCGCCGTGCGCCGCGCGGACGCGTCGTTGCCCCTGGCGTGGCTCCCGCCGGCCTCGGTCCTGTCGACCTGCCTCCAAAACCGCCCCGGCCTCGACTCATCAGCCTTTCCAGACGCTGGGCTGTTTCCTTGGCTTTTTCTTTCACCGCAAGCTCTTGAATCGGCTTCAGTTGGGCGGTGTTTAGGATAATGAGTTGCTCACCTTCTGCCGGCTCACTTTGGCCCTGGAGTCTCGCAATCTGTGTTACTATCGCTTGGATTGCTTTATTTCGCTCTTCACGGGCTTTCGTAAATTCTTCTCTCAATTTGTTTCTTTCTTCCTCGGACATGTCTTGAAATGACCTTCGCTCGGTCGACTGGGCCTGAATGCCTTTTTTCAGTTTCGCAACCTGCTCTTCAACGGCTTCAATTGCTTTGAGCTGGTCTTCACGCCCCAGTCGCTGGCCTCTGCTGCCGAACCTTTGGCGCATTTCGGCTCTGGCCTTTTCCCTTTCCTCTTCGGACATATTCTGCCATTTTTCGCGCATTTCGGCCATGAGCTTTTGCCTCTCCTCCTGAGACATGTCCCGCAATTTCTCTCGTTGTTCGGGAGTCAGCATAAACATCCCTTCGCCTCCGCCGCGACGTCCGGCGGCTCTTCCTTCGCGCTGTCCGAATATGGGGTAAGCGGCCAGCAGAACAACCAGAGCAATAAGGATTGTTAGGTACTTTTTCATAAAAAAGTCCTCCAAAATTGGTTAAAAAGTTATAGTTCAACCACTTACGTTTGTACCAGTAAAGACGCAGGCAAACCTTAATTTATTGCAGTAATCTCAAAAAGTTGAAAAATAATGATGATATGAGAAATCTGGGGGGTCAAAGGATTTTACACTTTGGTAAGATATTGACGTTATATAAGAGATGATACGGAAAAAGATTAGTAAAAGGATTGTGGAGATATTTGGGCTGTGTCTTAGCCTAAATGTCTATATTTAACCTGCGTTGAATTTGCGTATTCCCAAAAGCCGAACATTCTGAGCGGTACCGGGCGGCTATTCTATTGTTGAAAGCATAAGATTGTAGATAACACCTGGAGATTCAATATCATAGATGTCAAAACATCTTGCTTTAAGGTTAGCAGCAAGAAGCTGGGCCTGCAGGCATCTTTCAAGGCCATTAGCAATCAGATTGTTGAGCGTAGCAGTGGGATTAAAATTCGAGAAATCGGTGTTATGAACCTGTAACGTCGGGTCACCGAACTGGTTCTTTGAAGGATAGTCATTTCTGTTAACGATCTGGCTGATAAATGCACCGGAGTTTATCGCGGCAGTTGCAGCGGCATCGACTTCAGACTGCCAATCGGCTGTGAGTATAGTCGGAGGTTCTTCTGTGTCCTGACCGGCAAACCGGTTAAACTCAAAGTATGGCCTGTCGGAATCTTCGTCTGTCACTAAAATTAAGCTCCGCCTTGCTCTGGTCCGAAATGCAAATTGATAGCCGGAAGAAACAGCTGGTCCGTTGACCAGAGTTTTATCCACCGCCCCTCCAAGTACAATCCTGATTGTTTCCAGGGCGGCATTGGGATTTGCATTGTGGTCGGCGTGAATGCCCGAAACAGCGCCCGAGCAGTTGATTGAATTCATCACGTTAATCACACTGTTCGGCTCGTCGGTAAATTGCATAATAAGTTCTGGATGAGTGCCGTAAAGAACTATGCAGTAGCGTGCATTTATTAAACTCAAATCGGTGGTGTTGATAAAACCACTAAAACCGTCCCTTAGTGCGGCGACCTCATTGTGCATAGTTGATGTTGCGTCAATGATGAATACATAATCTATCAACTCGACACATTGCTCATCGATGCAGGCGGCGTGAATGGAGCTGCATTGACAGTCAAATGTACACGCTAGGCCGTTTTCGACGCCGTCCCCACATTCCTGCAGCCAGTATGTGGCAATGATCGCAATATCGGTAAGGTTAACCCTGGAATCCTTGTTAAGATCGCCCGGTATATCAGATTGACATGAGCCTGTCGCCTCTGCGGTTACACTGCAAACAACAAGAAAAACCATCGAGATTATAATGTGAGCATATTGTTGACTTATCTTATTCATTGTTCATTCTCACAGACACATAATTTTCTGTTGGATAAGTGGTTGCCTCGCTGCCGGAAAGGTAGGAGAAAGAACTCTTTTAAGCCACCCTTTTCCTGGACATCTGTAAGTATTTAATATAAACCATTATATCATATATCTTGGTTTATATGCAAGAGAAAAATGATTTTACGGCGCCGAAACCATAGACTATCAGGCCGGCATCCTTCAAAGAAAATTTTTGTTAGGAAGTCCTTTTTGTTGATGATACGTCTGGCGGGCCAGTGATAGTGTTTATATTATACCGGTGCGAAAGACGTTCATTACACCCAAAAGGGTCTTCTTGGCAAACCTCAAGTATGAAGTTTTTTCGGTTGACATTACTTGTCTTATCTGTAAAAATTGTGACATCGCTTGGGCAGGTAACTGTAGTTTGCGGCGTCAAATACTGCAAATCAAAAAAATGGAGTCAGAAAAACAATGAAATTTAGAATGTCTACCCTTGGATGTTTGGTTTTGGGAATTTATTTATTGAGCACGCCGGCCCTGGCGGTGGATACTTCAAAAAAGGCCAAAGTCTTCATATTGGCCGGCCAGTCCAATATGGAAGGCAAGGCAAATTTGGAATTGCTCGAATATCAGGTTGACCAGCCCGAAACCAGGGATTTCTTCAAACACCTCAAAAAAAACGGTGAATGGGTGGTGCGCGATGATGTATTGATAAACTTCCTCGACAGGAGGGGCAATCTCACCGTTGGCTTCGGTTCTCCAAAGTGTATTGGCCCGGAGCTGGAGTTCGGCAACACGGTCGGAGACTATTTTAAGGAACAGGTGCTTATCATAAAGACGGCCTGGGGCGGCAAGAGCATAGGCCGGGATTTTCGACCGCCCAGTTCGGGCCTGCCGAGCGTAGAGAAGCTCGAACAGATTCTCCAACAAACCAATAAGCGCAACAAAGAACGCAACAGGCCCGAAATCACCATTGATGAGGTCAAGGATATGTATGGCAAATCCTACAGGGGAATGATGAAGGAAATCAACACCACCCTCCGGGAACTCAAGACTCGCTTCCCGCAGTATAAGGGACAAGGTTACGAGTTTGCCGGTTTCGTCTGGTTCCAGGGCTGGAACGATATGTTCGACCCCGACTTCCTGGCCAACTACGGCAAACACATGGCCAACTTCATCCGCGACGTTCGGAAGGATTTGAAGGCCCCCAATTTACCTTTTGTCATCGGCCAGATGGGCCAGAACGGCCCCGATGGCGCCAGTGACAGGATGCAAACCATCAAGGACGCCCAGGCGTCAATGGAGTCAATCCCGGAATTCAAAGGCAATGTAAAGGTCGTCAAGACGGATGTCTTCTGGGACCAAAAGGCCGCCGAACTCGTCAAGAACTGGCGAGACCACATCGACGAATGGAACAAAGTCGGTTCGAACTATGGCTATCACTACCTCGGAAGCGCAATCACCTTTTCGAAGATTGGCAGGGCTTTCGGCCAGGCAATGCTGGGATTGATGAACAACGACAAATAATACCAATTCTATTTAGTTACTGTTGCGGAAAGCCGAAACCGGCAATGTCACCCCTGCGAAAGTAGGGGTCTACGCCTAAAAAACTGGATTCCCGCTTTCGCGGGAATGACATATTTGCTTTATTTGTATAGTAATGTTCCATCTAATATTCAAAGGTCAATAAAAAGTATTTGGAAGCTTACCTATGCGAATCATAATGAATCCTATTGGAGTGATACACTCTCCTTATAAGGAGGCGAAGGACATGCCTATCCAGGGGACATTCAAGCCGGAAGTAGAGGCCTGGGTAGAGCTGAAGGCCGAATATGGCAGGGGATTGGCAGGCCTTGAGGGCTTCAGCCATGCGATTATCCTGTACTACTTCCACAAATCGAATACAGAGCAGATTCAGGGCAGGCCCTTTCTTGAAGACCAGATGCATGGGATATTTGCAATCAGGAGTCCTCACCGGCCGAACCATATTGGATTGTCTGTTGTGAGGATATGTGCGATTGAGGGTAACAAGCTGTATTTCAGGGAAGTGGATGTTCTGGATGGGACTGTCGTATTGGACATAAAGCCTTATGTGAAGTATTTCGATGTCCGGGACAATGTGGTTTCCGGCTGGTTGGACAAGCACTTTAAAGACGGCCGTGCTCCGGACAGAACGATTGTAAAGTAGCATCATTGTGCGTGTAGCAATGGAGAGGTTATCCAAGAGAAGAAGTGAATCACTTTAGCAAAGGATACAATGTCAGAGGTTTTTGTTGCAAAATGGCATCATCTTATTCTGTATCCGGACTGGTTGAGGCGTTTGCACCAGAGGCCGAGGAAGTTTCTTGGTGCGCTTGTCAAGCCCGGCATGACAGCGGTCGACATCGGATGTGGATTGGGATTTTATACAGTCGAGATGGCAAGGATGGTAGGTGAGAAAGGTCGTGTAACAGCGGTTGACTTTCAGCCTGAAATGCTGGGCTTTACCGAAAGGAAAGTGAAGAAGGCCGGAGTTTCCAAGCGTGTGGAGATAGTTCAGTGCAGCCGGGAAGACATTGTTGTCACGGGGCGTTTTGATTTTGTTCTCTCGATGTGGGTTTCACATGAGGTGGCAGACCGCGGGCGGTTCTTTAGACAAATACTTGGTATCCTCAAGCCGGGCGGGAAGTTTCTTCTGGCGGAACCGAAGTTCCATGTGGGAGAGGAGTTGTATACAAAAATTTGTGATGATGCCAGGGGAGTCGGACTGAGGAAAATTTTTGAACCATGGGTTGGTGGAAGTCGAGCAGCGTTGTTTTCAGCTTTGTCGGAACAGGAAATAAAGGGTTGAATTTCCGAGGCAAAGTCGATATTATTTATTTTGGAAATAGGGCTCAGTATTGTAACTGAGCACGTATCATTACAGGGTCGAGGGTCTGTTTCTCGCAGGTCCCAATATGGAGTGTTATTATGTCCAATCTCATTCGTTTCTTAATCGTGTTTATACTGTTGTTTGCGACGACAGGAACGTACGGCGACACGGCTGAGAGTACGCGGGTTATTGAGCCGAATCAACATGCCTGTACGGGTGGCGGCGGTTATCCTTACCGACAGAAGTCCGAGTACGTGCTGAAGGAATTGGACCTCAAGCCGGGTGACGTCGTGGTCGACATCGGCGCCGGTGACGGCTGGTGGGCGGAAAAAATGGCCAAGTTTGTCGGCTCCAAAGGGGCTATCCACGCGTCGGAGGTCGAGCAGGGGAAAGTCGACAGGATGAAAAAGAAGTTCGCAAATGTGGGGCAAATCAAGCCTTACCTGTGTCCGACCGACGGTACGGGTCTGGCGGAAAACTGCTGCGACCTGGCTTTTCTATCGAAGACGTATCATCACCTGAATAAGGGGGGACACGTTGATTATCTGCGCCATCTGCTAAAAGTCGTTAAGCCTACGGGCCGCCTCTGTGTGATTGAGAAACACGCCGGCCTCAGTTCGGGACACGATAAAGAACACGCCTGGCTGCCGGGTCTTTTATTTGAGCAGGCGGAGGAAGCCGGATGGATTCCCGTCCGCTATGAGATGATTACCGGGACTTATCACTTCATTGCGATCTTCGTGCAGAAAGAGCTTCTTTCGCCCGAGCACCGGCGAAGGAGGTCTTAGGGAGGAGAGAGACGTTCCGGGAAGGAAGAGAAGAGATAGGTAATCATCCACAGGAATGTTATCTTAGTACTGGAACTTTAAGTGAACGGCTCGAAAGAGTATTTTTCTGCTTATACTTTGCATTAAGTTAGTTCAAATTCTTTTATGGGCAAACATGCCGGTGCAGGCTCGGTAGAGAGTTGCGTCATGAGATGTTTGAACAGGGCAGGTAATTCTCCGCTGCCATTTTTCACGTTTTCCTCTTTCCCCCACTAATAAATCCCTGTTCTGAGCCGGTTCTCACACTATGGAACGCGCCAGGCCGGATGTCGGAATATATTTTTGTGGCAGAGATATTCCAATTTTTTTTTGACAATGGCCGGATTTTCTGTTATATCCTTTTGTTGTTTGGGAGTATTCTTTCGTCCCTCGAAGTATACCCCTCAATAAAAATCACGAGGGACCTTTATTTGTAGGCCTTCCAGGCCTAAGGAGAACATTGTGAGTACAGGTACGGTAAAATGGTTCAATTCAAGAAAGGGGTTTGGTTTTATTACCCCGGATGATGGCGGCGATGACCTCTTTGTCCACCACTCGGAAATTAAGACGACGGGCTATGCATCGCTCGATGAAGGCCAGAAGGTCGAATACGAGGTCGGACAAGGCAAAAAAGGCCCATGTGCGACCGACGTAAAGCCTCTCTGACCAACAACAAGTCCTGAGAGAATCGAAAGGCCCTGCTGAATGGCAGGGCCTTTTGGCATCACATTGCCTGCTCTCCCGATTCCTGACGGTTCTCATTCTTTACGGAATCTGATAAACTGTTACGTTATCAATATAACACTTAACAAATAGTCTATGTGTGCTATGCTTCAACGTCAGTGATGGTGTGTCTTGTGTTGAAGAGAAAATGTTTTTCTCTAATACACATGTTTCGACCGGGTGGATTATGACAGCCTTTCAGAAGCTATGTTTGTTGGCCTTGAGTTTAACGCTTTGCTCTTGCTGCTGTGGAAAGGAAAGAGCAAAGAAGAAGGAATTTCTCGTTGGCGGCGATATATCGATGCTGACCAAAATAGAGGAGCATGGGGGAGTATTTCGTGAGGACGGCAAGGCGGGTGATTTTCTTGTGATACTCAGGAATCACGCCTGCAACTGTCAACGGCTGCGGATATTTGTCCATCCGACCTATAAAAATGCCGTAGTGCAGGATACAGCATATACGATTGCCCTGGCAAAGCGAATCAAGAGACATAAAATGAAGCTATTGCTGGATTTCCACTACTCGGACACCTGGGCCGACCCGGGCCATCAGAAAAAGCCTGCCGAATGGAGCGGTCTTGATTTCGAGGTACTGGCTGCCACCGTCCAGGAATATACTGCATCTGTTATCGATGAGTTCAACAGGAACAACGTTCTGCCGGATATTGTACAGATTGGAAATGAAATAACACCCGGAATGCTCTGGCCGGACGGCAAACTCGACGGAGCAGGTGACACCGAAGCCCGGTGGCAGCGGTTCACAAATCTGCTTAAAGCCGGCGTGCAGGGTGTCCGTAAGCCTTTGAAGCAGGGACAGGATGTTCGCATAATGATCCACGTAGATTGCGGTGGGGATTCTAAGAAGACCCAGTGGTTCTTTGACAATCTCAACCGCAGAAACGTCCCTTATGATATCATCGGCGTAAGTTTTTATCCCTGGTGGCACGGAACAATGGATAATCTAAGCCAGAATCTGCAAGCTGCAACAACCAGATATGGCAAGGACATCATGGTGGTGGAGACGGCCTACCCATATCGAGGCCGCTGGTCGGAGAAAAAGAATATGGCCTGGCCTGTCTCGCCGCAGGGCCAGTACCAGTTTCTAACTGAGTTGATACGTACCGTACGACAGGTCCCCGAACATCGAGGGCTCGGAGTGCTGTACTGGTATCCCGAATCAATCCCGGTCGAGGGTTTGCGGATATGGAACGGTGGAGCGACCGCATTATTTGATGCACAGGGCAATGCCCTGCCTGCCCTCAAGGCTTTTTACTCGGCAATTATTGGTGACGAAAAAGAGTCGGGGTTGCACTCGCACAATACTACTGTTTGCTGCTCAGAACTGGAGAATAAGCGAAGTACGGAAGACGCAAAAAAGTAGCTCACAGCCGGTACTCCCACACTGCCTCGAAAAAGCGGTGCTGGTGAGGTGTTCGGGGAGATGTTGTACGGCCTTGAATCGTTTTTGGATGATATCATTCGTTTCTTATCAACATCAGTATTATTATTGCATGCCCGGCCAATGTTATCGTTTTGCCCGGAGACCACTCTGTAGTGACATTGTCCATGTACGGGTCGACTAAAACACCACTTTCCTTATGATTTAACTCAGGGATAAATTGAATATCATTTTCCCCTTCGTTAAACAGGATATAAAAAGCAGAGTCGTTTTTGACTACATGGCGTACTCTCAGGTCTTTGGTTTTTGGGTTAATCTGGATATCCGGTTTTATCAGGCGGTCGATTTTTTTTATGAAACTGATATCGTCGATATCGTCGTGCCAATGAATGACACGGCCCGCCTTTTCGAGGACATCGATTGCGCTTTGGGCCTTTTGGGGAGGTTGGCCTTCTACAATCAAGGCTTTATAGTGCATGTTCTTTATGCGAATCCCATCCCGAGTGACATCGGCATCTTCCCAGAGATGCCGTGCTTCCAAATAATTAAAATCACGCTGATGCTGATAGCATACCTTGGCCGGGCGCCAGGGCAGATAATCGTTTCTTCCGAGAATCGCTAATTCACATATATGTCGGCTATCGGTGCTTAACCAGCACAGCCTCTGACATGCCAACGCGAAAGGTTTGTAATCGTTCCACCACGGGCTGTTAGGGCCTACATCGGGCGGCCTTTCGTCCACGCGGGGACCGCGTATCGAGTAATAGAATGCATGAGGAATCAAAAGGTTACATCCCCGGACGATGAGCCAGTGGGTCAGCCATTTCATTTCTTCAAAAGTGAAATTATGACCAAAAGCTCCACAGTATTCATTTAAGTTTCGCCGTCTTGCCAAGTGAATCATTGCTGAGGAGGCACACTTGGCCTGTGTTGATTGCCGTCCCTCCAGAGCGGACTTTTTGCCGGGTTCGATATACCGCCACACGATATCCTGGCCGGGTATGTGGAAATGCCGGAGGTGGCCGATGTCATCGGGCCCCATTGGGTGTCCCGTTAAGGCGATTTTATGGTCGGTGCACCAGTTTGATATTTGCCTGTAAAACGTTTCTTCCAGGCGGGTCTGGAGAGCGCGATTGTAATCCTGTCTGTATTTTTCGGCATCCGGCTCATCACTATACCAAAGGGTCGGCAGGTATTCTGTGAAATCGTACCCCAGATGCCGATTAACATGTTCCAAAATATCCTGTGTACCCGGGACAGCACCTCGTTCAGCCCGCTTTGCCAGCAAGGAAGGCTCATCGGTGAAGATAGCTTTTATCGTTTTGCCGAAGAAGCTTTTGAATTCATCGTAATAACGCTGGTAAACGAGGCGGATGAAACAGGCCACCGCCTCGGGATTGAGAATATCCGCTGCAAGGGGTTTGTTTTCAGGCACTTCTTTATGGTCCGACCTGCGGGGAGGGTCCTTTTCCAAAAAATGCAGGCCGCGGATATGGGAGTAACCGGGTTGCATGGCCCTGTCGAAGATGACGACACGGTGACCATCCTTTTTTCGTTTGACTTCGGCAATCAGGTTTATTCCTTCGGCGGGGGTGGGTTTGCCGGAATCATCAATCTGCAGGCCATATTGGATAGTCCCCGGAGCTGCTTCATCCAGGTCTACACAAAATAATCCCCGTGTTCGGTATGCCTGATTCTCAGCCACTACCTGTCCGCCTGACGAGCCGCTTGGATACATTCCCTCGTCGTAAAGTACCACCCACATGTTCCTTTTTTTTGCCTGCTCGATGGTATAACGCATGAAATTTATCATTTGCTCACTCATCCATCCGATGCTGCGGGGCAGTCCCGCTCGTGGGTGAATGACAAATGCGTGCACTTCGTGAGCTTGAAAATCCGCCAACTGGCGGTCTATTTCTTTTTCCGAGAGATTGTCATTCCAGAACCAGAAGGGACATAATGAAAATTCCCTTGGTGGATTCAGCCAGCCGCTGGGTAATTTCGATGCCTTGTTACTTGCATAGGTTAAATCCTGCAAACCACTGAGGCACAACATACCAAACGTTTGCTCACCTATCGTTCTCAGAAAATTGCGGCGATTCATTTGCATAAATTTCCACTAACCTATCTGAATCCTTTTCCTGTCCGGCCAATTACAATCCCACTCTACACCTTCTCCCCTCTCCTTTTCCCACTTCTTTGCCAATGAAAGCTGTGGAGAAAGAAAAAAAAGCCTGCCGATGATGGGTCAGGCAGGCTTATATAGACAATGCTTTATTTATGTTGAACTGCGTCTTCTGAATGTACGGACAACCTTAGTACCCTTCACCTTGCTGGTACCTCTGGTAGAGGTCAACTCTCCGGTAAGTTTCGAATCCTGGATTTTTCCTGCGAAACTCGATTCGAATTTTCGGTCGCCGAACTCCATAACGAGCTTGAAGCCGACCTTGCCGTCTTCGAGATTGACCTTCTTGAGAGCCATTGAGCCGTAGAGGGCGCTCATATCGGGATTGACTCTGAGTCTTTGTTTACGTGTGCCCCTATCGGACGTGATTTCAAGAACCCATGTGCCGATAATGGAAGCGCCTTTCATTTTTCCTTCGGCGGCAATCTCGCCCCTTTCCGACTTGAAGGTGCCGCTAAGGGTGTCCCTGCTGAGGGTCCCTTCAAAGGTGGATTCAAACTGACGTTCGCCAAACTTGCTTGTTCTCTTGAAGCTCAAGTTGCCCCTCTCGTACTTCAGGTCTGTGATTTTGCTCTCGCCCCTTTCGCTCTGCCATTCGGCTGAGAGGTTTCGTTCCTTGTCCGCCTTGATTACAAGCGTTCCGGTAATTTCCCGCTCACCAATCTTGTACTTCATTTCCCATGAGCCGACGGCCCTGGGAGTGCGGGGCATGCGTGTGCCCTCAAGTTTAGACTCGCCTCTGTCGCTGGATAGAGTCCCGGACAGCTTATCCTCCTCGATTGTTCCCTTAAAGGTGGAGGTGGATTCATTTTCGCCGAACCGAAAGACCTGTACGAAGCTGAGTTGATTTTCCTCGAACTTGACATCTTTCAATTCGTTCAGACCCCAGAAACTGATCCATTGGCCGGTCCGGTTGCCCTCGCTGTCCCTGGAAAACGACAGAATGGACTCCATCTGTCGCTCACCGAAGGTCATTTTGACCAGCCAGTCGCCGTAAAATCCGCCCCTACGAGGCCCGGACGACCCACCCCAGACCTGTGCCGAGACCATGACCAGAACCAAAAGTGCACAGCACAGGACTGCCTTGATAATTGTGTGTTTCTTCATAATGTGTTCCTCCAAAAAAGTATTTATTTGTTCGTCAATACTATACTATGTTGATTTTAGCTTGTCAATAAGATTTTCAGGACAATCTGCCCTCAAATTAGGGCAGCTTAGCCTTGACGCAAAAACACACCGCCATAATCTCGGCACTGAGATGATTCGGAGGTGTTTGTAGAGGGGATGTAATAGAAAAACAAAAAAACACAGTGAAATCAATAATCCCGAATTATCCTGTCAGACGAATTTTTAGTATATCGGGTGTTCTAAAATCTTCCTTCTGACCATATTCGGTGTTGACTGAACCGTGAGGGCACAATATCGGCCAACCTTTAGCATGGTCGTCGATATGGTTATTGATAAAAGCCTCTGTTTCACGTTTGGCCTTGTCTCCTGTCCCGGCTGCTTCTCGTGAATCCATGGCTTTGGATCTTTCTTTTTTAATGTTACTCATTACTAAAATTTACTTCGTTCATATATATAGACGCTCGCTTGGGCTTTTTAGTTACAAAATTTTTTAAAAATTTTTCATTACCCCTGATTTTGCGCAATTATACGGGTAACGCCCCAATTTTTCCTGTTTCCCATCAGCAGCAAATAATTATCTGCCCTGACTATTTCCCGCTAAAAACCGTATACCATTCTTAGCTGCTCATTGGTAGGCATATTGGGGTACCATTCACCTCTTGGGCCTATAAATCCGGGGCCGCTTTTGCGAAGGCTTACGGACGTCTGCGAGCCGTTGGAGTTGGTTATCCAGACCGTAACCGTTGCCGGCTCGACCGCTACTTCGCGTGTGGTAATATTGACAGTCGGAACCAGATTGACTGCGATACCCCTTGTCAGCGGCCGGCTTACAACAGCTACCTTATGGGGGCGTGGCTGTCTCTTCAAAAAAGTACGTTGATGCGGTTGAATGAATATATGCTTGTTATGGAACGGGCGATGACGGAATCCCGGCCCGATGGATTCTGCAATGAAATTTTTGCGGGCGGTAGATAGCCGTAAGGAAAATGTTCCGCCCAGGGCCTTGCCAGAGCACGCCAACAGAACCATTCCAACGATGCCTGTCAAAATAATTTTTTTGCTTAACATTTTATTTCCCTTTCATTGATTAGTTGCAGCCTGCAAAATGATTTCTTAAGGAAATCCAAATTCGCTGCGGATTACTATGTTTATTTTTGATAGAGCTAAACACATTTGGCAACCGTTATCACTTGTCGCTGCCTTTCACACAAATAAGGCACTTTACTGCACAAAGGATAACAC
>Ga0315534_1001130_pt1 | contig 18506 bp, 19 predicted proteins | sample SalMarSW160240MG_FD_203094 | JGI IMG/M metagenome (GOLD analysis project Ga0315534, IMG submission 203094) | Salt marsh sediment microbial communities from the Plum Island Ecosystem LTER, Massachusetts, United States - Salt Marsh Sediment SW1602-40 ... | reverse complement strand
CAGATGAATCAAAATCTGCAGTTCAGATTAAACTCGATTCAACTATGGATCCTGAGAAACTAGAGAAACTCCTCAAAATACTTCAAAAATACGATTTAATTTGAGTAACTTCAAAGTAAAGTAGTAGAAAGACCATAACATTGTCCGGGGCGTTTTCCCATAATTGGTCACCTTGAAATTTATGGTCTTGAGTCACTAGACTCAACGGTTCCGCGAGGTGTTTGAATAAAAGGATTATGGCATGGATAGGGAATTCATTGGTGGATGAGTCAAAAATAGCTACCGGAACGAGTAATTTCTGGAAATATGGGATTAAAACCAACCAATCTGAAGAAGTTGTGCGAAAGAAACTCTTGATTGGGACTAGGACCTCGTGTACGTTCCCAAATACAATGAGTGTTTCTTGATGAGCACCATCTCAATCAACATCCTTCACAGGATTTCGTATGAGGAAAAGTACAACCAGAAAATGGATTGGTAGTGGAACAACATAGAGAAGATATTCGTTCATCAATGAATAACCGATAATTATCACAGTCAGACTTTGTAGGACCAGAAAAACCTGTGTGAGAAATCGTACTGAATCAACATTTCTTTTATTCTCATAGTGTTGGTGCATGGCATAAATAGTATAGAAACCCAGTACACTCCAAATCAGTCCAAAGACAGATGGAACAATGTGGTATATTGACAGGAAAGGGGGGATAATAAAACTCCAATTCAGCCAATTAGAAAAGTCATACACATAAATCCACAAGGGAAACAACCAGTATTGGTTTGTAGTCATTGCTACTGTACTTGTTGTCACAACCCCATATGGCAAAAAAATACTTGTTGCTACCAAGATGACTGTCAGACATTTCTGATTGTGCATGATAACACCCAACCAAACGATTTCCGTGTATCATTCTATAATGTGGTCATATCAATATATGCAAGGGATTAAGGAGTGGATAGGGAATTCTATGTTGATAGCGTCAATAACATCTACCCAAACGAGCGATTTCTGATTATAGTCACAGATGTTCTATTTCTAACCGTGCAATTCGTGAAGAAGCAGGATTGATAACTGTTCGAGGGTATGTAAAAGGGAGAGGGATTAGTCAAGACCCTCAATAGGAGTGAATAATCGTGGGAAAGAAAGGCGTCGCTGTTGGTATATTAACCGTCATAATCGGTCTGTTAATTTTTATTGATGATCTTCACGATTTTGTGGCAGGTACTGAGTTCCTTCACTTTTTACCTGACTTCGACCCGTACATTATCGGTGGATTTCAGATACACCATCTCTACATTGGTGCCATAATAATGCTAATCGGACTGATTATAGCTATGAAGTACGACGAATGATAGAGAATTACTACTCTTCAGTCTTAACACGAGGGTCAGCTACGATCTGTATAGGATTCCCTTCGGGATCTTTTAGATTGAAGTATGAAACCATATCAGGGATATCAATAATATCAGATGTATCCACGCCTTTTTCAGTTAGGTAAGTCTTACACGTATCAAGGTCCCAGACATCCAGTGTTAGAGTCCCTGAACCCTGTCGATGTTCACCTTCTTGTATCAGATTGATGCCTAGTCGTGCACCATCGGCTGGTAATGCAAATTCAGCCCATCCGACATCTGTTCCACCATCCCAAGTAATCTCAAATCCCATGATTTCAGAATAGAACTTCTTCGCACGATCAAAGTCCTTCACTTGATACTGAAAATATACAGAGCCTTTCTTGTAAGGCATTGGCCATTTCGTTTCGCCCATAGTAAACACATCGAACAATTACAGAAGTTGATATTTAACTATTGTGAATTGGTTTAGGGATTACAAATCGAAATCAAGCATTCTGGCATTATGAGAGAACTAAGATATCACACCTAGAACAAGCAGGGGAAAGATGATGGTTGCATCACCAATGACCGTCTCAAAATTGGACTCAGTCTGCATCTTCTGCCAAGAAATACCTTCAATAAGTGGAGCTCCACCAAGACTGCCCCCTTCTGGGCGATCCAATGTGATCTGAACAGCCATATTGAGACCTCCCTTGAGGATAGTTGAGCCCATGGTGAAATGTTTCGTGAGACCTCCCCCAAGCATGATTGCACCAGTTTTCTTGGTCGCGGTCACAATTTCCCCTAAGATCCGCAGATCTTTCACAAAATCAAGTGACAGTTTCTTAGTCGTACTGTATGTATAAAGATGAAATCCTAGCATTGAGTCCATCAATCCGGGAGAGAAAATGGGGACTCCTTTTTTCGCAGCCTGTTTCAAAATCGATGCGTCATCATTAATTGTAAGGCCAAGTGCAGTAAGAAATTCGCTGGGTGCAAGAGTTGTCATCTTTTCTTCGGGGAGACTATCAAGAAATGCATAGATGCCCTTCTCAAATTTCTCAAAATCCTCGTCCGTCACATAGATGTCAGCAATACGACCCATTCCAGCCTTACGTAGTTCATAATCATCCTTCCCACTGGGAACCCGATAATGAGCCCCTCCATATGCTTCAACCAAGTCATGAACTATGTTAGCGCCACTAGTGACTATCGCATCTATTTTTCCGCAGTTCACAAGGTGACTAACGACTTTTCTCAGTCCTCCGGGAACCATTGGTCCGGACATTGACAGGAAAGTGAAGCATTCAGGATCATCGAACATCTTTCGAATGATTTCTGTGGTTCTACCTAAACGGCCAGCTCCCAGTACTCCTACTCTGTTCATTGCATCAAGGAACGAATGTAGCTCCTTGGATTGTGATGGATCGATATGATGAACTCTGTCCATAGTAGTCACCAGTGTCCGAACCAAGGATTATGATGATAAGTGATTCTATAAGAAGAGGGAGAGGAGGCGAGTCCAGGTACAATTCCGGGAGGGCAAGACCCGGACCCGCGCAATCCAGAATAAACCGATCATTTTTAGTTGGGCAAAGTTCGACAAGCGGGTCTTTGCCCACCCAGGAACGGCACTGGGCCAGAATAAACCCTATGAGCACTAATACTCCAGAGAGGTTCAGGTTTTGTATTGTATTTCGTTTTCTAGAATAGATGGAAGCATCTTAGAGAGGCCTCCGAAAGTATTACGCTATAGCGCTGTTCCATATGTTTAAACGCAAAACAACAAGTGATAATTTATGCAGGTCCTCTACAGCCCAGTTTCACTGTTGTTCATACTACACGCATTAGTCCTGCAAGCCGGTTGGCTCTATCTAGGTAGGATTTCAAGAAATAGATACTTGATGGATATTATGACTTTTCGTTCACCATCTTCAAGGCTATCTAGATACTATAACTGGCGAATCACTAGTTTCGAAAATGCATTTGGTGAAGGGGTTTTATTTCTTGTACTTCTGGTATCTTCTCTGTATACTATTGGATTTTCGTTCTTTCCCGTAGAGGATGTGAACCAATCTTTCTTGATTGTGGCTTTTGTTGTCTTCCTCTCTTTTCTGAGCGCATTACAGCATGCATGGAGAGTCAAAGAAGTTGTCGATAGTCAAGGAAGAATAGACACTGCAATACGAACCGCAACTGACAAGATTGGCGTGGCGCGAATGATGGTAGATGATCTCTATCTTCAGGGAGTCATGGGGGATGGAAGAACATGGTTTGCACTTTTCAAACTTGCTCAGAAACAAGACCAGGTCGGATGGGTAATCAGAGATGTACTGATGGAGAAAGGGAAAGAGGAAGATGCCCGTTTTCAAAGACAGAGCCCGAAATCAAGTTCAGTTGATTCGAGTACAAAGGATGGACCTGAGATTGGCTAGCAAATGAACAAAAAAGAAAGTTCATTCAGTAAGTCTTATATCCGATTTCAAAGCGCGTTCACGAGAACTCCCATAGGAGGAACTCCGCATGTCTCCAACCAAAGTATCAACTGGTCAAAAAGGTGTTGTCACTAGTTATAGAAGAGGGAAGCACCTACAGCACACAAATCAAGTGATTTTGCTATTTAGTGAGACAAAGACCAAAGCGGAGGCTGCAGCACTTGTAGGGCGTAAGGTGAAATGGACTTCACCCGGTGAGAAGGAAATCTTGGGTAAAGTGTTGGGACCACATGGCAACAGCGGTGCAGTCAGAGCAAAATTCAATACTAACCTCCCAGGTCAGGCTATTGGAACACCTGTTGTCCTCATATAGGACAATCACGAAGTTTTATCAGGAAATCATCGAAAGTCCAATTGGCTCCGGTGATGTAATTGGCTATCCGAGGGTAGAAATATCCAGCGACGAGTCATAGTTAAGCTGAGGGGCCACTTTACAATATTGTTTATTTCTAATGGTGAATATGAATGATAGAGTGGGTAGCGTATTTCTCAGCCTATTTTCTTGCTGGACTGACCCTGAAGATTGGTGATGATCTACTTGATGAGTTGGATAAACCAGACCTATCATGGGTACCGCTCGCTCTTGCGGGAATTCTTTTTGGATTCATCATGACTGTGTCGGAATATGACTTAGCCCTCATAACGAGTATAATCATTGGAGTAATTGCATCCGGGAAAGTCAATCGTCTGCAGTTTGTAGTTGGATTTGTGTTGATTTTTGTAGTAGTATTGTTCGTTGGAATTCCACCTATCAGTAGTTGGTTGGACTGGTTAACACTGGTCATTATGATGTTCCTTGCTGCTGTTCTTGATGAACGAGGTAATGAATGGACAGACAAAGAAGTTTCACCAAGAGCATACAAATTCTTTGAGTACAGATTTACATTGAAGGTTTCAGTCATTCTGATTGCACTGATTTGGCCATTACTACTTCCAGCAGCAGTAGGTCTCTGGTTCTTTGATCTTGGCTATGAGATTGTAGGATGGATTGTAAGAAGAAATCACAATAGTGTTTGATAGGCAAGACTACAGCACACATCTTCAAATGTTGGTTCAAGACCTTGTGCCCTAGCAAAATCTACACCTTCTTGACTTATCATTGCAATACCATTAACACCACTTCTTACTGCATACATGTCTGTGTCAATCTTATGCTGTCCCATAGGTCGTGCACAACCCAACAAAATTGGGATTTCTGGGAAACCAAGGCGCGCCACTGACATTATTCGACCGATGGCTTCGGGCGATGGAGGAGTGACATTCTCCATGGCAGTCTTTCGTACAGGATTGAGGGCTATGATAACCACAGCAGAAGGATTGCCTTTTGAAATCATATGAAGGGCTTCTATTTCTCCTCTGAGTTGGCCATAATTCAGTCCAACGAGAATATGAGGAACTGTAGGAATTTTGTGCTCTTCAAGAATGTCAAGAGACCTACGCATCTTTTTTGGACCATCAGAAATGTGATACACTTTGGATGACACTTCATCATCACCTATGACATCAAGCATTGCAGCATCAATTCCTGCGTCCGCTAATTGATATGCAGTTTCAGGTGTCACAAGACCTGTGTGGACCACAACTTGCAGGTCTAAGTCATTCTTCACTCGCTTTATTACTTGACCAAATCTTCCAAGGGGAACATGACCCGTAGAGTCAGAGCCGCCACTGATTAGGACACCTTCTCCTCCTTGATTCTTAATATCCAAACATCGCTCAAACAACGATTCAGGAGTAAGAGTTTCCTCCATACCTTTCAGGAGCTGACTATCACAATGCTCGCAGTTTAATGAACAGGAAGTCCCAGTTACACTGAGAGAGAGAAAGTTGTTAGAACGTACTTGTTTGTGATCTTTAATCTGATAGGGATAGGCTGTAGGGCTATAACAAGCAAGCTGCTTACCAAAGGAATTCAGTCTAGATTGGAAAGCCTTAGACAACCACATATCAAATTCATTTGCAGATGACCTCAAAATCTGATAGCCATCATTAAGGATGTCAAAGCTCACAGTTCAACCTCATCACAGACCCAACTATTTCCGCTTTTAGGATTATCATTAGGGGCTATATGGCAAAGAACAAGTACTATTTAGGAGCGAAACCAGTTCAGTCATCATAGGATATTAGGGTGAACAAATAGTGAACTGCGGGTCTACCGAGTCAATTGATGTCTTTTTCAACGCTAAGAGCGTTGCAATTTATGGTGCATCAGCTAGCCAGAACAGTGTAGGAGCTTCAATAGTTCAGAATTTTATCAAACCGCAATACACAGGGAAGGTCTATGCGGTGAATCCAAAGTACAAGCAAGTCCTTGGGATTCCCTGTTTTCCAACACTCCAAGACATTGAAGACCCTATTGATATGGTAATCGTTGCAGTTCCAGCGAGAATAACTCCAAGAGTGTTTGAAGATATTGCAGCAAAAGGAGTCAAAGCATCAATCATCATTTCTGGAGGCTTTTCAGAAACGGGACCTATTGGCGCAGAACTCGAGGATGAGGTTGTAGATATAGCAAAGAAACATGGGATTCGTATCATTGGACCAAACTGTATCGGTGTAGTAGATACGCTCAGTCACATTGACACATTTTTCCTACCCGAGTATAGATGTGGTAGGCCAAAACCCAGTAACGTTGCCAATATCTCCTTGGTATCTCAATCAGGAGCCTTTGCAGCGGCAATCTCGGACTGGACTTCTGAATTAGGTCTTGGTGTTAGTAAACTAATCAGTCTAGGTAACAAATGTGATGTAGATGATGATGATTTACTCTGCTATCTGGCCAATGATGATTCAACTCAAGTCATATGCTACTACACAGAGGGCTACGATCAAGACAAGGGTCGAACTTTCTTTGATACTGCTAGTAGAGTGACTCCACACAAGCCGGTCCTTGTTGTCAAGTCAGGAAGAGGACAGAAAGCAAAAGCTGCAGCGAGTTCTCACACAGGGTCTCTTGCAGGGTCAGATAAAGTCGCTGATGCTGCGTACAAGCAATCTGGTGTAATCAGAGTGAATGACTTTGAACATATGTTTGATGCAGCTAAAGCTCTTGCAATGCAACATGCTGCAAAGGGAGATAGAGTTCTAATGGTCACTAATGGCGGAGGTCTGGGTGTTATGACAACTGATGCACTCGAAGCCACAGGGTTAGCCATTCCATCCCCATCAAAAGAACTAACACAAATTTACAAAGAGCGCTTGCCAGCCTATTGTGCGGTAGGAAATCCCATAGATGTTGTGGGAGATGCAAATTCAACTAGGTATGATATTGTCTTCGAAGAAGCAATCAAGAGTGGTGAATATGACATGTATGTAGTAGGTATGCTCCTTCAGACCCCTAGTCTGAGCATGGAGATCACCAACGTGATAGCAAATCACCAAAGACAATCAGGGCTTCCCTTTGTTGTGGTTTCAATGGGAGGCGGATTCACTACAAAAGCGGGGGAGATAATGGAATTAATGGGTGTACCAACATATGCAACTGGTGAAAAGGCTGCACTTGCAGCAAAAGGGCTAGCACAATATGGAGAGATCAAATACAGGCATAAGTTCAACAAAACTCGCATCTCGGATAAACCATAAAAGGAACTAACTGCGGTAGCAAGTAGAGTAGAGGTCTGGAAAACGATGAAGGAAGCGAAAAAAATCTTCAAGACTGCCCTCGAAGAGGGAAGAACGTTTGTACTGGAGAACGAAGCAAAGGACATAATGAATGCATATGGGATCCCCATTCCAGCTTATGACACAGCAGTGACTGCGGATGAGGCTGTGGAAAAGTCCAAGGCAATCGGTTATCCTGTAGTGCTAAAGATACTTTCCAAGGATGTTTTGCACAAATCCGACGCGGGAGGAGTTAAAATCAATCTTAAGAACGATGATGAAGTTCGTAAGGCATTCACTGAGATTATGGATAATGCAAAGAACTACGGAAAAGAGAAGGGAATTGAAGTAGATCTCAGTCGTGGCGTCTTCATTTCTGATTTCGCAGAAATGGGGACAGAAATTATTGTTGGCGTCACAAAGGACCCACAATTCGGTCATGCACTGATGGCCGGACTGGGTGGTATCTTTGTAGAAGTTCTCAAAGATGTATCATTCAGACTGATTCCCTTCACTGAGATTGATGCTAGAGAGATGTTGAAAGAACTGAAAGCGTATAAGATTCTTGAAGGTATCCGCGGTGAACCTGCAAGAGATATAGATTCCTTAGTCGAGGTCATGCTGGCCGTATCTAAAATGATTGATGAGAATCCTGAGATTAATGAACTGGATTGTAATCCAACCTTTGTGTATGAGAAGGGAAAGGGTACTCTTGTCGTTGATGCACGAATTCTTATAGGTGAATCAGAAGTTAGCCATTGATTAATTTGTAGACAAGAATCAGACCTCTCTTTAGATCAGCGTCCTGAATGGGAGTAGTTGGAGAATCTTTAGTTCTACTAGCTAGAAGTAAAATCAATGCAATAAGACGTGGTACCAGTCGTGCATATTGCAAGAGGAAGTCCTTATTCCCTGTAGAGTCTACAATTAACCCTTCGAGTCGTCTGACCAATAGTTGGATTCTTTCTTCAACTCCATCGCCTGGCTGAAGGCTTTTGAAAATCGATATTGCTGCTGAATCATCCTGAAGGAAGTCAGATGATACTCCTACACTCTCTATCAGCTCTAATGAACCAATAATGATAGAATCATAGTGTTCCTCTTCAAGACGTTTAATGCCCTGTTTCACAGCCTGAAGTTGGCCAAGTATCCTTAATGAATTTGTTAGAATAGAACGAGCTGCGCCAGACGTGGCCTTTGCCATCTGAATAAAATGCCCACCATATTCTTTCTCAAGGCTTGCAGCAACTGATGCATTCAGCTTCTTTTCAAATCCTGGAGAGAAATTCACACTAGCGGCTTTAGGAAGCAGAGTGTGAGAGCCCAGTTGGCGAATTACGGTAAGAGCTTTGAAGTCATAAAGTTCAACATAGAATAGAAGTATACGTACAACATCATAAGCTGTTTCGAAATCAGCTTCTGTAGCAACATTCCGCCCTTGCCCTTTGCATGCAAATGCACTGAGTAACGCCCAAGCTGAGAGCATACTACTACAGAAATCTTCAACCTGAGTTGATGATTCAATATCATGTTCTTCAAGAAATCTAGAGAGTTTGTCTGTAGCTCCAGAGATTCTTTGGAGGGTAGTTCCACCAACATGAAGGTCTGCAATGGATTTGATAAATCCACGAGCTTCGCGAGATGGGGGTCTCAGAACAATGCCAGGTTCTTGTCGCGTAACTGTCCACCATTTCGAAGCAGAAGTAAGATAATCAAGAAGATCAACAGACATTGTTAGATGATCATGAGTGACCATTGTTTCAGAGTCTATGAATGCTATCAACCGAGTTGTAAGGCGAATGAATCTATTGAGATGAATAGATAGTTTTTCACCAGCGAACACAAAGTCAGCAAACCTAGATACAACTGAGTTGATTTGTTCCACTGTTTCGTCATCGAGCTGCGTGTTTATGAGACCTCGATAGACATCAACTGGAGTTCTAGCCAATATCGCATAGTCTCCTGTAATATCAAATCAAGGAATTTGCCATATAAAAGACTGTGTCATAATGGGTTCAAAGGTCACTTTCCATATCGTCTTGAACGTTCACCATAGGAGCGCAATGCGCGCCAGATGTCAATTCGTCTAACAGCAGGCCAATAAATCTGTGCAAAATATAGCTCTGAATATGCAGATTGCCAAAGAAGAAAACCGGACAATCGTTCTTCACCTGATGTTCGAATAATGAGATCAGGATCCGGTACACCACTTGTATAGAGATGACCTTCAATTACTTCTTCAGTGATATCGGAGGGTGTCATTGTACCAGCCTGTATCTTTTCCCCAATCGCTTTTACAGCATCTACGAGTTCTGCTCGACCTGAATAGCCAATAGCAACATTGAGGATATGATCTGTATAACCTTGAGTTTCTTCTTCTGCAGCCATGATTGCTACTTGAACATCCTCAGGTAAGAGATCAACTCGTCCGATAGCTTGAATCCGTACTTTGTGTTTATGAACATCAGGATTTCCTACAACTTCTGAGAACTTGTCTTTCGCCAAATTCATAATTTCTCGAACTTCATCTTCGTTTCTGTTAAAGTTCTCTACCGAAAATGCATAAAGTGTGCATACTTTAACGCCAGCCTCCCAGAGGATACGTAACACTTCCAAGACTTTTTCTGCACCTTTATAGTGACCAAACCATGGAACTTCCATACCCTGTTTTTTGGCATAACGTCGGTTTCCATCTAGAATAATACCAACATGGCGTGGGGAGTGTTTTTTATCTAACTGCCGATACAGGAAGTACTCGTATAATCGATAGACAGGTCCGGTAATATTCAACGATAACGCCCTCTGCAATGAGTAGTCGAACATGTACCCCTAATAGAGTTGGTGCTAGGAATGCTGGTGTACTAAATCATTGCTGCGACTTTTTCTGCAGCACGTTTCATATCCAAGAATATTAGCCCGAGCTTAGCATTTGCAGTTGTAGATACGGTAAGACAGGCATTCATTCCAGCTTGAACAACAAGCAACCAGCCATTGACACCCTTGACGTTTACTTGTTCTAGCTCTCCTTTACCCAGTTCCATTGCAGCCTTCTCCCCTAGAGTCAGCATTGCTGCAGTCATAGCTGCTACCTTTGCTTCATCAACATCAGTGGGAAGAGCTGATACAATTGGGAGCCCTTCAACACTTACTATAGCACAGGCTTCAATCTCAGGAATACTTCCCTGAAGTTCGTTCAGAACACCTTCGAGTGTATTTTCGCGGGATTCTCCCATTTTGTTTCACCTTTAAATTACTTATACATGCGTTTTAATATGACTTCTCGTGCTATAGCTTGGAACGCCCTCTTAACTCCTACGCCTTGTACTGCAATGGTCTCATAGATTGGAACATTGCCTCCAAGACCGAGGAGATCAAGCATTTCATCACGTGACATTCTGTTGGGCAGGTCTCTCTTGTTAAGCATGACCACTATAGGAATTTCGCGCCCAAGAGCATCACCCAAGAATAATTTCAATTCTTCAAAACTCTCTGTATTCTCATCACGCTGGTCTGGTGATGAATCGGCTACAAAGAGGATACCATCGGTACCCTGTAAGACTACTTTTCGCTGATGCCTGTGCCTCTTCTGTCCTGCTACTGTAAAGACATCAAAAAGGACTCGTCCACCAGCGGACATTGGAACGTAATCAAAAAAGAGTGTTCGATTGGTTTCATCCTCGATAGCAGTGAACTCTCCCTTCTGTAGACCTTCTACTTTTCCATAGAGCCATCTGAGAGCTGTGGTCTTACCGCCTAGACTGGGACCATAGAAGACTAGTTTCAAATGAATTCTGCCCTTGTCGTCTTTGCGAATTATCAACACCTCATTATATCGAAACTTGGGTCCTGTGTGGGGAGATTAATTGAGTTAGAAATCATGTCTCATAAAAGCCTTTGTGGGACAAGAATCTTGTATCTCATCAATCTAGACCTGTTATTTGAACCATTATCTAATATTAACTATATTTGGATACACCTAGAGTTGATAGGACACAATGACCTTTGCAATTGTTGTTGCTTTCAGGTCATACTCGTTCGAGCTCAGCTAAGGCGGACTTAAGGTCTTCCTCGTCTAGCTCACTGTCCTTGGGGGACAATGGTTCAACTGCTAGGAATTTATCAAGCTCATCAGCTAACTGCACACCTTGCTTCTTCATCACAAGCCGGATCAGGCCAATATTGACTTCTGCCTCTGATACTACGCAGAGTACACCTTTTCCGCAGGCTGAGGCGAAGATCTTGCCCTCTGAAAATTCAGAAGTGACTATCTCAAGCTCCCCAATCTGCAGGTTCTTGCCCTGCTCCTCACTTGCACAGAAGACTGCGCTAGCGATAGCACCGATTGAATCCACGTCGACAGGATAATAGCTAAGTTTGCTTACGTTAGCTATGGTAAGGCCTGTCTTATCTACGAGAATCACCTTTTTTATGCCCTTGTCCTGTCTGATGATTTCAGTCAGTATTTTATCGAAGGCTTTTGGATCACTCATTCAAGTACACTCCATTATTCATTATTTTTGAGGACGACCAGTATGACACCCTCACTCACATCCGGTGCGATGTTAATCTGGCCCTTGGTCGTATCAAGAGTCAGGAATGACAGCGACCCCTCACGAAGTTCCCTTACTGCATCAAGGGCTTTGCCAACGAGAGAGGTAATTATTGCAGCGACATTCTCAGTCGTTTCGGAGTCTAAATCACTACTTAGTGGAAGACCTTCCATGTTGGTCACAACAACTCCACGTACACCTTCTTGCGATTTAAGTCGCGATAAGATGGTTTGGAGTTTTTCTTGTGTAATCAACGTACGGAATCCCCGCTGCTTTCTACTGTGTATTAACAACTTTTACCTCGCAGTTGACTATTTTAGACTTGTGGAGATATGTTGCTAGACATCTATTCAAAATGCGCATTTTGAACATATACTATGTCGTGTTATATAAAAATAAGGTTTTGCAAGGTTAGATAGAAGCTTAAATGTTTCTGCATAGAATGATGGTATGAGGTTGATCTAACGCACATATGACCTCACAGAGTCATTCCCAGTGCCGTTTCTGGGAGCACTTCACTCTGGTGTTGGAGATTGTGCATCTAAAAATAAGCGGTAGCCGTGCTATACTCAGCACGGCATATTCTACTTCAAGTATGGCTCAGAATACTATTCTTCGTCATCATCACGGAAGAGTTTCTTCGAACTTCGTTTCATCTGAGCAAGATTCTCTGTGAAGGCTTCATCTGCGGCACCAGAAGGAGCAGATGCAGGAGCTGCTTCCATCATCTCTTCTTGACGTTGGATTTCTTTATCTTCCATATCTAGTGCCTTGTCCGCTTTCTCAAGCATTACCTGCACAGATTTTGGAGCTACCCCAGTCTTACTTTTCATAGCGGATCTGAAAGATGCAATCCTCTTGCGTCCTTTCTCACGGTTTCCACCAAAGGACTCTTCACCTGCTTTCTGTGTGACAAAAGTAGCACCAACAGTTGGGTCCATAGTAGCCATGATTTCGTCTTCGCTCTTTGAAACCTTTAGTTTGGTTGTGAGCGAACGAACACGACGCGCGCCTGCCTCATCTGTGTATGAAACCTGTACCTGAATTGGTACCTCAGACTCTCTGATTTCTCTGTTAGGAGCGACCTCAAAGTAGAGCTCGTTATCTTCTCCAACAACACCAATCTTGCTCTCACTGTCCTTCTTGAGTCTATCCACAACTGCTCTTGATACTCCAGAAGCATCCTTTATGCTGACCCCGGGTGGTGTAATAAGACGAACCTCGACATCTCGGCCCAGCATAGAAGCACCAGCTAATTCTGAGAGACTTCGGTCAAGCTCATTCGGTGTGACATAGTACATCTGACCACCGGTTGCCTCAGGTAACAAGCCGAGGGTCTTCAGCTCCATTCCAGCACCTGAAGCAATACCAACAACATCCACCGCGGCACCAGCTTCCAGAAACATCTTTCCTAAATCTTCATAGTACTTGTTTGCGGGAGTGACTTGGTACCCTTCAAGAGCGCCAATGCCTTCATTTGCTAGTCCATCAGTAAGAAGTACTATTCTTCCTACATTGCGGTGTTTTGCGATGACATAAGCCATTGCAGCTGCTGGACCCAGAGCTGTACCACCTTGATCGCGTAGAGCCTGAACATGACCCTTGAGTTTGTCAGTGTTCTTTCCAACATTGACTAACTTGATCTTGTCAAGGAGTTTCTTTGTGGATTTCATTATTTTCTCAAAACTGGCAAAAGAGTCCTGGGGTAGGTGAACTGCTTCACCAGTTTCTAAGTTTCTTGCTAGTACACTGCTCTCAAATTCGATGAGGCCAAACATCGTATCAGGAGCATTCGCAGCAAGACTGTCAATTGAGGTGTTCAGACTTCTCTTGACTGCGGCAAGGTTTGCGCCACTCATAGAACCAGATACATCAATCAAAGCAAGGAATGATTTTCCACCTGTTGTAATGACTCCCGTACCAGTTTCAATCGTATCTTTTGGTTCTTCTACTAGGAAATCAGTATCCGCACCCGCAACTACAATCTCACCCTCGATGACATTCAATGTCCCACAGAAAGGACAAACAAAGTGTTTGCCCACCTTCGGATCTTCTTGAATTTGGTCTAAACTAAGAAGGAAACCATTACACTTGTGGCATGCGATTGGTTTCCCAACAATTTTTGTGGTCTCATGTGCGAGATGGCCAAACTCCACACGTAAGACATATGGAATGTCGCTCATGACGTCTTTCGATGCTGGAAAGGCCTCAGAGCTAGTTCTCAACATGGGCATCTAATAATTCTCCTCCAAAATTCTTCGGACCACCTTTTCGTGAGTGGATTTAAGTTCATCGACGATTTCTTGAACAACTTTGGAAACAAAAAACGACTGTGATGGAAAGGGCGCGGACTAGCGCAGAAGATTTAAAGAGTTGGTACTCATCACGATAGTAGAAAGTGTAGACCTCTTTGGAGGAGAACTCACAGATGGTAGACAAAACTAAGATTGAAGAGATAGTTACAGAAACCATGGCCAACAATGCAGACTTGCAGGGTATAATCGTCTGCGATGCGAAAGGGAGTGTACTCTTTGGACACACTATCACCGGTGGTATCAAACACGAGGATGTTGCAGCTCTCGCAGTCAAAATAGCAGCTAACTCTTCCCAGCTGACAGCTAGTCTCGACAAGGGAGGTCTCAAAGAAGTAAACATTGCCTCAGATCATGGTTATGTGATTATCCTTGGTGATGTGAAAATCGTGTTAGCAGCAGTGGCTGGAGAGGGAGCTCGCGAGAGCCAAGGACTCTTGTTGATGGCGCTGCGAAGAACCTTACTAGCAATATTGGCCTAATGGTATAGTTAAACAGCACCAGAGTTACATTTTTGAATCCAAGTTTACTGGGACTCAAGAATGAATAGAGGTATATCCATATATAGCGGAGGTATTACACTTGTCATACTAACGATATTTAGGCCTCTGTATCATCTGAATAATATAAACACAGACACGCCAAATTAAATAAAATTGCCGGGAAGGGAATGGGACTTGGTCTATATAGAGAAGCTAGTATGCAAGGGCTTCAAATCATTTGGCCGAGACTCAGTCACTATAAAATTCAACAAAGGTTTTACATGCATTGTCGGTCCGAATGGCTCTGGAAAATCAAATGTTGTTGATGCTATATTATTTGTTCTTGGTCAACTAAGTGCAAAGACTCTACGTGCTACCGTTTTTTCTGATTTACTATACTCTCCACCAAAACCTGGAATGCCACCAAAAGCCAAGTCTGCAGTCGTTGAACTTCATTTCAATAATAAAGATAGGAAATTACAGGTCGAAGCAGACCGAGTTGTCATTGAAAGAGAACTAGATGATACAGGTAAATCAGTTTGTCGAATAAATAGCAAGGTGGTCACTCGTACAGCAGTTCTTGATGTACTTGGAGCTATAGGTGTAGACCCTAATGGCTACAATCTTGTTTTGCAGGGTGAAATCGCCCAGATGGTCAAGGTTAGCCCGACCGAGAGACGTAAACTCATCGAAGAGATTGCAGGTATTTCCGCCTATGATGAACAGAAGGACCGCGCCCTAAAGAAACTGACTGAAAGTGAGAGTAATCTTGGAAAGGTAGATACTCAACTCCAAGAGCGTAGACGACAACTTGAGAAGCTTGAAGGAGAACGTGCAGATGCTCTGCGTTACAAAGGCTTGAACGATCAGATTCAGAAGTACAATGTCGATATCTTGGCGTGGAGTGTAATCAAGGGTCGATCGAGGATAGATACGATCAATGAAACTTTAGCTCAGCGTGCGGAGGAGGCTGAAAGTCTTGCGAAAGAGTTGGTTGAGGTAGATACGAATAGCACAATAACAGAAACCGAAGTTGATTCAATAGATCATGATATTGATCAGATAACAGGTGGGGACTCGGCAAGGATTTCTGAACAATATGGAACTGTTTCTGCAGCTGTTAATCATGTTAAATCTGATCTGGAACGTGCTCAAGGAGAGTATGATAGAACATCGAGTGATCGAGAAGCCTTTGTAGAAGGACTAGAACTTACCCAGGGTGAGATAACCAAAACCGAGAGCCAGATGAAGGATAAAAAAGCAGATCTACAAAAGTTAGAGAGCGAGATGGCAGCAACATCAGCTCAGATAATTCGAATGGAAGAGATTGCACAGAAAGAGCAGGACACATACTATGAAACAACTCTTCGATTGCAGGACTTGAATAATCAACTGCGCTCACTGGATGAAGGCGTTTCTGAGGTACGGTCAGCAATCAAATCAGACAACAGGGAATTAGGAGCGCTATACGAAGAGATACAAGACTCCAATGAAAGTTTAGAAAAAGCCTCTGAAGATATTACGATGTTAGAGGGGACCATCCCTGAGAAGAGAGAGGCACTTGAAAAAACCGAGAATATTGAGGTCGAAAGAAAGAGTGAACTCGAAGATATCACAAAGCAATTGAAAACTGTTGATGCGGAAGTTGATGAGAGTTCAAAGATTGTTACTGCAACTCGAGAAGAACTAATCAAAGTACAGGCACGTCAAGATGCACTGAAGGAGGCAGAAGATGCTTTCCTGAAAAGACGCCGCGCACTGGCAAAAGTACTAGAACTAAGAGATACGAGCACGATTGAAGGTATTCATGGGACTGTAGCGGAATTAGGGACAATAAATCCAGATTATGCTATAGCAATGGAGATTGCAGGAGGAAACAGATTATCACACGTAGTTGTAGAAAATGATAGTGTAGCAACTGCATGTGTTGATGTCTTAAAGCGTGACAGAGTTGGAAGAGCTTCATTCATTCCACTCGATAAGATCAAGGCTAACGCACCAAGCAAACTTCCCAATGATCCAGGTGTAATAGATTTTGCACTCAATCTCGTGAGTTTTGATCAGAAGATGTTACCAGCCTTCGAATTTGTGTTCTCTGATACTATTGTAACTGAGGACTTTGACTCTGCTAAACGATTAGGGTTCAAGGGTCAACGTGCAGTTTCTTTGGAAGGGGACCTCGTTGAACGGTCTGGTCTAATGACTGGAGGGTATTATCAAAGAAGTGGAGCAAGTTTGTCACTTCAAGTGGAGGACACAAGTCCAGAGATTGTTGAACGTCTCCAAGGCCTTGAAACAATACTGAACAAGCTCCGCCAGAAACAAAAAACCCTGAAGGAAAAGCAGAAAGAGCTTGACCTGGAATTGCAAGATCTTTCCAAAGAGAACTATCGCGGCAGAATGCAACTTGATAAGTATGAAGAGCGCTTTGATGAGCAAGAATATCGAATTAGTGTCCTGAAAGAGAGAATTGAGAAAGCTAATCTTACCGTAAATGAACTGGAGGTACAGATTGCGAACCTTCAGGAGCGTGATGCGGAACTTACTGTTCAGCGGGAACGTGTGATGGCTCAGCGTGATCAATGCAATGAAGATCTTACAAAATCAGACTCAGCAAAATTGAATCAAGATATTAAGGATCTCAAAGAGGTCCAAGAACAATACCAGAAGCAACGAGAGAAGATACAGAGTGACCTCACCGCGCTCAAGGTTGCACTTGACGAACGACTAGGGCCAAAAGCTGTAGAATTCGAGTCCAAGATTCAAGCATTAGATGCTGTTATTCCAGGATATGAAGAGGAAGTCAAAAGGCTTGAGTTAGAAGTTGCTGAACGAGAGAAAGAATTTGTTAAACTCAAGAAAGAGAGAGAACATATTGACGAAGCTGTTAAAGACAAGAGAGTTCGACAATTAGATCTTAGAGAGAATTTACGCAACTTCAGAATGAGACTCGAGGAGATTCGCGAGGCTCAGATGTCAAATGAGAAGGCTGTATATAGACTCCAGACTGAACAGAATCGTCTTGAAACGGATGTTGTTGCATTCATTGCTGAACTCAATGTCTTAACCGATGTTGATGAAGCAATCGACGATAGGAAAGAGGAACGTGAACTCACTTATAGAGAGCTAGAAGAATTCCAAGAAAAAATTAGGGAAATTGAGAGAGAACTAGAAGCAATGGGTCCAGTCAATCTGAAGGCATTAACTGATTATGATGCTGAGCGAGAGCGTTATGATGAGATTCTTGACAAAAAGACCCAGTTAGAAGAAGAACGAAAAGAGATTCTTGCATTCATGGAAGAGTTAGAAGCCGAAAAAACGCAGAAGTTTTTGTCAGTCTACAATGAGATAGCAGACAACTTTGCAACAGTATTTGCTCAGTTATCACCGGGTGGAGAAGCTGCTCTAATGCTTGAAAACCCTGAACACCCTCTAATGGGCGGAATCACTGTACGATCAAAGCCGAGAGGTAAAGACCTAGTAACCCTTGATGCAATGAGTGGTGGTGAAAAGACACTAACTGGTCTTGCTCTAATCTTTGCTATTCAAATGTATAACCCTACAAGCTTCTACATTTTTGATGAGATTGATGCTGCGCTAGATAATGTGAATGCACACAATGTTGCTCTGCTCATCTCACAGATGGCAAAAGCATCTCAATTTGTAGTAGTATCTTTAAGGGATACAACCGTCAGGAAAGCAGACCTTCTTATTGGGGTATCCAATCAAGATGGA
>Ga0315534_1001129_pt1 | contig 18509 bp, 14 predicted proteins | sample SalMarSW160240MG_FD_203094 | JGI IMG/M metagenome (GOLD analysis project Ga0315534, IMG submission 203094) | Salt marsh sediment microbial communities from the Plum Island Ecosystem LTER, Massachusetts, United States - Salt Marsh Sediment SW1602-40 ... | reverse complement strand
GCCTCGCCAAACTGGCGGTGGGCAGTGCCACAATCGTTTCGGACGTCACGCGGCTATCGGTGAAATTCAGCTTCGGGGTTATCCATTGGGGAGACCAGAACCTTCACGGCGGCATTCGACCGTTCTCCGACAAGGAAGACTACGAGAGATTCGCCGAGGAGGTTGTAAGAATGTTTGAGCAGGCCGACTACACGGCCATCGTGGGGCTATTGGACCGCGAGTTTCACGCGTCGACCTACTCGCTCCGGTCATTGTTCCGCGACGAACAGCGGAAAATTTTAAACGCGATTCTCGACTCGGGTGCGGCGGAAAAAACGTACCGTGATTTGTACCAGCGCAGCGCGCCGCTGCTGCACTTTTTGGCCAGCCTAGACGTTCCGCGTCCGCAAGCCTTCCGCACGGCAGCGGAATTCGTCTTGAATCTCGACCTGCGGCGCGCGCTGCAGGGTGACTTAAACCAGGCGGAAATCGATCGTCTGCTGAAGGAAGTGCGCGTCTGCGGTGTGGAACTTGACGCGGAAGGACTCAGCTACGCGTTGTCGCAGCGCATCGCGCATTCGCTGCCGCCGCACGACGATCGCCTGCACGCGCGGCAGATCGAAGAGTTCGAGATTTTGATCGCGATCGCCCAGTCGCTGCCGTTTGACGTCGACCTGCGGCCCGCCCAGAACAGATACTTTGAACTGGCGCGGGCCGCGATTCGGAACGCCGACGACGCGCGCCAAGCAAGCGGCGGACAGGCGCGCGAAGCAAGCGACGGACGAGCGCGCGGATTGTTTGATCTTTTCGGACATCTGGGAGAGCGATTGGGAGTACGGGTCCCGCCGTACCAAACCGTCCCGTAACCAGCGGGCGCTGCCAACTACCGCTCGGAAATGATGACCATGAGCGACCTACGCGTACCGATCGCCACGTATCGCCTGCAGTTCAACAGCGACTTCCGGTTCGATGATGCTCGCGACATCGCAAGCTACCTCGACGCGCTGGGCATCACCGACATCTATGCCTCGCCGATTCTCAAAGCCCGTGCTGGCAGCGTTCACGGCTACGACGTTACCGACCATTCGGAAATCAATTTGGAACTCGGCGGTGAGGAGGCTTTTCGCAGCTTCACCGACGAACTGCGCGAGCGGAATATGGGGCTGATTGCCGATGTGGTTCCCAACCATATGGGGATCGACGATCAATCCAATCGGTGGTGGCAGGACGTACTGGAACATGGTCTGGCTTCGGCTTTCGCGTCTGCTTTCGATATCGATTGGAGGCCGCCCAAACGCGACCTGTCGGACCGCGTTCTGCTACCCGTCCTGGGCGATCAGTTCGGGCGAGTGCTAGAAAACGGGCAGATTCGGTTGTCCTACGACCGCGGCGCCTTCTGGATCGATTACTTCAACCACCACTATCCTGTCGATCCGCGCACGTCCGCGCAGGTGCTCGGAACCGTTGCCGAGCACGTCCGGATCACGTCCGATCCGGACGCTCCCGACCTGGTCGAACTGGAAAGTATCGTCACGGCGCTGAAGCATCTCCCCCATCGCACGACGGACGATGCCCAACAGCTCGAGGAACGGCGGCGCGAGGCACGGGTGGCCAGACGCCGCTTGAACGGGCTGACCGAAACGAGTGCCGCGGTCCGCCGCGCGATGGAGGGCGTGGTCGTGGACTGGTGCGGCCGGGTTGGAGAACCCGAGAGCTTCGGTCGGCTCGAGGAACTGCTGGCCCAGCAAGTCTACCGGCTTTGCTACTGGCGTGTCGCCGCGGACGAGATCAACTACCGCCGGTTCTTTGACATTAACGACCTGGCAGCCATCCGTGTCGAGGACGATGCGGTCTTTGCCGCAGTACACGAAATGATTCTGCGAATGGTCGGTGAGGGACGCATCACGGGACTGCGCATCGATCACCCCGACGGTCTCTACGATCCCGCAGACTATTTCGCCAAACTTCAAAGTGAATGCAGCCGTGTGATACCCGACGCGGAATCGAGCGCTGGGCGCCTCTCGTCAGGAATCGATTGCGCGATCTATTGCGTGGCGGAAAAAATCCTCGGTCGACGCGAACAAATGCCGCTCGGCTGGGCCGTTCACGGTACGACCGGCTACGATATGTTGAACTTGATCAACGGTCTCTTCGTCGATCCACGAGGACGGCTGCCGCTGGAGAGGTACTATGCCGAACTCTGCCAGAACATTGTCGACTTCGAGGATCTGGTCTATGAGTGCAAAAAGCTCATCCTCAACGTCTCCATGTCGGCCGAGCTTCACGTGCTGGCCCGGCGGCTGGATCGTGTATCCGAGCAGCACCGCTGGTCACGCGACTTCACGCTGTGGGGTTTGCATGAAGCGCTCCGCGAGACGATTGCGTGCTTTCCCGTGTACCGAACGTATGTTCGGCGCACATCGACGGAAGTCAACGACGAGGATCGTCGGCACGCCGACATTGCGGTGGAAGCCGCCAAACGGCGCAATCTCTCCGTCGACGGCTCGATCTTCGACTTCGTCCGATCGGTGCTCCTGTTGGACGAGCCGGACGGACTGACCGACCAGCAGCGTGCGGATCGTCGCGAATTCGTGATGAAATCCCAGCAGCTTACCGCCCCGATTATGGCCAAGGGACTCGAAGATACGGCGTTCTATCGTGTTTATCCTTTGGTTTCTCTGAACGAGGTGGGCGGCGAGCCGGACCAGTTTAACGTTTCGCTCGATGAATTTCACCGACACAACGCCGTGCGCTGCGCACGCTGGCCTTACGGGATGGTCGCCAGTTCAACTCATGACACCAAGCGCAGCGAAGATGTTCGTGCCTGGATCAATGTGCTGTCCGAAATGCCCGATGTTTGGGCTGAATCGGTCGAGCATTGGCGGCAATTGAATCACAAAAAGAAGATCCAGCTCGACGAACGAAGTGTGCCGGACCGTAACGAGGAATATTTGCTGTATCAGACCCTGGTCGGCGTCTGGCCGCTTTCGCCGCTGACCGATGTGGACCACCTCGGTTTCATCGGGCGGATCGTCGCGTACATGGAGAAAGCCCTCCGCGAAGCGAAAGTGCACACGAGCTGGGTAAGTCCCGACGCCGATTATGAACAGGCCGTTGGCCGCTTTGTGCACGCCATCCTGGAACGCGATCCAGACAATGCTTTTGTCGAGGAGCTGCAGCAGTTCCACCAGCGGTTGAACTACCCCGGCATGTGCAATGCCCTCGGCCAGACTCTGCTCAAGTTAACCGTACCTGGTGTGCCCGACATCTATCAGGGGTGCGAGTTATGGAATTTTTCCTTGGTCGATCCCGACAACCGGCAGCCGGTTGATTTCGATGTTCGTAAGAGACTGTTGGAGAGTCTCACGTCCCGCGACGGCCAGGATCCTGAAGACCTAATTGCGGAGTTGCTCGAGCAATGGATCGACGGCCGCGTGAAGTTTTTTGCAACGATGAAGACGCTCCGGCACCGCCGGACCCATCCCGAAGTCTTTCTGGAAGGCGAATATATTGTGCCGAATTCCGTCGGACATCGAGCGGAACACGTGTGCGCCTTCCTCCGTCGCAGCTCTACGGCCGCCGCGCTGGTCGTAGTCCCACTGCATACATTTGGTGTGACGCGAGGCGAACATCTTCCGCTCGGTCCGCAGTGTTGGGAAGATACCCGCGTGGAACTGCCGGCGGACGTTGCCACCCGCTGGACCAACGTCTTCACCGGCCAGACCTGCAACGCAGTTGACCGGGACGGGAAAGCCGTGCTTGAGATCACCCAATTGCTGGGCAGCTTCCCGGTCGCCTTGCTTGAGTCCGTTGACTGAAACACGCCATACGCTTCCCTGGCGCGCGTGCCACGCGCCTCACCGCCCCTGGACGGGGTTTAATGGAATCTCTTCGCGCGGGAGCCGTTGAGCATCGTTTTCGCCGTGCCAAGCGTCCCAGTATCGACCGAAACGGCTGACCAGTGATCGCGATTTTTCGGCGAACAGGCGCAGTCCCAAAGGTCGCGCTCGACCACGCAGCTCGGCACGGCGCAGATCGACAAAGCCCAGTAACGCCTGGACGTCGCGGGCTTCGCCAAAAACGGCCGGGTCGTCAACGAGTGCACGCCGCAGGACGGCCAAATCGTGAGTATCGCCAAGATAATCAGATAGCTCGGATGCCGCCTCGCAGTGCTCCGACATCAACGGTCACCAGACCGATTCAAGCAGGCGAGCGTGATACCAGTGGTACTTGGTGCGCTTGCGCCATTCGTGGAAGTTTTCAGAAGTGGGACTGTTGTAGGCCCGTTTCATGGCTTTGCGGCCCCGGCCATACGTCTTGGAAAGGCCACCGGCAACGGCGTCGAAACCGTCGCGTTGAAGGGACCATCCCTCAACGCGGCGCCGCGCCTCGTCCATGCTTGCCCGGAAATCGTCGAGTCGCCGGTTTAACCCAGCAGCGTCGTCGGCGATTTGCTGGCGGCGCTCCATAAGCTGGCCGCGGATCGACGCAAACGCCGAAGCGTCGATCTGGTCCGCAAAACAATCGACTAACTTATCGAACGTTTCGATGATCGATTGCGCGTCGCGGATGTAAGACAATCGACGCGCGGCATCGCGAAAACACCCGTTTTCGTGCTGGTAAGCTTCAAAACTCGGCCGTACCAGACGAATCAGGCCGCGAATCTTCTTGCAGCGTTTTCGGACCTGGTGCACTGTTTTATGGCGATCCAGATCGGAGTCGGCTATCTCGCCAAGGCAGCGCCCGATCTGCTCCGTGGCAATCCGTCGGACAGCCTCTTCCACTGGTTCTTGCTTGCGCAGGCGATACGGCATGGTCTTCTTCTGTGGGTTCTGTGAGGATGAAGTGTTCAGAAATGATTCGACCGCGATTCGGCTCCGTAATTTACGTTGCTTGGCCGCAAACGGCGTGCCAGTCCGGATGCCTCGGTCGCACTGTCAGCAAGCCTGGTGTGTACGGACAAAATGTTGTACGCTCATGCGGGGGCGTTCACGACGTCATCGGAGGTCGCAGAGAAAAAGAATGCTCGGCAAAGTATGTCAGGGTGACGCGCGATGCGGCAAACTGTCGGTGGCCCCCGCGCGCTCGGAGCGTCCGAGGGGACAGACGTGTCAAGGACGGCGGTGAGCGCGGCCTTGGTCGATCGTCCGCCGCGCATGCTCCGCGTTTCGGCGGATGGCCCGCCAGTCGCCGGCGTGAATTAAATCGCGCGTCGCCAGCCATGAGCCGCCGACGGCCAGCACGCGGGGCTCCGCGAGGTAGGCCGCAAGGTTGTTTTGTTGGATGCCACCGAGGGGAATGTAACGAATGTCCAGGTGATCGTAAGGGGCCGCCATCGAACGGAGAAATGCCACGCCACCGCTGGGTTCGGCGGGAAAAAACTTCACGATGCGACAACCGAGTTCCGCCGCTGTCTCAAGGTCGCTGGGCGTGGCGACTCCTGGGTAGAACGGCAATCCGATGGATTGGGCAGCGCGAATGACCCGCGGATTCGTCCCCGGTGCGACGCCGAACTCCCCGCCGGCCGCCGCCACCTCATTCACCTGCTCAGACGTCAGCACGGTGCCCACGCCTGCCAGCATCTTTGGCAGTTGCGCTCGGATCGCCCGTAACGCGTCCATGGCGGACGGAGTCCGCAAGGTCAGTTCCATGACATCCACGCCGCCTTCCAGAAGCGCCTGTCCTGCGGGTACGGCATCGTCGACGCGGTCGACCACCAGCACGGCGATCACTCCGCTCCGCCGGATCCGTTCTAACATGGGTTCGACTGCCAAAGCATTTGCCTCTGATTTGCCGCCTTTGTCCGTGGTATCATGAGCACCGTCGCCTGGCGCGTGATGGGATGTATCGTACCCCGCCCTGCTCGCAGGATGAACCACCGATGTCAACGATTTGGGCACACAAACTTCGTCGCCATGCCATTCTCGCCGCCGCCTGCGCAACCGTTTTGCTGTGCGTTCTGGCCCAACCCGGCCAATCAGCGCCGCTGGACGTCCAGGCCTTGCTCAACCGGCCAATCCTAGGTTTCGAACAAGTCCGAGCCGAGGTGCAGGCCTATGCCACGCGTCGCGTGCCTTCCCTGCCCGTTGCCACCACGGTGGAGCAGTGGGATCGTTATGCCGACAAGCTCCGCCGCTTGGTGCTGGAAAATATTGTCTTTCGCGGAGATGCCGTGGTCTGGCGCGACGCGCCGGCACAGGTCCAATGGCTGGATACGATCGGGGGTGGCGAGGGTTACTGCATCAAGAAACTCCGCTACGAAGCGCTGCCCGGCCTCTGGATCCCGGCGTTGCTCTACGAACCGCAGCCGCTCACAGGCCCCGTCCCTGCGATCTTGAACGTGAATGGGCATACGAGCGACGGGAAGTCGATCGCATACAAACAGATTCGCTGTATCAACCTTGCCAAGCGCGGCATGCGGGCCCTCAATCTGGAATGGATCGGCATGGGCCAGTTGGAATCGAAAGACTTTCGTCATTCCCGTTCCAACCAGCTCGACTTGTGCGGAACCAGCGGCCTGTCGGTGTTTTACCTGGCCATGCAGCGCGGGCTGGATATCCTGCTCGATCTGGAGGGCACGGATCCGCATCGCGTCGGAATGACTGGCCTTTCCGGAGGCGGATGGCAAACGATTATTCTCAGCGCGCTGGATACTCGCGTAAAGCTTTGCGACCCCGTGGCGGGATACGCAAGCTTTCGCACGCGCCTTGCGCATCCCTCCGATATTGGCGATTCAGAGCAGGCGCCAGACGATCTGGGCACGGTGGCCGACTATACCCACTTAACGGCATTGCTCGCGCCCCGGCCCGCTTTATTGACCTACAACGACAAAGACGACTGCTGTTTTCAATCCGCGTACGCGTTGCCGCCGCTGCTTGACGCCGCGCGGACGGTGTACGCTCTCTACGGTCAGCCGCAGAACTTGCGCCATCACGTTAACAGCCAACCGGGGACGCACAACTACGAACAAGATAATCGCGAAGCGTTCTATCGGTTGGTGGGCGACCATTTTTTTCGAGGCACGGCCTATGATGCGAAAGAAATCGCCTGTGAAGCAGAACTAAAAACCACCGACGAGCTGTTCGTTCCGCTTCCCGGAGACAACGCGAACTTCAACGCACTCGCACTGGAGCTTTCCGGCCCCTTGCCGCGCGGCTCGCTTCCCGCAGACGCCGCCTCCCTGGCTTCCTGGCAGGAACGGGAGCGCGGCGAGCTGCGTGAAATCGTGCGGGCCAGATCCTGCGACGTCGTACCGGAGCTGGCCGGAAGCATCCAACTCGGAACCGTCAGCGTCCTCTTCTGGAGGCTGAAAACGGCTGATGACTGGACCGTACCTGCCGTCGAATTCGCATCCGATGCGCCGGGTCAAACCGTGCTGGTGGTCAACGATCAAGGACGATCGGCAAGTTCCGAACACGTCACGCGGCAGTTGTCAGAAAACAAGCGCGTCGTCGCCATCGACCTGTTTGGTTTCGGTGAGGCGGCCGTGGAAAATCACCAAGGCCGCTTCGCCTTGATGCTGTCCACGCTTGGAGAGCGGCAGCTGGGCATCGATGCCAGCCAGATCAACGCGGTTGCCCGGTGGATGGTGTCCGAGCGCGACACGGGTCCCGTCACCGTTTCGGCCACCGGCCCTCGTTCGAGCCTGATTTGTCTCGTCGCCGCAGCGCTGGAACCCGAGGCGATTGGGCAACTCGAGTTGGCGCAGTCGATGGGAAGCCTCAAGGAGATCATTGAACAGAATCTTGGGCAAGGCGACGTGCCGGAACAGTTCTGTTTCGGATTGCTCGCCGCGTTCGACATCGCTCATTTGGCCGCGCTGGCCGCCCCTCGCGAGCTGCGGATCAAAGCCCCCAGCCAGCGACTCCGCGACCAACTCGCTCCGCTGATTCCCTGGTACACGGCGCTACAGGGCGTCTCCAACGCATCCTCGCCGTAATCCGGCCGTGCGGCTCGCGGGATCCCAAGCCAGACAGCTCCCCTTTCGAGAAGAGACGCGCTGACGTCACAACTCGTCGTGTCAGCCGGAATGTTCCTCACGTTCGTCACTCGCTCTCGCTTCGGGTTGCCCTCGGAAGCAAACTCCTGCAGACGGTTTGTGTCCGGCAACTCCATCCTCTGCCACGTCCGACTCCAATCGCCGGGCGACGATGGACACGGGCTTGTTGCCGAACCGGGTAATCAGCAGCGTAGCCGTGTTACCGCCCATAGCGACGAGCGCCTTTTGGACGCGCGCCGGATCACAGTCGACGCCCCGTTTTTTGACTTCTAATGTTCCCACGCGTCGCGTACGAAACAAGCGTCGCAGACGCCGCATGTCGAAGGGTACGACGTCCGTGACTTCGAAGCCGGCCAGCAAACGGTGATCGATTCGCGTGTCGCCGGTCAAATAAGCGGGTGGGGAATGTAGCCCGTTCAGATCGAGACGGTCAGCCAGGCTGCCCGCCAGCCCCGCTGCCAGGACGGCCGCGTCCGGTTCGTAGACAAACCGGCAAATGCGGGACGCCAACGGCGGGGTGGTGATCATCGCGCCGCGAATCTGGGCCACTACTTCTCCCGAGGCGTTGACGCAAGTCGCCGTGCGCCGGCCGTGGGCGGCAGCGAGACTACCAAACCAGGCGACTTGCTGCCGGCATTCACGACGCCGGCTGATCCATTCCAGTTCCGCCCGTTGCTGCCAAGGTACTGGTAAGACCGAGGCCGGGGCGGCCTTCAGTGCAGCGTCCGGGTTGCGGTCCAACAGTTGCTGAATGGCTTGAGCGTGCGGTTGAAACGCGGCAACGCGCGTCGTGCGCCGTCCCGTCGCACGACGATCCGGATCGATGTGCCACGCCACGAACGCGCCGTTGTCCAAGCGAGTTGCGTCGGCCACGACCGGAGAACAGACCCCCGGCTGTCCCGGCCGTTGTGCATTAAACGCGGCCAGTCTGGCAGCAACCCAGTCCGTGTCGCACGCGACAACATCGCACCGTTTGGCGAGGCCCGTCAGGTCACCGCCAATGCCACAACACAGGTCCGCCACGCTCTCTCCTTCAGGAAAGCGACTCGCCTTGTACGTCGCCACGCCGTCGTCGGTGGCCTGTTCCAGACCGCGGGCGGTAAACAACATACGTTCGGCGTGGCGGAACTTCGCGGCCGCCCGCGCGCGGAGCGCGACCTGCTGCAGCACCAGACGGCAACGCGTGGGCGAGAGCATCTTTCTCAACCGGCGGGCCTGCCGGTGCAAGGGGATTTCCGACGCCGCTGCGTCGCGCAGCACGATGTGGGCCGCGTTGCTGAGCAGCCAACGGATATCCTCGATTTCCTGCCAATTCATCACGACCGGAACATCACGAACCCTGAATCCGAAACATTGGAGTCGCCCCCCCGCCGCTCGCCGGGTTCACGCCGATCAGGACTGTTGTGAGGAGTCCTCCGGTTTGGGCAACCTGCGGGCCCTCGTCGACGCGAGGCGGAGAACGCCACGTTCAAATGCCGATTTTACAGGATGATGATTCGATCGCGATGCAACACACGGGGCGACGGAAGAGAATCAACATGAGGCTTCGAACGGTTCTGTTGTCCACGGCATTGGGTTCGGCGGTCGCCGTTCCGTACTATCTGGGCGGCCCCTCCGAAACTGCGTCGTCGCTGAGCAGCCTGTGGGGTTCCGCGTCGCCGCCGACGGCAGCCGGCGACGGCGGAAGTTTCCAGGGCGGCTCGGAGCTGGCCTTGGGCGGGGCGGGCATTCCTTCTTCTTTGGAGGGCGATCCGACATCGCGGCCCGCAGCCAAGGTTCCGCTGGAGGGAATGCCGGTTTACGACCTGGCTGACGTACTCCGGATGGATGTCACGCAGTCGTGGGTGTACAGTCGGTGGTCGCGCAAGAGCACCGCACTGGCCGACCTGGACTTGCACGGGATCCGTGTGCCGCTGGTAACCGGAACGGAGGTTGATGACCTGGCCGGCTCACTGACCTATTACTTCAATGCGGCCGGCCAGGTCCAACGCCTGTCGTTTCGGGGGCGCACGGGCGACACTCGAAAGCTGGTCACGCTGGTGGTGGCGCGGTTTGGATTTCGCCGCCAACCACCCCGTTTCCCAAGCGAGCAACTTTACCAGGTCAGGTGGAACGGCAAGCCGATCAGCGAACTTCGGATCCGCCCCGCCCCGATTATCTGGGCCCATGCTCCCCACGCCAGTTTCGAAGTTACACTGGAGCTGGAACGACCCGGATCGGGTCGTTTCCTGCAGCTGCCGGAGCCTCCCGCCGTCGCTCGGGCCAACCCGGGGTAGCCCAGCCTACTCGAAGCGGTTTCAAAACGCCCTAAAATCGCTCCATGATCGGGAAATGTCGCACAGACTCAGATTCTGACATCGGATCCCATGGCGGCGGCGCGGAAAATGAACCCCCGAGTTTTCTTCCGACAGCCCGCTCGCCGGGCTTCCGTTGGTCGCCCTGGGTCCGTTGGCAGCGCCGCCTTGAATATTAGCATGTTTCGCGTGTCATGAGCAGCCGCGGGTTCGACGTCCACCCGGTCACGGAAACCGAACGGACCTGGGCATTGCGCATGCTGTTGCCCAATCTGACCGTGGCCGCACGCACCGAACTGGTGACCGAGTGGCAACAGCGGATGCAGACGCACGGCTTGCCAGGGCTGTTCGTCAGCCACGATCGGGGCATGGCCACCGGCGCCGTCTGGGCGCAGGTCCAACCGGGCCGCACGGCCGCGTTGTGGCCGCCCGCGCTGGTCGACGAAGGCGACACGATCGCTGCATCGGCGCTGATGGATGCAGCGTGCGATTTTCTGGAACCGCAAAACTTGTCCCTCGCGCAGTCAGCACTCAAGGGGCACAGTGACAGGCAGGCGTCCTATTTACGGCACGCCGGATTCGAACCGCTTGTGGACCTGGCGTATCTCGTCGCCACACACGACATCTTTCCCGCGGTCTCGCTCGACACTCGTCTGCAATTTGAAGCGTATCGGCCGGCGATCCATCAGCGATTCGCGTCGGTCGTCGTGCGGACGTATTGCGACACGCTCGACTGCCCTCGACTAAACGGCGTGCGCCGGATCGACGACATATTGGAAGGTTATCGTGCCACGGGCACATTCTCGCCCGGTCATTGGATGCTCGTTCGCCACGCGTCACAAGACATCGGTTGCCTCCTGTTGGCCGACTTTCCACGGACCGACCATATGGAACTTGTTTATATGGGTCTTGTTCCTGAAGCGCGCGGAAATACGTACGGTGCAGAAATAACGCGGCATGCGCTCCGGTTGGCCGGCGAAGCGGGCCGCAGCCAGATGGTGTTGGCCGTCGATCAACAGAATACACCGGCCATGGCGATGTACGCGGTGGTGGGGTTTGCGGTTTGGGAACAACGCGCCATCTACATCCGCGTTTTCAATACCGTGCCATAGTTTTCGCCCGGCGGGCCGTTGATCGTGGCGTGGTCCGCGACGTGAGCGTCGAGCGCGATCGGGCCCTGTGTATCCGCGAACAGGTTATACACCGCCCGGCCTTCACCGACAAAAAAATTTTCCGCTGACCTCCGTGTTGGTTTTGCAATTTTTTCCGCGAGTTTGCAGATATCTATGCACGTCGCGACGGCGACTTCAAAAAAGTCGAAGGCGACCGGTTTGACAGCACTGCAAGCACGCGTAAAATCGGCTCTCTGCACGGACAACAAACAACCCTTCGGCGGCCCCTATTCCGGGCCGCTGACGTCTGTTAATCGCGCACCTCTCGAACCAGTTGCAGGCGGTCAAGACCGTCAAGGATGCCACCACGACGGTGGGTCCGGTGGCGTGGAACGTGCGCGCTGGGAGACCAGTAGGAAGTGGCCACAGACGATATGGAGATCGTGGCGGCGCTGCATGCGAAGCTCAAAGAGCGGCTGGGTGCCCATCGCTACGAGTTGTGGTTCGCCGCGACCAGGTTGCGCGTGGACGGTAATGAGTTGGTGCTCGGCACCTCCAATGCGTTTTACCGAGACTGGTTACGGACGCATTTTCGCCGGGACGTGGAGGCCGCTTGTCTTGAAGTTTTGGGGTGCCCGTTAGCGATTCGTTTTCACGTCGATCCGCACGTATCTGCCAGGCCCACCTGCACTGGTTCGGATTCCCGCGAGCCCGCGTGCCCCCTGCCCGCGCCCGCGCGAGATCGCCGGACAGGGCGCGATGCGGCCGCACGACAACCGGCCCCGCCAGCTGCCGGCCGCCCGCGCCGCCGTTATCTTCAGCTGGACCAGTTCGTGGAGGGGGAAAGCAACAAACTGGCGTTCATGTCGGCCCAGATGGCCGTACGGCGCCCGGGCAAAGTGACGCCCTTGCTCATTTACGGCCCCACGGGCAGCGGTAAATCGCATTTGCTGGAAGGTGTCTACGCGGCGGCGCGGAACAGGCATCAAGGCGCCCGGGCAATGTACATGACCGCCGAACGCTTCACGTCCCATTTTCTGGAAGCCCTGGGAGGCCGCGGGCTGCCCAGCTTCCGCCAGCAGTACCGGGGGTTGGACCTGCTTCTCGTGGACGACATCCATTTCTTTGCCGGCAAGAAAGCGACGCGCGTGGAGTTGCTCTACACGGTGGATACGCTGCTTTCGAGGGGCAGGCAGCTGGTGTTTTCCAGCGACCGGCCTCCGTCGGAACTCTTGTCCCTCGGCGCGGACCTTGTCACACGTCTGAAGGGCGGTCTCGTATGCCATCTCGAACCACACGATTACGCCACGCGCGTCGGTATCGTCGCGGGCATGTGCCGGGAGATCGACGTGGCGTTTCCGGAAGACGTGCAACTGCTCGTCGCTTCGCGAGCGTCGGGTGACGCGCGGGAGTTAAGCGGTGTGCTCAATCGCATCCAGTTGCAGAGCTTGGCCCACGAGCAACCCGTCACGCTCGCCATGGCCGAAGCGGTGCTCAGCGAGCATCTCCATGAGTCGACGCGGCCGGTTCGGCTGTTGGATGTTCAGAAAGCCGTTTGCGACCTTTTTGGTGTCGGCCCGGACAGTTTGCGGTCGCGATGCAACAGCGACGGCGTGAGCCAACCACGGATGCTGGCCATGTGGCTGGCCCGCAAGCATACGCGGGCCGCGTTGAGCGAGATCGGCCATTTTTTTGGTCGCAAGAGCCACAGCAGCGTGATCTCCGCACAAAAGAAGGTCCAGCGCTGGATGGACGGCCACCAACAGGTGATCGTGGGCCAAAACCGCTTCGAGGTGGAAGAAGCCATCCGCCGTGCCGAATCGCTGATGCGTACTGCCTGACGGAGCATGGCGGCGCGATGCCTGTCGGAGCGCCGCACGGTTACTTCAATTCGCGGATGTATTGCTTCCATTCGTTTTCGAGACTTCGGGGATCCAGTCCCAGGTAGGTGCGAAATTCGCGCAGGCGGCGCTCGGCGTCGTCCGACACGAGCGGCCGTTTTTCGCCCAGCATTCGCAGGTATTGCCAGTAGCGGCTGGAGTACCGTTGGATCAGCAGCGAGTTCAAGGCCCACGCTTCCGCGTAGGCGTCACCGGCTGTGCGAACGTTGCGCATGCGGTCATCGCCGGCTACCAGCTGCGGCAGCGCCCCCAGCCGGTTCGCCAACAGCGACCGGCGCAGCGTAGCCAGCCGCCGGTAGTTGATCTGGCCGATCCCGCGCCACCCCCGACTGCTGTTGAGGTCGGGGGTTTCAAAATAGATCGCCAGTCCCTCGGTCACCCACATCGGGATGTCCGCGTATCGACGCATTAACCCGCAATTGAAGGCAATCTGATGCGTGGCTTCGTGGATAACCGTGGCCACCAGCGGTTCGGCCTCAGGCCGCGACAACGTGTGGTTGATCTCGGCCACGGATCCTCGATGGCCCGTCGGGCGTCTCAGACCCTGCACGCCCGTCAAATCGTACATGGTCACATGGTTGGTGCGGAGGCTGTAATACCCGACCACCGAATTTGCGGCGTCACCCAGTTCATCCACCGCATACCGGCGGAATGCATTTGCATCGGAAAGGATGACAACCACCAGCGGCAATTCGGGATCGTGCAGATCGAAATCACGTCGGCGCCAAAAATTCAAGAAGGCACGGTACAGACGTTCCAGCAGGGCGCCGCACCAGCTGGCATACGCCCGCGACGTATTGAACGCAATGACATAATGCGCGGTCGTCGTGACATGGAAGCCGGCCGGTAATTCCTCTTTCAGCTGTTCGGCCATCTGCTGTTGAGTGAGCGCGTCGAACGCCAAGTCGTTCTGAGATCGTTCCACTATCGATTCGGGTGAAATATTCCATAGCCGGCCTGTCGGCGCGAGCAACAACAGTCCCCCATCACGCGCGGTCACAAGAAGCTGGCCCGTAATCTGCTGCCGGCCTTGAGCCCGTTTGAATACCACGCGTTCCAGGGCCGCACAGCGGTGCGCCGCGGTGCCGGCCAGCAGCGCGAGCACGAGCACCGACGGCAGGCGGCCGACGGGCGTGCTCGAACACCCCATGCAGCGGCCGTGCGTCGCCGCGGAATCTCGGAGTCGCCGTCCGCCGCTGTGTTGATTCACCACGTGTTCCCGACGAAAAAGACTTCCGCTTCGTCCGCCTATTTCTATTGTACGTCGCTTCCGGACGTCACGTGATGCCGGAATGCCACGCGAGCCATGCCGTAGAGCACCGAGGCAATCAGCCCCACGACCAACATCAAGGCCAGGCAGATGCCCGCCACTTGGTCCTCGACACCGTAGTGCAGCAGATTGAAGATCCGCAACGACAAGGTGGGCAATCCGGGCGGGGCCACCAGCACGGTCGCCGCCAATTCGCCAATGGCCACGACGAACCCGGCCAACCACGCCAGGGCGACGGCCGCCCGCCGCGCGGGAACGCCCACCCGCAACAGGCGCGTCCACCAACCCGCGCCTTCGGTCGCCGCGTGGTCGACGACCGCCTCGGGCAGCGTGGCAAACGCGTGCCACAGGATGAGGGTTGGCAGCGGCAAGGCCCGCGTTGTCTGGACCACGACAGGGGCGAGCACCGTATAGTCGTACAACCACACCAATAGGGGAATTCGGGGGCGGTTGAGCACGCCAACGGTCAAGATCCCCACGATGGGTCCCGGCAGCACAAGTGCGACGGCGACCGCAGTCAGCAGCATCCATCTGGCCCAGGGACCGTGCCGTGCGAGCCATGCCAGGACCGCGGCCAGCGCGGTTGCAGCACTGGCCGCCACAGCGCCGATCGAAACGGACCATTTCAGTTCACGCGAGTAACGGACAGGGCTGGTAAACACGACAAGCGCGGTCTTGACGGCGGACCAGGTGCGGACACGCTCGTCCCCGACCTGCTGTACGACCACGCCGGATTTGTAAATGAGGTTCGCCACGGGCACGCCCCACAGCAACACCAACGCCGCGAGCACGGCGCCGCAGACGGCCCCGCGCCACGCGCCGAGCCGAAAACGCCGCGCAAGCGAATAGGACGGGGCCAAGCGGTCGGGCCGAAACGCGTTGCCTGCCCACAGGGCCGCCAGGGCCAGCAGGCCGGCAGCGATGGGCAGGGGCCAGAATCGCAAAGGCGTTCGCTGCATGGCCGGGGCCACCGCAAATTCCGTATAGATCTCTTCGCTGTACGTGCGGATCTGAAACAGGTCCGTGACCGTCATTTCGCCAGCTACACCGATCAACGTCCACAGCGCCGCAATCGCGATGGGACCGGTTAGGCGGGGCAACGTGACCAGGCAGAATACTCGTCCGGCCGGAGCGTCAAGCAACGCCTGCTCTTCCAGATCGTGTTCCTGCGCTTGCAGCCCAAGGGCGATGATGAGCACCACCCATGGCACCGCGGCCATGGCGTGCACCCACACGCACCCGGTCCAGCCCGTCAGCCAGGGAGTTGTGGAAAACGTCAGTGTAAACCAGCCGGACGGACCGAATCCCGCCTGCCACGACGCGGCCTGGACGTAAAGCGGCACGAATAACAGCAGTGCGATCGCGGCCGTCGCCGCGCCGCGCAGCGGCATTTGAGTCTTGGCGATGGCCAGTGCCACGCTCGCGCCGAGCGGCAAGCTGACGACGCACGTTGCCGCTCCGAGCAGCAACGTATTGCCGAGCAGTTTTGTCGTGCGCGCGTCCGCCGCGAAGAAACACACCGTGGCCAAAACGATCACAACGAAGAGAAAAACACGTCCGGCATGGGACCTGAGGCCGACGGCCATGGCATTCGTCGCGTCACGGAGCACGGCGGAAGAACCACGAGTGAAGACACGGCAGGTCCGCGGCCGTTGCCAACGGCGCAGTGATCACGCGACCAGTCATTCGGCGTCCTCGTGGCGGCGCTTTGGCTCGCCCGCTCAATGCCGGTCATCTTCGCCCAGAAGCTTTCGTTCGACACGGTCGGCTTGCCAGGCCGTCGCGGTCAGCAGTCGACTGACCTCCAACGGATCGGCGGTATCGGCCATTTGATTGCTTCGGATGACGATCTGGTCCCCGGCAGGTGTCTCTTGCACGGCAAATGCGCCGTGGACGATTTTCGTGTTGTACTTCAGGAGTTTCGTGGCGATGTCGTCGCGGGCCGGACCACACGTGGACGTATAGGTGATAACCGGATTGCCTTCTGCGTGGTTTCGCCGAAACGCGACCATCACGTCCTGTTTGCGGAGCGGGGCCACCCGGATGGTTATACGCAGCGCGTCGGCCTGTTCGGTGATCTCATAGCCGGCTGCCCGAGCGACACGGATGACCATGGCGCGGGGATCCTTCGTGACGGGAACGGCATCCAGATCATCGAACGTCAATTCCCCCGCGACCGCCGGCGGCGCCGTGGTGCCGGCACCGGCATCCTGCGCGGTGGAAGACCGTGCCGCCGAGGCGGCCACCCCCTGCGTGATCATGCCGGGCATCATCATGCCGAAGCCGGCGCCCATTCCCATGGCCATCGCGCCTCCCCCTTCGCCCCCCTGTTCGGCCAGACGGACCATGCTTTGAGCAGCCTGCCATTTCATAAAGGCGTTTAAATCCCCGACGGCCCCCATCGCGCTTCGCGCGTCGATCGCCTGTTGCACATCTTCGGGAGGCGTGATCGCGTTGATAAAGAAATCGACCAACTCGAGTCCGTACTTGGCGAACTCTTCAACTACTTTTGCACGGGTCCCAGCCGCCACTTCGTCGTATCGTGCCGGCAAGTCAAGTAGACTCAAGCCCAGCGTGCCCACCAGGTCGGTCATCCGGGCCACGATCAGATCTCTAAGGAAAGACGATACCTCGTCGGTCGTGTACTTGTTCTGCGTGCCTACCAGCGAATTGATCAACACGCCGGTATCGGCCACGCGAAAGGAATACTTTCCAAAGCTGCGTAATCGGACCATGCCGAATTGATGGTCGCGGAATGAGATGGGCTGTTGCGTTCCCCATTTCTGATCCAGGAAAATCTGTTTGCCCACGAAATAGACCTGAGCCTGAAACGGCGATTCCGACCACGGTACGGTCAGCAGCCGCGTGAGCAGCGGGATATTGGCCGTCGTCAGGGTGTGGCGACCGGGACCGAAAACGTCCAGGGCCTTGCCATCGCGGAAGAACACTGCTTCCTGGTTCTTCTGCACGATCAATTGCGTCCCCAATTTGATATCCGCCGATCCGTCGGGCGGCACGCGGTGCACAATCGAACGGTTTGTATTGTCGAAGAATTGAAGGACTTCCAATCGCACAGCCATCGAGTAGCCCCCTTGTTGTGATCGCTATCAGGTAGGACGACGGGCTGCCGCCGCGGCGCCCGGCAGCCGCGTGCTGGCAGGGCGCCGACCGGCCGTCGTCGTTGTCGTCCCGTTTTCGCGGGCTCTTCTATTTTGCCGGACCACACGGCGACGACGCGCGCCGCCACCACAGTCGCATGCTGTTTCAGTCCAATCCCGTGATCAGGTCCTCTCGCCGGTCCCAGGCTGCTTCGATCGTGGCGATGTACCGCAGACTATCCTCCAGCTCGCTTTTCGGCGAAGCGTCCCGCGCGGGCAGCGCATCGAGCATGTCCGCCAGGATGCTGATCTGCTCCATCAAGCCAACGTCGAAGGCGTACACCCGATCGAGGACTCGGTTGTCGATACGCACCAGATCATAGAAGCCGCTGTAGCCTTGGGCCGCCCCTTCGATGCGGGTCTGCAGATGATCCAGCCGGGTGCGCACGCGTTCCACGAGAGGCAGCGTGTCGATCTGAGACGCATCGACCAGACGGCGGGCAAGCTCGTCCAGCCCCCGACGGCCCCGCTTCACGCGGTCGACGAGCCACTTTCTCTGCAAACGATCACTTTCGCGGCGATACTCCTTTTCCAAATAGCCCCGAAAGCCAGGGAGCATGCGGCCGATCGTTTCGATCCAATTCCGCCGCTGCGTGTGCTGTCTCGGTTCGGGCATGGCGGGCGCTGTCCTTTCGGATTTCAAAAAGCCCTGGCAGGTTTAACCGTGCACCGGCGTCCGACAGCATACCGCAAAATGCACGGAAAAACAGACTTCTCTGCGGCATTCTGGGTAATTCAGCCGGGCTCGTGTCAGGGCCGCCCACAGCGGGCGGCCTGCGGTGCGACCTGGTTACCC
>Ga0315534_1001128_pt1 | contig 18509 bp, 13 predicted proteins | sample SalMarSW160240MG_FD_203094 | JGI IMG/M metagenome (GOLD analysis project Ga0315534, IMG submission 203094) | Salt marsh sediment microbial communities from the Plum Island Ecosystem LTER, Massachusetts, United States - Salt Marsh Sediment SW1602-40 ... | reverse complement strand
CCCGTTACGGTTTCGTTTGAATGGTATGGCGATTATAACGTGAGAATAAGTAAAGAGGATTATGAAACCTTAAAGACCCATCGAAAATTAGAAGGGCCGTGGTACGACGGATTTCCGTTCGATTTATTAACTCTGCTTAATCCGGAAAGAACGGTCGACGAGTATGAATGGACGTTTGAGCTCGAACCTAAAAAAGAGATAAGCCGAAAAGAACTAATCGAGAACGCCGAGGAGCTGAAGAAACAGCTTTAACAACAGAAGACAGAGGACAGAAGGCAGAATACAGAGGGCAGAAGCACAAAGAGTTTCTTGGTCCACAAAAAATCAGAAAAGGCTCAAAAAGTAGACGTAGATTTCTTGTTGATTAAGTTGACTTGAAACCCTTGCTTTCTGGCTTGCGAAAAGGTATAATATTCATAAGAGAGTATTATCCAGTCTGAAAAAAGAGGTTATAGCAATGAAATTAAAAGCGATTATTCATAAAGCGGAGGAAGGGGGATATTGGGCGGAGATTCCCGCCGTTCCCGGCTGTGTAACTCAAGGCGATACTTTTGAAGAGCTTCTGAAAAACATTTATGAGGCAGTGGAGGCGTGTTTGTCTGTAGATGTTGACGACTATAAGATGCAAAAAGGCGACCAGCTAATGGAGATTATGGTTTGAAGCAGGTCAGTGGAAAGGATTTCGCTAAACTGCTCAGCCGGAAAGGCTGGGGACGAAAAAGGATTCATGGCAGCCATCATGTCTATACTAAAGCAGGCCGAAAGGAGAGAATTTCTTTGCCTGTACATGGCAACAAACCCTTGAAAACAGGCCTGTTAAGACATCTGATGAAAATAGCGGATATAAGTGAAACGGAGCTATAATGGTGGCAAGCTGTTCATTTGAAGACGTAATGGATATTTCACGACCCGCAGGGATTGGTGCCTACGAATGGACGTTTGAGCTTGAACCTAAAAAAGAAATAAACCGAGAAGCACTCATCGAGAACGCCGAGGAGCTGAAGAAACAGCTTTAACAACCGGCGCTCGCCTATTCGGCTTCGCACAGAGCAGGCTCCGCACTGGAATGACAAAAACGAATATCGAATATCGAACAAGGAATAAAGAACGCTGAAGTAAAGGCGTCGTTAGAGATTGAGATTGCCACGGCCTGCTGCGCAGGCCTCGCAATGACATCAGAGAACATTTTCTCGGAACCAGACAATTGTTTTTTTTATTGAACTATCGCCTGTATCGGTTAAAATATTGATAAAGCTTTTTCAAATCAAATGTTGGCTAAAAGGGACAGTATGGCTATTCTAAAGCTGGACAGGCATAATGAAGACGAGGAAATCGAATTTGAACTGGATTACCTTGCTTCGTTGACAACCAAACAGCGCTTCGAAATGATGTCCAGAAAAACCGAGGAAATGTTGAGTCTGTGTAAGAAACCACGTGCGAACAGAAAAGCTACTGAAATTATTAAAAGAAAACAAGGTTAAATTTGTCATAATTGGCGCTACGGCCTTGCCTGTGCAGGGAAAATCGGGTTTGATTTGAGGGATTTTGTTTGAAGGTCAAGGTTCATACACAGATTTTCGCTGCAATTGTATTGGGGGTGATAGTCGGACTTGCGCTGGGAGAGAAAGCCGACCATCTCAAGGTCGTGGGTGATATATTCATTCAACTACTCAAGATGATTATCATTCCATTAATTCTGGCTTCGATGGTGGCGGGGGTTGTAAGCCTTGGTGATGTTCGCAGATTGGGCAGGATTGGCCTGAAGACTTTTATATACTACATGGCCACAACACTATTGGCTGTGGGTGTCGGCCTTGTGTTAGTGAACCTGATGAAGCCGGGAGCCGGCGTCGATATGGGGGCTGAAGCGGCTGTTGATATGGCAGGTAGAGAGACGCCCTCAATGGTCTCGATAATCAAAGATATTGTTCCGGAAAATGTGTTCGCTGCTATGGCGCAGGACAAGGTGCTGTCGGTAATATTCTTTTCTTTGCTTTTGGGTGTTGCCATCAGCAGTACAGGAGAGAAGGCCAAGCCGTTGACCGTTTTGTTTGAGGGTTTTAATACGGTTATGATGAAAGTTACAGGGTGGATTATGCACCTTGCGCCCGTTGGAGTTTTTGCGCTGATGGCTTATACGATAGGGACGATGGGACTGTCTGTTGTGAGGCCGTTGGCGCTGTATATGGTGACGGTGATTTTAGGTTTGAGTATCCATGCGGTAGTAACGCTGCCGGTTCTGTTGAGTATCTTTGGCAGGTATTCGCCATTGAAGTTTATAAGAGACATGTTCAGCGCAGTTGCAACGGCCTTCAGCACAGCCAGCAGTGCGGCGACGCTGCCGATTACGATGGAGTGCCTGAGAGAAAATACGGGCGTATCGAATAAGGTCGCGAGCTTTGTGCTGCCATTAGGCGCGACGGTGAATATGGATGGTACCGCACTGTATGAGGCGGTTGCCGCCATATTTATCGCTCAGGCTTATGGGATTAGTCTGGGTATCTGGCAGCAGTTAGTTATTATGTTGACTGCAACGTTAGCATCAATAGGGGCGGCGGCGATTCCGGGGGCGGGATTAGTGACTATGGTCATTGTACTGAGAGCGGTCAATTTACCGTTGGAAGGAATCGGTATGATATTAGCGGTTGACAGACTGCTCGATATGCTCCGGACGGCGGTAAATGTCTGGGGAGATGCCTGCGGAACGGCTATTGTTGCCCGGTTGGAGGGTGAAAAGTTCAATGGAATAGTTCTTAACAATCCAATGGGTAATAACAAATCCGGGGGGCTGAAGAGCTAAAAACAGCTTTAAATACCTGCACATTTTTATTCATTATCGCTTAAGAGACTCTTTGAGTCAACACAAGCCCGCTGATACCCAGTGATTATCGGTCTTAAATCCACTATAAGCTCGATACCCGTTCAGCAACACCCTCTTTTGCCTGCGAGATGGGCGATAAACAGCCCTTTATGCCGGGAAAATCAAAACGATAAAAAAGAGATTATGTGGCTCTGTCAGCAAGTCGATAGATAATTATGCTGTCTCCAAAGGTAATAGAGAACGCTTGTTAAATGTATAGCTGAACGGAGATTAACAAAACCATAATTTTAGATGGAGAGACGAAAATGTCACAGATTCCCACTTTGGAATTGGAACAATATGAACCTGTTTTTGAGCAAGAGTTAGGTATCGAAGATAATATCAAGGGCTCTACTCGCTATGCCTGGCTGGGTGGCGGCCAGTGTGGCGGCAGATTGGTAAAGTCTTTCTATGACTTGGGTTATAGGAAGGTGCTGGCCGTCAATACTACCCACCATGACCTGGATTTGCTCGACATTCCCGAGGAGCAAAAATTCTTAATGGACATAGGCGAAAAGGGAGCGGGCAAGGATATAGAGAGAGGGGATAGAGCAGTACAACAGTATCAGCAGGAAATTCTGCACCTTGCCAGGCAGATATTCAGCACTCAGGTCGACCATATTATGGTCTGCTTTGGAGCCGGCGGTGGTACCGGCAGCGGAAGCGTTATGGGATTAATCGAGATCGCCAAAAGATATGCCCGATATGTTGGTCTTAAAAACCCGGACAAGAAGGTAGGTGCAATTATGACTTTGCCGACGGTAGGTGAGGCCGGCTCCCCATTGGTAGCTGAAAACGCCTATGAAGTGGGCACAAGACTAAGTAAACTGGCTTCGGCAGGAGAAATATCCCCTCTTATTATTGTGGACAACGACAAAATTAACAGGATGTATCCGGGCCTGACAGTTAAGTCATTCTGGCCAAGCATAAATAATACGGTCGCGGGATTGTTTGATATTTTCAACAGGATTAGCGCCTTGAGCAGCGAGTATACATCGTTTGACCCTGTAGATTATCAAAGCATAATGGAGTCCGGTGGATGTGCGTTAATGGGCCTTACCAAAGTGAACGAATTCAGCGATAAATTTGCAATATCCGAGGCAGTGAAAATGAACCTGCAAAAGACCCTGCTGGCGGGCGGAATAGACCTGACAACGTCCAAGCTGGCAGGCTGCATAGTTGTCGGCGGAAAAAAGTTAATGAACAGTGTCAGCGGTTTGCAGGACAACATCAACTATGCGTTTGATGTTTTGTCAGAGATAACCGGCCAAGCCACTATCCATCGTGGGATATATGAAGACGACAGAGAGTGCTTGAGAGTGTACACGATTATCGGAGGCCTGGATAGCCCCATTGTACGGCTGGAAGAGCTTAAAAGCTTCACTGCTGTTGGGGTTGGGGTTTCCTAAATAAGTCGCCGGCTCCTTGTGTATATTTGAGAGGAGTAATGCCGTTTCGAATGTTTGCAGCGTTATTTACAAATAATATTTGAAACAAAAGTTCAGTAAAGAATCATACAGGGCGGTACGAAAGAAATGGCAGAAGTACCAAATCAGAAGCAAAACGAGGCTGACTATGCCGGCATAAGGCCGATGGGAACGAAAGAGGCGGAAGTTATCCATACCATCGGCAAGTCAGGGAATCCAAATCTTTTTTTTGAAAAGTCACAGACTGAAGGCGCACGCAGCGACTGCTTAACTACTCAGCGATATCCTGCTAAAGCCGCGAGGGAATATGAAATAAACGCTTCAGGCCTGCCTGCGTTGGAATTGGAGCAATACGAACAGAATATTGAGCAAGAGACGGGAATTGCGGACGAGAGCAAAGGCTCTGTCTGCTACGCTCTGATCGGCACCGGCCAGTGCGGTGGGAGATTGGTAAAGTCTTTTTATGACCTTGGCTATAAGAAGGTGCTGGCCGTGAATACGAACAGCCAGGACCTGGATTCGCTTGATATTCCGCAGAGTCAAAAGTTCCTGATGAGTACGGGTGATGAAATTAACGGAAGGGACATGGAGAAAGGCGCAAAAGCCGTTCGGCAGCACAGGCAGGATATTTTGCATCTTGCCCGGCAGACATTCGGAACTAAAGTCGACCACATCATGGTCTGCTTTGGAGCAGGTGGCGGTGCGGGCAGCGGAAGTGTTGTTGAACTGATTGATATCGCCAAAAGATACGCCAGATATACGGGACTGAAGAACCCAAGTAAGAATGTGGGTGTAATTATGACTTTGCCCGCTGCGGGTAAAGTCGGTTCTCCGTTAGTGGCGGAAAACGCATATAAAGCGGCTCACAAGTTAAGTCGAATGGCCAAGGCGGGAGAGATATCGCCCCTTATCATTTTGGACAATGACAAGATAAACAGGATGTATCCGAAAATGTCGGCCAAGACATTATGGCTGAGCATAAACAAGACATTCGCAAGTTTATTTCATGTTTTCAACAAGGTCAGCGCCCTGGGCAGCAGATATACTTCTTTTGACCGCCTGGATTATCTCAGTATTATCGAAAGCGGCGGCTGTATGGTAATGGGGCGGACTAAAGTTGATAAGCCCGATAATTCGTTTTCGGTATCCGAAGCAGTGAAAAATAACCTCGATAATACGTTGTTTACAGGTGGAGGTAATCTATCCACAGCCAAGGTATGCGGCTGCATAGTAGTCGGCGGGAAAGAATTGATGGCCAATGTCAGAGGGCTGCAGGAAAACATTGACTATGCCTTTGATATTCTTTCAGAGATAACAGGCGGTGCCACTATTCATCGAGGGATATATGAAGACAATAGTGACTGCCTGGGGGTGTATACTATTGTCGGTGGTCTGGATAGTCCTACTATCCGGCTGGAAGAGCTTAGTGCTGATAAATACTTTAAGCCGGACATTGTTGATACCGAAGGCCTGCTGCTTAGAGAGCGAAGGGAAGATATTCTGTTTTTGGCTGAATACTTTTTGGCAAAGGAGGCCAGCTTTTATGACAGAGGGGATAAAGTCCTAAGCTTATATACAAAGAAGCTTCTTTTGAATTATCCCTGGCCCGGAAACGTGCGTGAACTCGCCAAGGCGATGAAACGCGCCCACGAATTAAGCATAGGCGGAGAGATTCAACCTGATGCCCTGCCTTTTAAGATTATATTCGCCGATGTCGAATACTATCCAAAACAACTTCTGCCAACTCTTACCAAGGTAAAACGGAGAATTATCACCAAGGCCTTTAGGCTGTTCGAAGGAAACAAAGCCAGTATTGCACGGATTCTTGGTATAGAACCTCAGCTTCTGAATCAGTTAATCGAAGAGTTGAGCTTCCCCCGTGCAGAGGCGGAAAGTCAAGATGTTTTAGATTGACACGGTCTGCTGCGCGAGCCTCTCAATGATATCAGAGCAGATTGTCCCTGTACCAATTTATTGCCAGCTGCAAGCCCTGCTTAAAGGGCACCACAGGTTTGAATCCGATGAGTTTTTCAGCTGTGCTGATGTCAGCGAGTGAATGTTTTACATCTCCGGTACGAGAGTCGGTGTATATCGGCTTAATATTTTTGCCTGCGGCGGCGTTAATTACCTCGATAGTTTCATTGACGGTTACGGACTGCCCGCAGGCGATATTTATGACTTCTCCGGCGGTGTGCTCAACTCTTGCCGCGAGCAGGTTAGCATCGACAACGTTGTCAACATAAGTGAAATCGCGGCTCTGCAGGCCGTCGCCAAAAACGGTTGGCGGCTGGTCTTTCAGTATAGCTGTGACAAAAGCCGGTATGGCAGCGGCATATTGACTGCTCGGGTCCTGATGGGGGCCAAAAACATTAAAATACCGCAGCGAAATAGTCTCAAGACCAAAAACTTTATAGAAAACCGAACAATAGTACTCTCCAGCGAGCTTGCCTGCCGCATAAGGTGAAAGCGGCATTGGAAGCATTGTCTCGACTTTTGGCATAGTCGGAGCGTCGCCATAAACTGAAGAGCTCGACGCAAAAACGAAACGCTTGATACCGGTATCGCGGGCAGCTAACAGCAATGTGAAAGTGGCATCGACGCAGTGCCTGTGTGTGGCGGCAGGGTCCTCAACGCTGCGCGGCACAGAGGGTAACGCACCCTGATGCAGAACAACATCTATGTCCTTCATTGCCGAGCGGGCTATATTCTCATCGCCCATATCGGCTTCTACGAACTCTACTTTGTCGATGAAGTCCTGCAGATTGCTCCTTTTGCCTGTCAGGAGATTGTCGAGAATCCTGACGAAACAGCCTTGAGAGACAAGCTTTTTACATATATTTGAACCGATAAAACCGGCCCCGCCAGTCACCAGAAATTTATCCATTAAGGTATCCTTTCACATATTGGGTCAGCAGAGATTTATAGGACAGAGTATAGATTTCTGCTGTACAGAGATGGCGATAATATATGCTAATTAGGTTGAGTGAGCAAGCTGTAACTTCTGGTATTTCTGATAAGACTTGTATTGCTCGTGGAAGTAACCGCCTTTGAGAGCCTTGACGGCAAAAAGCACACAGCCCGCTATTGTGGCGTCTACGGCCTTTAGCTCACGAATAGTCCTTTGAGCGGCTCCTCTTCTTGTAGCGGCGGCATTGAAGACCAACAATGTTGCGTCAGCAATTTTGGCCAGGATTGCAGCATCGCTTACCAACAGCACCGGTGGGCTGTCGACTATAATATAATCATAGTCCTTTCGTCGGTCCTTAATCATTTGGTCCATTCGGAAACTACCGAGCAGTTCCGCGGGATTAGAAGGTAACGGCCCCGACTCAACGAGGTCAAGACCTTCAATGACGTCAGACCTTACGGCATCTTCAAAACTACACAGGCCCGTAAGCAGTGAGCTCAAACCGAACTCAGATTGCGGGATATGTTCGGCCTTGGACGCTGGATTTGGGAATACTATATGTAATCGCGGCTTTCTGAAATTAGCATCGATAAGCAGCACTTTTTTATTTTCAGCGATAAAAGTTGCCGCAAGATTGGTCGCCACGGCAGTTTTACCATCTCCCGCCGCACCACTGCTGACAAGCAAAGTCCTCACGGCACCCCCAAAGCCGGACAACTCGATGTTGGTCCGACATCTTCTGTAGGATTCACTTATAATAGAGTAAGGTGCCTGATGAACAACATGGTAAAGGTCGATTTTCCGAACCTGTTCATCTTCGGCCGCATCAGGAATTACACCCAAGGGTGGGATGTGCAGAAATCTGGCCACATCCCTCGGGAACCTTACGAGGTCGTTAAGCATTTCTAAAGCCAGGGTAAGTGCGATTCCGACTATCAGGCCCAATATTGTTCCGCCGGGGAAATAAAACTCCCATCTCGGTGAGCTTACTTCCAGCGGCGGCGGGGCGGGTATCTTCCATTGTACCTTAGGTGTCTCCGGGTCATCGTGTATTATCCTATAGCTCTCAATCGTGGCCTTTATTTCGTCAAGCATTTTCTTTCTCTCATCTCTTACAGCGAGTCGCTGCTCATAGAGTATCCTGGCGTTATCAAGGCTTTCCTTCTTGGCCTGAGCTTCCTCTCGTAACAGGTCTAATTCATCAGACCTGCTTTGCAACACAGTCAGTTGGTCCTGTGCATTTTTAAGGTTAGACTGTCGGACCTGTTGAGCAATTTCGTCCTGTCTGAGCTGCCTCTCATGTCTGATTTCGGCCAACTGTTGTTTCGTTCTCAGCACTGATTTGTGGTTATCGCCCAACCTTGCGAGTTGGCCTTTGAACTGTGATTCCAAGGCAGCAAGCTGCTCTGCAAGCATAATCATGACAGGATCGAACTCTACCTGACGTTCGATCTGTACGTTAATAGGCCCTACCGCCAATTTCTTAAGGTTTTCAATAACAGCTCCAGCCTGTTTTATCAGCAGTGCCAGGTCGTTTTTCTCAAGTTCCAACTGATTCAACCGCAGTGTGATTATGTGCTGGAAAGAACGGCCATAAGGACGTTCAAGGTCGGTAATTTTATAATTTTCGCGCACATCTTTCATTCCCTTTTCCGCTGCAGTCAAATCTTGTTCGATGCGTATTCGCCTCTTGTCAAGCTCTGAGAGCTTATCAGTAATCTCATTCCGCTTCGTACTTCCCTGCGAAATAGTAAACATAGACGCCATTTCGTTGACTATAAGCGCAGATTCTTCGGCATTGCGACACGTCATCGTCAGTACAACGTACTCGGCATCTCTGTGTGCATAAGCACGGAAATGCTTCTTCAAATTCCTAAAAGCCTTAAGAATGCACTGGTTTACGTTGGTAATCTTGCCACTATCGTCATATATGGCAAAATGACGAAACCAGTTTGTTTCCCTGACCATATCTCTATCAATCAACTCCTGCAGATTCCCTTGCTGCTGTATAAGGTTTGCGATTGATACACGATAACCATATTGAACATCCTTGTTCACGATTGCCGCACCAATAGTCATAGGGTCTTTTTCTACGGGCGGCAGTACCCTGATATAGGTTTGGGCGGTGTATTTTGGATATTTTCTCAGTAACAAAAACCACAGCCCACCGGCAGCTATAAAACCTAATACGGTCAGAGTGGTTATCAACAATACGTGCCGACGTAAGATTGAAAATATTTCCTTTGGTGTCAGCGCTGCAGCCGGTGCAGCGGGGCGCCGAGGCGGATGCGGGCCTGTCGTTTTATTTACAGCCGTTGGTTTTTGTTCTGCCATTTTTAGTATCTCGTTTTATCCACTCCTGCCAGGTGCGAGCCCAGAGACAACAGTCATGGATATTAATTTTCACTATATATCACTACTGTGAAAGCCGTTCGATAGCCGACTTTATTTGTTGTTCAGCCGCTTTCGGTAATTTACCTGCTCCTATCTGCAAAGCCTCTTTATATGCGGCGAGTGCCTCAGCTTTTGCATTAAGTTTTTCTTTTACCATACCTAAATGCTCATATACCTCATACGGTATCTGAACCTGCCGGGATTCATACTGTTGCAAAGCGGCCTGTAAAGACTCGTCTGCCTCTGCATTTTTACCGTTTTTATGTAACACATAAGCATAAGTATCCAAAAGGGCAGGATTATTCGGCCTTTCCTGCAGTGAACGCTCGGCATACTGAAGAGCGTCATTTAGCCTTTTATCACTTTTGGCCAGCATATATGCCAAGTTGTTCAGGACACTTATATTATTCGGCATTTCGACTAACAGACTTTCGTATTCGGCAACAGCCTTTTTAAGATAATTGTTATCGGAAGTCTTGTTATAAGCCAGGATTAAGGTTTCAGCTTTTTGCATTATATAATCGGTTCTTTTGGGGCTGTCAGGTCCTATTATCTGCAGACATTTGTCGACATATCCTACTGCTTTGTTGTATTCGCCGTTGTTTTTTGTGAAATTAAACATTGTATAATTGGCAGCAAGCGAACCAGGATTGGCCTCGAGGTTTTCCCTGCAGTATGCCAGTGCCTCATCGGCCCCCAAAAGAGTGTGCATTCTTTGCAAAGTCTGAGCCATAAGAATTTCACTTGTTCGGGCTTTGTCCATGGCTTTTCGGCAGTATTGGACGGCGGTTGCTCTATCGTCGAGTTTCATTTTTGCTTCAGCCATTCTAAAATATGCAATGTGGGCAAAATCGCTATCGACATATTGTCTGCCCTCTTCAAAGACCTTGTCCAACTTTGCGGTATTCCAGGTATTTGTATTTGGTGTTCCCGCTCCTAACACGAGCGCCCGCAAATATCCATCGAATGCTGTTGCATTAGCTTTTCCGTTTTCCCTGCTTTTTTGCCAGGCCTGCTGATACAAATTCCGGGCCCGGTCGAAATTGCCTTCGGCTGTTTCGAACTCCCCGATTCGGTTGTGCCACAGTATATTGTCGGGAAGTTCCCGGAGTGTATCGTCATAGAATTTTTTTAGCGAATCCTTTCTGTCAAGCTGCAAATAAATCTGTTCAAGCAAAATTCTGCCTTCCATAGAAGCACCCGGCATGTTAATCGTAGTTGTAAGTTCGGTTATAGCATCTTCGTACAGGCCTGAATATCGATATGCCTTCGCCAGAGAAATGCGTGTGAGAGGGTCGTCCGACAGTGATTTGCTCTGCTTCAGGTCGCTGATTGCCTGTCCATAATTTGCCATCAAAAGGTGATTTTGACCTCTTAATCGCCAGGCCACTGCATTGTCCGGGTTTGACCCGAGATTTTGGGTTGTAAGCTGCAGTGCTTTTTGCAGTTGTCCGCGTTTCATTGCCAACCAGGCCTCGAGCAGCAGTGCATGGCTTTCCTGCGGATGCTTTTCTTTGAAGCTTTGCAGCTTTAAGTCAGCTTCCCTGACAAGACCTGTTTTAAGGAAACTCTGGATTTGAACGAGGTGGTTTTCTACGGTGTCTTCAAGCGATATAAGTTCTTCAGAATATTTCATCACGGCTTCCTGGTCAGCTTGTCTTTCTCCGACAAGTAAAAGCCCTTTGATTACATTGATGTCTTTTGATTGTTCTTTGTACAACTGTTCCAAAATTTTCCTGGCCTCATCAATTCGACCGGTCCGAAAATAGTGGCTCCACAACAGATTGCTGTCTTGCAGAACCAACTGCTTGGCCCTTTCTTCTTGGCCGGTTCGGCGATAAAATTCGGCTCGTGCCTGCGTTACAGCCCTGTTTCCCGGAGCTATAGCCTGGGCCTGCTCGAAAGAGGAGTCCGTGATAGCCAACAAAGCTTCTTTTCTTTTTGCATTCGTTTCTCTAAGGGCCATTTTCATTGCCAGCCTGGCAAGCAGCATAGCATTCTGAAGACTCGGACTGACTTTTTGCAGATTTTGTCGAATCGCCAGCGCTCTTAAAGGCTCTTCATCGCTTATATATTCAGCGTAAAAGCTGAGTATCTCTAAATCGCCTGGATTAGTTCTCAGAGCCATGTTCAAGGCGGATTTTGTTTCCACAATCTGCTCGGAAGACACATTTTGTCCGAGCTTATTGTCCCGCTGGTAAAGTGCGTTTGCCAGGACTTTTGCAATAGTTCCATCCCGGGGATTCAATGCCGATGCTCTCCGGGCATCCTCGATAGATGCGTGTTCATATCCGAGAGCGGAGTTGACCATACTTCTGAGTATGAGGGCTTTGGAAAAGACAGGCCTTTGTTTAAGAGACTCGTTGATTTTAGTCAAAGCATCCTGATATTGTTCTTTAGCCATCGCCAGGTGAGCTTCGAAGAACAGGCCGTCACACCCGTCAAGATTTTCCCTTTTTGCGGTCTCTATTATTTGCTCCGCAAGCTGCCAATCCTTCGTCGTAAGGGCTATATCAAAAAGATAACCGGTGACAATTTCATATTGTGATGTTTCTACTGCAAACCCGGTTTTTCCACTGCGATACTTGCTGTGTACGTCTTCCGATGAGAATACTTTTTTGAGATCCACAGTGGCTTTTTCCAACTCGTTATGCCTAATATAAAATATACCAAGGCTAATAGCTCGTTTAATCGGATCGGAGATGTTTGACAAAGCCCGCTCTTCTATTTCCGTAAGCTTTTGCTGGGGGATATTGTACGGCTGAGGCTCAGAAATCATCTGTTTGTATATCAAAAGCATTGCATTATCCGGCTCCATCGGCAGCAGTTTTTCCACCAGAGGTGCACAAGCACTCCAGTAGCGTTTCAATTCGTCCGTCATCGACTGTATGGAGCTTTCCGAGAGGTCTTTATCTTTTTCCGGTGTCTGGGGCTCTTGGGAAGTTAAGGATGATTCTTCAGCCCTTTTCCTTTGATTGATGACTTTCTGGACCTGTCTTATCTTGGCCTGCAGCAGTGCGAGGTTGAGTTTGGTTGTGTTGGGGTCTTCAGGGTATGCAGCGATTATCTTAGCGAGCTCCTTTTCAGCCTCATCAAACTGCCCCGCGCCAAGTAAAGCGTTAACTCGAAGCCTCTGACTCCTGGCGTTTGCCCCAAAGTTCTGCTCAAAAACATTTATATTATCTGAAGCTGCCGTCCATAAATCAAGCTTCAAAAGTACATCAGCGTAATCCAAACGCGATTCAGGTTTTATCCAACTGATACCTGAACGCAGAGCGCTTGTCAGGAAGTCAGCGACCGCACCGATTTCGTCGGTGTTATAAAAAATCTTTGCAAGTATATAAGAAAGCTGTGCAAACTGGGGGTCTCTTGGCCAGGTGTATCCAGGCGGTCTCAGTGTTTTAAGTTGTTCGTAAACTGTATACAGCTTTCTTATGGCGGAATCCTGATTTCCCTTCGCAAGCTCAATCATTCCCCGCCACTTAATAACGCGCAGGTCCTCGCCGCTCCCGACAAGCTGCTCGATTTCGTGAACGGCCTGCTCAGCATTTTTCAGCCATTGCTGCTTCTGTGCCTGGATTTTATTATCCGACGGCTCAAGAACCTGTTCCGTGTAGTAGGTTGCCAGGAATATGTTTAATAAGGCCCTGTTATTGCGATTTGTCCGTTCTCGTGGTCCTGTTTCTTCCTGGGCATCCGGTAAAGTAAGTGCGTTTTTGGCAACCTCAATTGCGGTATAGAGATCTTGTGTATCCCCATAAACAGTAAACTTTCGATAAAGCATATCTGCATGATATATTGGATAGTTTACGTTATTCTTATCCAGTTCGGCGGCTTTTCGGACAGCTTCGATAGCCTGGTCAAGATTTTTGAGATTATACTGGTAGTATTGGGACAAAGCTGAAAAGGCCTCTGCACAGGAGGGAAACCGTTTCACAAGCGTCATATACTCATCCTCAAGCAACTGAATTTGCTTTTGTGGTTCGGCGGCGTTGCTGCTTTGCGTAAGCTTTTCCGTTAGGAGGTTAATATGAGCTGTGGGATTGCCAGGAGCAGCTTTAACAGCCTGCCTTAAAATTTCCATGGCTTTTTCCGCAGCTTTTTCCCGTTCGCCGATATTGCCTTTTGACGCAAGAATCTGTCCCTGAGTTTTAACTGCCTCTGCAAGATACCAATAGGCATCGACATTATTCGGTTCAAGCTCCTGGACTTTTTTGAAGTCATCGGTTGCCTGAGCAAGGGTCTCTTCCGGCTCTGTTACGGCGCCGAGGTTGGTCAGCTCAAGATTTGCTCTGCCCCTTCGCAGATATAAATAGGTGCCCAGGTTCTGGCCTGCGGTGCGGCGGGTTTCTCTTTCTCTCATTCCCTTGGGATACAATTTGTCGATATCCTGCCTGAGTATGTCTGCTTTAATTTTATTCGCATCCTCTATAAATTTCGTTGCCTGTTCCTCAACCTCTTGCCAAAGTTGATGCTCACCGCTATCAGCAACTATGTAAACGTAATTCAACTGTCCAAACCGAGCTTCCACATTATTCGGGTCTATACTGATTATTCTACTCCAATTCCCCAGCACGAAGCGCCATTCTTTAGTTTCTATGTATAAGTCTACGAGTTTGAAAAGTATCTCTATCCTTTGGGAATCTGTCTTTGCATGGTTGCGTGCCTTGTGATAATTTCGCTCAGCTCTCTTGTATGCTTCTTCTTTAATCTCCTCATCTGTCGCATTTCGGGCAGCCATTAACGCCGCATCACCATCTTTGCTAAATTTTTCCGGGTCTCCGCTCAGATGCAAAATTGCCCCGATAGCAACCAGAGATATAAGTACTACAACCGCCGAGCCAATGAGGGCGACTTTTTTATTTAATCTTTTCTTTGCCATGAATTTTTCCCTTCCTTACAAGGAAACAGCATATCTCCTAAACGTTATTATTTATCATCTGAATTTCCCCCGATAGGCCAGTGGTCTCTTTCTAAAAGGGGCAGGATTACTCTCAGGAGCTTTTGGCTTGCCGTAATTGTTTCTTCTTTGTTCGGATAAATCGTCTGGCCGAACCTGGTATTAAAAAACTTCCATTCCACTTTGGAAAAGTATGAGTGCTTTGAAAAGATGTTTTTATTCAGTGCGAATCTGGCGTCGTCCCTGCTGTTTGCATATACCTCGTTGACGTTAAAAAGATACAGGACGGGGAATCTTGTATCCGTTCCCCAGATATTGGAATTTGTACCGGCAAAGACAAGGTATCTTGCCGGAATTTTTTCGACTTTGCCTTGCTTGTTGATTTCGATTGTTACGCTGTCGGAGGCCAATCTTTGATTGCCTCCACCGGAATAACATTCTTCCGGTACATGTGGTACGCGGTCAGGCAGGTCGTAATAAGTAATGAATAATGAGCATTTTTGAATCGGGCTGTCAGCGGATGTGTCGGAATCTTCAAGAAGCCATTGTATATAATCCCGGGTTCCGAGGCTTTCAATGACCTCCTGGTTTGTGATTTTATATTTTGATACAACTTTGTAAGGGGCTAAGGCGTTTTCATCCATAAGGTCCAAAGATTTCTTCAAAGGCATAGGTTCCTTCTTTACGGGCTTAGGCATTGCTATTGCACTTAGCAAGAGTACTCCTGCACATATTAAAAAAGGCGGCTGCAAATAGCTGCGCGTTGTGCTTTGCATCCTTAATGTCCTTATCCTGATTTACGTTTATGCGTCATTTTTGTTCTTACGGCGAACTACGATGTCCATAGCGGCCTGCCTGCCCTCTTCGACAAACAGACTTGACATAAACCACGCGATGAAACCGTATAAAACAAAAGCCAACGGCAGCATTCCTAATCCGAGGATATCGTGATAAATGCCCTGCGTGTACTTTGGATGTATAAGTACATAAATAAATCCGGTAACTGTAACTCGTACGATATTGCAAATTATTGCAATAGGAACAGTGCTTGCAAGCAGAACCATTCGCTGCCATACAGGTCTGTAATGCAGATATGCCATAGCGACGCCCAGAGCCAGAAATGCCATCAGCAACCGCATCCCGCTGCAGGCTTCGGCGACATTGAGCGGCTCCAGATGCTGATTCTTGTAAATCACGTCTATAACCACACCACTGGCTGTGGCCTCCAGGCCGTTGAGAAGATTAAGCAAGGCAGCCGCTACGTCAGCGGCAAGATGTCGCATCGGCATTGTAATTGCAACGTAGTATCTGCGCGGCAATGGTACGGCAAAGACCAGAAAAGCGACTGGCAGCCATGTATATCTGAGAAGAGGCCAACCGCATAAAAATAATATAATCGCGCCGAGTATGGCTATCATGCTGATGGGCTGAAGGTAGGCATATCCGGATGGACTTGCTCCATTAAGAGCATAAAACACAATACCACATATAAGAAAAAACAGACCGAGGTAATTTGGCCTGGCTTGAAGACCTAAAATCTTTTCTTTGTGCTGGTTAATGAAATATAAGCTAAAAAGGGGGATTAAAAAACCGTGCCCCCAACTACTGTCGGAGAGCCATCTGTTGACAGCACGGCCAATATCATTTCGAAAGAGATATACAAACAATCCTGTAATTATCAGGATTTTGAGGTAACTATGCAACTCAAGCTCAAGCCAGCGTGCCGGTGTCGGTTTCTCATTTTGTCCTTTATCGCATAAAGGAAGGCCTTCATTTGAAGCTTGTGTCTGGATTCCCATATTAGGATTTTTTGTAATATTGGGCTTGTCGGCATTAGAGGAAGCAATATTGTCCGGCATAGCTACACAATTCTGTTAAAACCAGTCTGGTATAGGCCTTCGAGTATAGAAGTCTCTATCTGCGAAGTTACGGTCGTAAATGAAACCGAAACCGTAAGTGGCCCTGAAGGCATTTCGTAAAACCGCCCGCCATCTTGCTGTTGAGTGAGTGCCGACACGAATTAAATCGTTGGGCTTAATAAAGAAGTCCGGCTGCTCACCTCGGGCGATTTTATCCAAATCTACCATTACGATTTCTTCTTTTTGCTTGCCGATTCTTCTTATAACTTCACATCTCTTTGGCCAGGCCAGAGGTCCCAGGCCACCTGCTGCGGCTATGGCCATTTTCAAAGTCATTGGCCGACCGGTAATATTGATGTATCCCTGGCCGTTGACATTGCCCATAATACAGAACTCTCCAATAATGTCAACCGGTACATAAATGGTATCGCCGGCTCTTATGACAATATTATACCGAGGGTCACCGGCGGCCAGCCTGTCGGCAGGAATCTTTATGACTCGTGTCTGAACCCCTGCCGCTCCTATCTTGTCCCACTCGAAATCAGTTGGAACCTTTTCCTCAAGTGGGCCGGTCGGTTTTTCAGGCTCAAATTTAATCACCGGCTCCGGCGGTTTTGGCCGACCGGTTTGAACCGGGATCCATCTGCCATCTCGGAAAATCCACTCAATCTGTCCTGCTTCACTGCCTGTCGTATCCTGAACAGTTCCAATCGAAGATTCAAGGATGTTTTTCCCTGCCCGATTTTCGTTTGCAATTTGTCCGAAACGTTCAGGGAAAGCTATTTTGTCGAGCTCCTTGTCCGTCGTCATCTCCGCAGCCGTTATAATAGGCTGCTGTTTTTGCGGCGGCATTTGCATTTTGGCCGATGGCGCTATTGTCTCCAGCATCTGCTGCTGAGGTATGAACAATTGCTCAGGCTGGCCCGTCTCGATAATACCTGACTCAGACGGCTCGGTTATCGGCTCCTGGCCCGTAACAGAACGAGAAACATAAATATAGCTTATGTTGAACTGGCTTACCCCCCCTGCTACAGCAACCGCGTCAGCCAATCTAAGACCGCTTCGTGGAAGAATGTACCTTCCCGGCCCCGGTATACCGTCCCCCAGTATTGAAAACATTCGCTGTTGTGAACTAATTAAAATTACGGTGACCGTCGGATTTTTTAATATGCTCGGCGAAAGAATCTGCCTTATCTCCTCCTCAAGCTGCGATTCGGTAAAGCCTGCTGCTTCAATTTCTCCAACCTCCGGCATGGATATTTTGCCGGTCTCGGTAACAATGTAATCGCTGGTAAACACTATGCTATCCTGGAGCAGCTCGAAGATACTTATCCTGACAACATCACCGGGACCTAATGCATGGTCAGTGTCAAAGACCATAGTGTCTATCGGTTTCGGGTCTTCGGTATCGGCCCAGGTTGATGGTGCTTCTTCGGCTACGCCCAACGAGTCAAGTATCACATTAACCGCCGGCACAGGACGGTATCTGCCTATATCTGTTGGGTCATAAAACTTATTGCCACAACCTACAGAAAACAGAAGACAGAAGACAGAAAACAGAAGACAGACGATAAATTCTGACCTCTGACCTCTAACCTCTGACCTCTGACCTCTAACCTCTGATATGGGATTCATATCACCACAATTCCAAAAAGCACTGTTGTTTATAATTCTTTTATGGATTCCAAACGTACCTAAATCAAACGCAGGCTTCTAAATCAGCCGGTTGAAGAAAAGGACGTTTGGAAATCTCCAAGTCCCTAAAAACGTCCAAAAAATACTTCTATATGATGAAATTTATCGGTTTAACACACAGCTCGCTTAACTATTAAAATGACTATCGACCTGTGATTATTACTAAATTTTCGTCAGTCAATAAACAAAGGTTGCCCCTGCTGCCATAAGCATAGCTATACAAAGCAGTTATGAGGCTTGCGATTTCGTGGTTTACTACTAAATCGGGTTTCTAAAACAAAGGTTACTGTTTGCCTTTCCTGTCAGGGGCATTTATGCTATCTTAAAATGGTCAATAATTTATTTATACCTATTAAACAGGTGATTTGTTCGCCGCTTTGTCTGAAGGCCGATAATTGTAAAAATATCAGCGTAAAAAAGAGACACAATCTCGTTTGGTATTGTCTGTGAGTTTTAATTATTGAGT
>Ga0315534_1001124_pt1 | contig 18558 bp, 13 predicted proteins | sample SalMarSW160240MG_FD_203094 | JGI IMG/M metagenome (GOLD analysis project Ga0315534, IMG submission 203094) | Salt marsh sediment microbial communities from the Plum Island Ecosystem LTER, Massachusetts, United States - Salt Marsh Sediment SW1602-40 ... | reverse complement strand
AGATGCAGCAGAACTGGGTCGATTTTGAGACCACTATTGCAGAGATGCAGCAGGAGATCAAGATCCTCAGGGCGAATATCGAAGAGGATCGACAGCTGCTCAATAAGATCGCCGATGACGTAGCGGCGTTGAAGCAGGATTATGAGTCCAAGATATCCCCCCCCGATACGAAGCCGGGGGAGGTCGCTGCTATCCCAACCACTACACCCACTACGCCTGTTTCCCCTCCACCCTCGGAGGAGGAGCCGAAGGAGGATATGGAGGGGGCCTACCAAAAGGCCTACGGCACCTTCAAAAATGGCGACTACCCCGGTGCTCTTCGACTGTTCGAGGCATTTCTCCGCACATACCCCACATCAGAATACGCGGATAACGCACGGTATTGGATCGGTGAATCTTACTATCAGCAAGGGGATTATGAGCGAGCCATTTTGGAGTACGAGAAGGTATTACAACAATATCCAAAAGGAGATAAAGTTCCTCACGCCCTCCTCAAACAGGGCTTCTCCTTTCTGAACCTGGGTGATCGGGTCGATGCCAAACTCCTCTTGCAGAAGGTGATACAAGAATATCCTCAGTCACCTCAGGCGGAGATCGCTGCAAAAAAACTGAAGGTGTTGGATTAATCCGACACGGCGAGATCCCCTTCTTCGCCTTCCTGAACTATTTCCATTGCCTCCAGGGGCGGGGGGGGATACCCGCCTTCGACAACGGGTCTGATATCGCGATAGCGGGGATTTCCGGTCCCCGCGGGGACCAACCTCCCCATGATGACGTTTTCTTTCAGCCCCCGTAACGTATCGATCTTCCCCTCGACTGCTGCTTGGGTCAGGACCCGGGTGGTCTCCTGAAAGGAGGCGGCTGATACCCAACTGTCCGTGATGAGGGAGGCCTTGGTGATGCCCAGAAAGAGGGGATCAGCAATGGCCGGTTTCCCCCCTTCTTTGAGGACCCGCTCGTTTTCTTCTTTAAAGATGTGTTTTTCTATTTGTTCGTCCACGATGAATCGAGTATCCCCCACGTCGTTGATCTTCACCCGCTTGAGCATTTGTCTGACAATGACCTCAATGTGCTTATCATTGATCTTGACGCCTTGCAGTTGATATACTTCCTGGATCTCGTCCACCAAAAATCGAGCCAACTCCTTATCCCCTAAGACCTTCAGAATATCGTGGGGATTAGAGCTTCCATCCATGAGGGGCTCTCCCGCCTTGACGACTTCCCCTTCGTGCACGCTGATGTGTTTGCCCTTGGGGATGGCATATTCCTTGGGTTCGCCCACCTCCGGTGTAACGCTTACCTTTCGCTTCCCCTTGACCATCTTGCCGAAGCTTACCGTTCCGTCTATCTCGCTGATGAGGGCATATTCCTTGGGCCGTCTCGCTTCAAAAAGCTCGACCACACGGGGGAGACCACCGGTAATATCTTTGGTCTTTGTGGTTTCCCGCGGTATCTTCACCAAAACATCACCCGCCTCAACCGGTTCGCCTTCCTTCACATAGATATTGGAGCCGACAGGCGGGAGGTACCGGGCCTCAGTCTCCAGGGTCTTTTTCCCCTCTGCGTCGACCCGCTCCTGTTTGATGGATATTCGAGGCCGGAGTTCGCCTTCCTTGCTCTCGATAATAACCCTATGGGCGTGACCAGTCACCTCATCCACCTGCTCTTGCATGGTGATCCCCTCAAGGATATCGCCGAACTTCACCAACCCGGGGACCTCCGTAATGATGGGGATGGTATAGGGGTCCCACTCTGCGATCAACTCCCCTTCCTTGACCTGTTGTCCCTCTGCTACCCCCAGCTTCGCCCCGTATACGACCGGATAGCGCTTGCGCTCCCTCCCCTCTTCATCCACGAGGGCGATTTCGCCCTTGCGGCTCATGACTACCGGCATCCCCTCTCTGTTGCGTACGGTCCGCAGGTCGATATACTTGACCGTCCCCTCCATCTTGGCCTCCAGGGCGGTCTCCTCGGCCCGCTTGCTCGCCGTACCCCCGATATGGAAGGTCCTCATGGTGAGCTGGGTACCTGGCTCCCCTATGGACTGGGCGGCGATGACCCCGACGGCCTCACCGATGTCGACGATCCGTCCGCGGGCCAAATCCCTTCCGTAACAGTGGGCACAGACACCTTGCTTGGACTCGCAGGTGAGCACCGAACGGATCTTCACACGATCCAATCCCGCATCTGCGATCTTCTGCAGCGCATCTTCATCGATCTCGTGGCTTGCCTTGACGATGACCTCATCGGTAAAGGGGTCCTTGATATCCTCCAAGGCCACCCTCCCCAGAATCCGCTCGACCATGGGTTCGATGATCTCGCCACCTTCAACGAGGGAGGAGACGTATATCCCGTCCATGGTGCCACAATCAATTTCGCTGACGATGACATCCTGGGCAACGTCAACCAATCTTCTGGTGAGATAGCCGGAGTTTGCCGTTTTGAGGGCGGTGTCCGCCAACCCCTTCCGGGCCCCATGGGTGGAGACGAAGTACTGTAAGACGGTGAGCCCTTCCCTGAAGTTTGCAGTGATGGGGGTTTCGATGATCTCCCCTGACGGCTTGGCCATCAACCCCCGCATCCCGGCCAACTGGCGTATCTGTTGGGCGGTGCCCCGGGCCCCCGAATCGGCCATCATAAAGATGGGGTTAAAGCTCGGTATGCCCTTTTCGTTACCCTCAGGGTCCTTTACCTTCTCCGTCCCCAGTTCCTTCATCATCTCATCGGCGATCTCCTCGGTGAGCTGAGCCCAGATGTCGATTACCTTGTTATACCGCTCTCCATCGGTGATCAGTCCGTCAATATATTGCTGTCTGATTCGTTCCACCTCTTTGGTGGCCTGTTCCAGGAGGTGGGCCTTGCGAGCGGGGATGTGGATATTGTTGATACCAATAGAGAGGCCGGATTTGGTGACATAGGCGAAGCCCAAATCCTTTAATTTGTCTGCCAAGATAACGGTCTTCTTATTCCCCGCCACCCGGTACGCGTAATCGATGAGGTTGGCCACCGCCTTCTTGTTCATCACCCTGTTGATCAAATCAAAGGGGATTTCTTCGGGGACGACCTCTCTGAGGAGGATTCTGCCCACGGTGGTTTCCACCTTGTTGCCGTTCATCCGCACCTTGATGCGGGCTTGCATGTCCACTGCATCGGCATCATAGGCGATTCGCACCTCCTCCGGGCTGGCGAAGACCTTCCCTTCCCCTTTTGCAAAATCCTTGTCTCTCGTCATGTAATAGAGACCCATGACGATATCCTGGGTGGGGACGATAATCGGTTTCCCGTGAGCAGGTGAGAGGATATTATTGGTGGACATCATCAGCACCCGCGCCTCGGTCTGGGCCTCCACTGAGAGGGGAACATGCACGGCCATCTGATCCCCATCAAAGTCGGCGTTGAAGGCAAGGCATACGAGTGGATGGAGCTGAATGGCCTTCCCCTCTATGAGGAGAGGCTCAAAGGCCTGAATGCCCAGCCGGTGCAGGGTAGGGGCCCTGTTGAGGAGAATGGGGTGTTCCCGAATTACCTCCTCGAGGATATCCCATACTTCAGGCCTTTCTTTCTCTACCATCTTCTTGGCGCTCTTGACCGTGGTTACGTATCCCCGTTCCTCCAGCTTGTTGTAGATATATGGTTTGAAGAGCTCCAAGGCCATCTTCTTGGGCAGGCCACACTGATGCAGGCGCAACTCCGGTCCGATGACGATGACCGACCTTCCTGAGTAATCCACACGCTTGCCCAAAAGGTTTTGGCGAAATCTCCCCTGTTTGCCCCTGAGCATGTCGCTCAAGGACCTCAGCGGTTTTTTATTGGCACCGGTGATCACCCTCCCCCGCTTGCCGTTGTCGAAGAGGGCGTCCACAGCCTCCTGCAGCATCCTCTTTTCATTGCGGATGATGATGTCAGGGGCGTTTAACTCCAAGAGCCTCTTGAGGCGATTGTTTCGGTTGATGACCCTCCGATAGAGATCATTGAGGTCAGAGGTGGCGAATCGCCCGCCGTCAAGGGGGACCAGCGGTCTCAGGTCAGGGGGGATGACGGGGATGACATCCAAGATCATCCACTCCGGCTTATTCCCCGAGTCGCGAAAGGATTCGATGACCCGCAGGCGCTTGGCCAACTTTTTACGCTTGGCCTCAGATTGGGTCTCTTTCATTTCAAAGCGGAGGCGCTCAGCCACCGTCGTTACATCCACCGTTTGCAGGAGCTTTTTGACGGCCTCTGCCCCAACCCCTGCCTCGAGGGCATCATCACCGTATTTTTCCCTGATCTCCCGATATTTTTCCTCGCTGATCAGATCCCCTTGTTTGAGCGGTGTGTCTTTGGGGTCGATGATGCAATAGGATTCGAAGTACAGAACCCGCTCAAGTTCCTTCAAGGTCATATCGAGGAACGTCCCGATCTTGCTGGGAATGCTCTTTAAGAACCAGATGTGGGCTACGGGTGCTGCTAACTCTATGTGCCCCATCCGCTCTCGGCGGACCTTGGTTTGGATCACCTCTACGCCGCACTTCTCACAGACGATCCCTCTATGCTTCATCCGCTTGTACTTGCCGCAGTTGCACTCATAATCCTTTACCGGTCCAAATATCCTGGCACAGAAGAGGCCGTCTCGTTCCGGCTTAAAGGTCCGGTAGTTAATCGTTTCCGGTTTCTTTACCTCCCCGTGGGACCAACTCCTGATTTGATCCGGGGCGGCCAAGGCAATCTTAATGGCATTAAAATTCGATGGATCCGTAGGCTTTTCAAAAAATGAGAGTAGATACTCTTCCAAGGCAAAAACCTCCTTGTCGGTTATTGCTTCTTGTTGGGTTTCTTTTCTTCCTCCAGGAGCTCAACGTCGAGACAGAGCCCCTGCAGTTCCTTGACGAGGACATTAAAGGATTCCGGAATGCCCGGTTCGAGTACGTTCTTGCCCTTGACGATGGCCTCATAGGCCCTGGTTCTACCGGCTTGGTCGTCGGATTTCACCGTCAAAAATTCCTGTAATGCGTGTGCGGCCCCATAGGCCTCGAGAGCCCAGACCTCCATTTCACCCAACCGCTGGCCGCCGAATTGAGCCTTCCCACCCAAGGGTTGCTGCGTCACCAGGGAATATGGTCCAATGGAACGGGCGTGGATCTTGTCGTCCACCAGGTGGTGGAGCTTGAGCATGTACATGTACCCTACCGTGACGGGGTGATCAAAGGATTCTCCAGTGCGACCATCATACAGGGTAGCTTGGCCTGTGACGGGGAGCCCAGCCCTTTTCAAGGCTTCTTTGATTTCTTCCTCAGATGCCCCATCAAAGACCGGAACCGACATATAGATGCCGTCCCGTAACAGTTGAGCGAACCTCATCAACTCAGTCTTTGATGCCTTGTCAATAGCCTTGGTGACCTCCTCCGAGGTGAAGATCTCCTTGAGGAAGCTCCTTAACTCATCTACCCCCTTACCATTGCTCAGATATTCGTCGATTTTCTTGCCCAGACCCTTGGCTGCCCAACCGAGGTGGGTTTCCAAGATTTGACCTAAGTTCATCCGTGAAGGCACCCCCAAGGGGTTCAGGACCATATCTACGGGGGTCCCGTTCTCAAGATAGGGCATGTCTTCTTCAGGGAGTATTCGCGATACGATCCCTTTATTGCCATGCCGCCCGGAGACTTTATCTCCCACCGAGAGCCTCCGCTTCATGGCGATGTAGACCTTCACCACCTTGCTTACCCCGGGGAGGAGTTCGTCTCCTGCTTCCAGCTTTTTTAATTTTTCCTCTGCCCGTTCCTTGATCGCCTCGATCTCTCTGATACCACCGGTGGTGATGTGATCCACTTCCATTATGATGTGCTCGTCACTGATAGGGATCTCACGCCATCGCTCCCAGGGTATGTGTGTGAGGGTTTCTTCAGTCAGTTTAATCCACTTCTCCACGACGGTCTTACCCTTCAGGTCGTCCTTGAGGGGTGCGGTGGTCTTCTTTCCGAGTAGCAGCCCGTGCAGGCGCTCTTTCGTGTAGGTCTCGATGATGTTGATCTCCGCATCTCGATCATTGATGATCTTTTTCTCCTCTTCTTCCTCGATCTCCTTGGTCCTCTTATCTTTCTCCGTTCCTCTCCTCGTGAAGACCTTGGCATCGATGACGACCCCTTCGATTCCATGGGGGACCCGTAGTGATGTGTCCTTGACATCGCTCGCCTTCTCGCCGAAGATGGCCCGCAATAATTTCTCCTCGGGGGAGAGTTGGGTTTCCCCCTTTGGGGTGATTTTGCCCACCAAGATATCCCCTGGTTTCACCTCTGCCCCAACGCGGATAACCCCACTCTCATCGAGATCCTTGAGCATTTCCTCGCCCACATTGGGAATATCGGGGGTAATCTCTTCCTTGCCAAGTTTGGTATCTCGCGCCACGCACTCTAACTCCTCGATATGTATAGAGGTATATATATCTTCTTTCAAGAGTTTCTCATTAATGAGCATGGAATCCTCAAAGTTATACCCCCCCCAGGGCATGAAGGCGACGAGGACATTGCGCCCTAAGGCCAGTTCACCCATATGCGTAGAGGGACCGTCTGCGATGACCTCCCCTTTTTCTATACGCTCACCTTGAGCAGCGATTGGCTTCTGATTGATACATGTCCCCTGATTAGAGCGTTGATACTTGGTGAGGTTGTAGATGTCCACCCCCACCCCTTTCCCATCTTCCTCTGCCTTGACTACGATCCGCGAGGCATCCACACTTTCTACGACGCCTTCTCTTTTGGCCCTCACCGTGACCCCCGAGTCTCTGGCTACTATTTGTTCCATCCCGGTGCCGACCAGGGGTGCCTCGGTGCGCAGCAGGGAAACCGCCTGTCGCTGCATATTGGAACCCATCAAAGCGCGGTTGGCGTCATCATTCTCCAAGAAGGGGATGAGAGAGCTGGCTACGCTGACCAGTTGCCTGGGGGAGACATCCATGTAGTCCACCTCCTCAGGTTTTACGATGACGAATTCCCCGGCCTTCCTGGCAGAGACCAAGGGGGAGGTAAAATTCCCCTCCTCATCAATGGGGGCGTTGGCTTGAGCGATGGTGTATTGTTCCTCATCCAGGGCGAAGAGGTATTCAACGGTATTGGTAACCCGCCCGTTTTCTACTGTGCGGCACGGCGTTTCGATAAAACCGTACTCATTAACACGAGCATAGGTGCTTAAGGAGACGATCAACCCGATATTAGGGCCTTCAGGGGTTTCAATAGGGCAAATCCTCCCGTAATGTGAAGGATGCACATCACGGACTTCGAAACCGGCCCTTTCTCTGGTGAGGCCTCCTGGTCCCAAGGCACTCAACCGCCTCTTATGGGTGATCTCGGAAAGGGGGTTGGTTTGATCCATGAATTGAGAAAGTTGACTGCTTCCGAAGAACTCCCTCACCACTGCTGTCAGGGGTTTTGAGTTGATGAGATCATGGGGCATGAGTGTTTCCACCTCCTGGAGGCTCATCCGCTCTTTGATGGCCCTTTCCACCCTGACCAAACCGATATGGAATTGGTTCTGTAGGAGTTCCCCCACGGTCCTCACCCGACGGTTGCCCAGGTGATCGATATCGTCAACACTCCCTTTCCCCTCTTTGAGGCCGATGAGGTAACGTACTACCTCCAATATATCCTCGCGTCGGAGGGTGGTTACCTCGAGGGGGACGTTCAGGTTCAACTTATGATTTATCTTCATTCGCCCCACCTTGGAGAGGTCATATCGCTCGGGATTAAAGAAGAGGTTGTTAAAGAGGGTTCTGGCGGTCTCCAAGGTGGGTGGGTCACCCGGTCGAAGGCGTCGGTAGATTTCGATGCAGGCCTTTTCCTGCTCTTTTTGCGCAATGCTGGCGGGATCGACAACGGCCAACTGTTGCCTTTCTTCGTCCGAAAGGACGATTTTATCCGCCAAGATGGTTTCCCTCATAGAGGGGCTGCTCTTGAGTTCCTCGATGAGGAGGATCTCAAATTCCTTGACCTCTCGCTCTCTGATCTCATTAATGGTTTCCTCGGTCAAATCCCGGTTGATCTCAACGATGATATCGCCGGTAACAGGATCAACAATATTCTGTGAAGTAATCCTTCCCACCAAGGTATCGGGTTCGACAGCGACCTCAAAGATACCCGCGGTCTCGAGTTTCTTCATGAGCCCCTCGGTAATCTTCCTGTTCTTCTTGACGAGTAGCTCGTTTGTCTTGGGGGCTATGATATCCGCCGAGGCCCGTTGTCCCACCATGAGGTTGTGATCCACCTTTTTGTGAAATCCTTCGGGGTCCACGATGATCTTCTCTTTGTGATAGAAGATATCCAAGAGTTCCTGTATGGAATAACCGAGGGCCTTGAGAAAGACCGTTACGGGGATTTTTCTCCTCCTGTCGATTCGTACATAGAGGATGTCCTTCTGGTCAAATTCCAGATCGATCCATGACCCCCGATAGGGTATAATGCGGGAGAAGTAGATGGGTCTCCCCATATGTGTTTTGGGCAACTCATGGTCAAAGAAGACACCAGGTGAACGATGGAGTTGACTGACAATCACCCTCTCTGTGCCATTGATGATAAAGGTACCGTTTTCGGTCATTAAGGGGACTTCACCAAAGTACACTTCCTGCTCTTTAATGGCCTTTATTTGACCGGTTTTCACCCCCTCTTGCACATCGTAGATGATCAGTTGGGTGGTCACCCGCAGGGGAGCAGCATAGGTTATCCCCTTCAGCAAAGCCTCTTGCACATCGTACTTGGGTTTGCCCAAACGATACTTTACAAAGCGCAGCTCCACCGTTTCATAGAAGTCCTTGATGGGAAAGACTTGTTTGAAGACACCTTGTAAGCCTATATCCGTGCGCTCTTCCGGGGGGACATCATGTTGTAGGAACTGCTCATAAGAACGCAGCTGGATTTCAATGAGATTTGTGGTCTCCTGAATTTCCTTTATTTTACCGAAATTCTTCCGGAGCCTTCGGCAATCAATCACGGAACGTGCCATATAACTTCCCTCTTTTGAGTTACAATTAGGTGGGGAAAGGGACTCCCCCCGTCACCTGCTTGCTTTTTTGCTGCCAAGCATGTGAGAAGCCCCCTCTCAATAACCGTTGTATCCTTGAGCACCGCTATTTGATCTCTGCAGTCCCCCCAGCTTCCTCCAGCTTCTGCTTGATCTTGTCGGCCTCTTCTTTTGCGATTTTTTCCTTTACCGGTTGTGGAACGCCCTCTACCAGGTCTTTGGCCTCCTTGAGACCGAGACTGGTCACCTCGCGCACCGCCTTGATTACCTGGATTTTCTTGTCGCCAAAACCGGTCAGGACGACGTCGAACTCCACTTGCTCCTCTTCAGCGGGGGCTGCAGCAGCACCTGGCGCAGCTGCTGGCGCCACACCTACAGCCATGGGAGCCGCGGCTGTCACCCCAAAACGATCCTCTAGTTCTTTAACCAATTCCGCCAACTCCAACACAGGCATCTCTTCAATATACTTGATCACATCCTCTTTCGTCAGCTTAGCCTTTGTCATTTCCTTTCTTACCTCCTTAAGGACTTCTTTGGGGGGGGGGAAGCACCCCCGATTTGCTTTTTTTATGTCTTCTCTTTTGTTTCTTTGACCCCGGCCAATGTCGACACCAAGCCCTGCACGGGGGTGTTGAGGACTTGGACAAGACGGGTGGGAAGGAACTTTAACAGCGACACGAACTTGGCCAACAAAACTTCTTTGCTCGGGAGAGAGGCCAGGGCCTTGATATCCTGCGGGGTGAGCACGGTCCCTGTTATCACTCCCGCCTTAACCTCAAGGACAGGTTGCTCTTTGCTGAAGTCCGTCAAGATCTTCGCCGGCGCCACCGGATCTTCATAGGCAAGGGCGATGGCAATGGGACCGACAAAGTATTCCGCGAGAAGCTCGATGTCGGTATCGTGTGAGGCGCGCCGTAACAGGGTATTTTTAACCACGGTATATTCCACCGCGCTCTTTTTCAGCGTGCGGCGCAGATCGGTTATCTGCTCTACGTTGAGTCCGGTAAAATCCGTGAGGATGGTGGCCTTGGCCTCCTTAAATTTATCATGTAAATGAGCTACCAACGCTTCTTTTTTTTTCCTCTGCAACCTATTTTCCTCCCTTTTAGCTACTACGTCCTCGTGAAATCCCTTACCGAGAGGGGATCAACCTTGATTCCTGGGCCCATCGTCGTGGAGATGGTGAGTCCCTTCACATAGGCCCCCTTGCTTGAGGCTGGCTTTGCCTTGGTGACGGAATCCAACAGGGCAAGAAGATTCTCCTGCAGCTTTTCTTGGCCGAACGAGACCTTCCCCACAGAAACATGGAGATTGCCTGCCTTATCTACCTTGAATTCCACTTTTCCGGACTTGATGTCCTGAACTGCCTTGCCCACCTCAAAGGTTACCGTACCTACCTTGGGGTTGGGCATGAGCCCTCGTGGTCCCAAGATTTTGCCCACGGTGCTGACCACTTTCATCATATCAGGGGTGGCGATGGCCTTATCGAAGTCCAGCCAGCCTTTTGATATCTTTTCCACCAAATCTTCTCCGCCTACATAATCGGTCCCCGCCTCCCGTGCCTCTTTCTCCTTTTCGCCCTGGGCGAAGACCAAGACCTTCACCTCCTTTCCCGTCCCATGGGGGAGGATCACCGTTCCCCTAACCATTTGGTCGGGTTTTTTGGGATCTACCCCCAGACGGATGGCGACATCGATACCCTCATCGAAGCGGACGTAGGAGGTTTCAGGGAGGAGCTGGAGGGCCTCTTCCAGGGTATATCGTTTGGTCCTATCGATCTTATTTTTGGCTTCTCTGTATTTTTTGCCCGCTTTACCCATAGTACCTTTCCTTATGCTATTGTGATTCCCATGCTCCTGGCTGTTCCTTCAACCATCTTGACGGCCCCCTCGAGATCATTGGCGTTGAGATCAGGCATCTTGATCCGGGCTATCTCGTTGATCTGCTCACGGGTGACTTCCCCCACTTTGGTCCTGTTGGGTTCCCCAGACCCTTTAGCGATTTGAGCGGCCTGTTTTAAGAGGACCGAGGTGAGAGGGGTTTTTGTTATAAAAGTGTACGTCCTGTCGGCATAGACGGTGATAACCACCGGGATGATGGTTCCTTCCTGTCCCTTGGTCTTTTCGTTAAAGGCCTTACAAAAATCCATGATATTGAGACCGTGTTGCCCCAGGGCAGGGCCTACCGGAGGTGAAGGCGAGGCTTGCCCGGCCGGTATCTGTAACTTAATCGATCCTATCACCTCTTTTTTCTTCGCCATGATGTCTCTCCTGCTTAATTACGTTCTATCTGAATAAAGTCTAATTCAATGGGGGTTTCCCTGCCGAATATACTGATGAGGACCTTGACTTTTCTCTTGTCGGTCTTTACCTCTTGGACTGTCCCCACAAAATTGGCGAAAGGACCGTCGATTACCCGTACGCTCTCTCCTTCATCAAAGATGACCTTTGGTTTCGGAGTAAAGGCACCCTCAGTGATCTGGGTGATGATCGCCTCCGCCTCCTCGTCGGCAAGGGCGGTAGGTTGCATTCGACTGCCCGCAAACCCCGTTACCTTGGGGGTGTCTTTTACTAAGTGCCAGGTTTCATCATTCAGATCCATCTTAACCAGGATATAGCCGGGGAATATCTTGCGTGAGGAGGTCTTTTTTCTCCCCTTGACCAACTCTATAACCGTCTCCGTAGGGACTAAGATTTCAGAGATATAGTGCCCCCGCACATTCTGTTCCTTCTGTCTCTCTTTTTCCTCTTCAAATTTTCTGGTTCGTTCCTCCAGAGATGTTTTTACCTTGTTTTCATATCCAGAGTACGTATGAACGATATACCATTTTTGTGGCATAGTGTGATCTTTTCTTTTTTCTGTTCCTCTGTGGTCAGTGGCTGAGGACCGTTTTGATCACTTTGGAGAGCCCGACGTCCACGATCCCTAAAAAGCTCGCAGCAATCAAGACAATAATCAAAACCACCATAGTCCCCGCGAGCGTTTCCTTGCGAGAGGGCCACGTAACCCGCTTGAGCTCGAACCTCACCTCTTTTAAAAATTGAAAAATCTTTTGTACCGTACCGCCCATAATACTCCCTTCCCCATATTGCGTGACTCAGGATGAGCAAGATATTCGGATAGAATGATGAGCAATCACTGGCAGGCCAGGAGGGATTCGAACCCCCAACCCCCGGATTTGGAGTCCGGTGCTCTAGCCGTTCGAGCTACTGGCCTCACTTTTTTAAACAAGGTAGCGTAACCTTATTGTAATTGTACAATCCCTGAGTCTATCGTATTTCTCTGTGTTGTGTATGCCTCTGACAAAAACGGCAATATTTCCTAAAATCAAGCTTATCCGGTTTCGTCTTCTTATTTTTCGTAGTGGTATAATTTCTCCTCTTACACTCTGTACAGGCAAGGGTGATTATTGTCCGCATCGGATCCCGTCCTTATTCCACGACCTCGGTGACGACCCCTGCTCCTACGGTGCGGCCACCCTCCCGAATGGCAAACCGCAACTCCTTCTCCAACGCAATAGGGGTGATCAACTCCACCTGTATGCTCACATTATCCCCCGGCATCACCATCTCCACACCCTCGGGCAACGTCACCACCCCCGTCACATCCGTCGTACGAAAATAAAACTGCGGACGATACCCATTAAAAAACGGCGTGTGCCGACCCCCCTCCTCCTTGGTCAATACATATACCTCACCCTTAAACTTTAAATGCGGCGTGATACTACCAGGCTTGGCCAATACCTGACCACGCTCAACCTCCTCACGCTTAACCCCCCGCAACAATACCCCAATGTTGTCCCCCGCACGACCCTCATCCAATACCTTACGAAACATCTCCACACCCGTGACCACCGTCTTGGCCGTGTCCTTAATACCCACAATCTCTATCTCCTCACTCACCTTCACTATCCCACGCTCAACTCGACCGGTAACCACCGTACCTCGCCCAGATATCGTAAACACATCCTCTATCGGCATCAAAAAATCCTTGTCCACATCCCGCACCGGCTCCGGTATCGACTCATCCACCGCATTCATCAAATTCCATATACACTCATACTCAGCCGCCGCAGGATCATCAGAATCACTCTCCAAAGCCTTGAGCGCACTGCCCCGCACCACCGGTATGTCATCTCCAGGAAAATCATACCCACTGAGCAACTCCCGCACCTCCAACTCCACCAAATCCAATAACTCAGGATCATCCACCATGTCCACCTTGTTCAAAAAGACCACAATAGACGGCACCCGCACCTGCTTGGCCAATAACACATGCTCACGCGTCTGAGGCATCGGCCCATCCGCCGCCGATACCACCAATATCGTACCATCCATCTGCGCCGCACCCGTAATCATGTTCTTAATATAATCCGCATGACCAGGACAATCGATGTGCGCATAATGACGCTTGTCCGTCTCATACTCCACATGCGCTATCGCTATCGTCAACCCACGCTCCTTCTCCTCAGGTGCCTTGTCAATCTGATCAAACGGCATAAATGACGCCAACTTCTTCAACCCCAATACCTTCGTAATCGCCGCCGTCAACGTCGTCTTACCATGATCAACATGCCCAATCGTCCCTATGTTAATATGCGGCTTCGTACGCTCAAACTTAGCCTTGGCCATCAGATGACCTCCTTCTTAATCTTAATTTTTATAGCGTTTCTCCACTCCTGGAGCCCACGATCGGGATTGAACCGATGACCTCTTCCTTACCAAGGAAGCGCTCTACCCCTGAGCTACGTGGGCGCTCACCGTTTCATGCCATGGTGAAGAACGTAATGCCTGATGTATGAAAGCTGTTGTGCCTTCTTGGAGCGGGAAACGGGATTCGAACCCGCGACCCTCAGCTTGGAAGGCTGACGCTCTAGCCAGCTGAGCTATTCCCGCTTGGTTCCCTCTCATATCAGGTTGGTGGAGAGGGGAGGATTTGAACCTCCGAAGGCTACGCCAGCAGATTTACAGTCTGCCCCCTTTGGCCGCTCGGGAACCTCTCCTCCGGCCACACAATGGAGCTGGTGATGGGACTTGAACCCGCAACCTGCTGATTACAAATCAGCTGCTCTACCGATTGAGCTACACCAGCGTAATTTTTAATTAAAACGCTAAATAACCTAAAAATCAACAACTAAAAAGGGCTTGAAAGGGATTTTTTTCCATTTTTTTACCCTTTCTTCCCCCCTTTACTTTGCTCAATTAAATATAAACGATTTTTTTCACTATTTCAAGCCCAAAAGAGCTTTTCTTGGCAAAAATGTATCAAACAATCTCCCCTTTGTCAACAAAATTTGTTCGTTCTCCTGGGAGTAGGGTGTGTTTATAACCTCCCTCTGCTAGCAGTTATGTCGAGAATAGAGCCGTTTCCGGACATTCTCCTGCCCACAGGCACAAGGCCGACCAGGGTGAATAGGTGTGGAAAAACTCGTCCGGCAGCCTTGACAAGAATGATGGCCAGGATGAGTAATATTTTATTGACAACTATTCCCTTATTTGCTATGGTCGCCACTGTTTGGCAAGTGGAGGTCCTATGAGGGCGGTATGATGACCGCGGTGGGGTCCCGGTATGGTCTTCATATTGCCCGGAAGGGTCTTACTTGTGAGAGAGGGAGCTGCATAGGGCAGGGCTTCGGGAAGATTAATTTTTTTGCAAGGAGGAGTTGTCAGTATGGTTAAAGGACGGGTAAAATGGTTTAATGACAAGAAGGGGTATGGCTTCATCGAAAGGGATGAAGGGGATGATGTATTTGTTCACTATTCCGCCATTGACGGGGAAGGGTTCAGAACCCTTTATGAAGGACAAGAAGTGGAGTTTGAGATCACGGAAGGGCCTAAGGGACCCCAGGCCTCCAAGGTTTCTCTGGTGTAATCCCTTTCGGTCCTTCAAGGGGACCCTCTGAGGAGGGTCCCCTTTTTATTTGGCAGATTATAGGACTCAGTAAAAGAAGAGATACGTCTTGGTTTGACAGAAGGCTTATTGGCCTTTGATCCGGGCAATGTCGAATGTTTCGAGGATGATTGCGCCGGCCGCCTTCATTTCCTCCAAGGCCTCCTCCGAGGTGTCGGGGGCAACGCCCCGGCACAGTTCCTCAATCACGGTCACCTGAAAGCCCGCACGGATTGCATCAAGGGCGGTGGCCCGTACACAGTAATCGGTAGCGATCCCATAGAGCACAACCTCTTTGATTCCGTTTTGTCTCAGGATGGCCTCCATCTCCGTTTTGTGTCCCCCATCGTCCTGAAACGCCGAATAGCTGTCGTATTGTTTATCCTTTCCCTTCTGAATGATGGCCAGGAAGAGCTTGTTGTCGACTAATATCCTGGCGCTCTCGGTTCCCTGTACGCAGTGAGGGGGCCACAGCACCTGAGTCCGGCCCTCGATCTCTATGGTCTCAAGGGGCTTTTTACCGGGGTGGTTGGTGTAAAAGGAGATATGGTCACTCGGGTGCCAGTCTTGTACCCCGAAGATGGGCAGTCCCGCGTCATATAATATTTTCGTGATTTCTTCCGCTTTCTTGACATAATCACTCCCGGTGTCGGGGACGGCAAGGGAACCCTCTTTCCATTCAGTAAAATCTCCCTGGATGTCCCCTACGATGACCCCTATCTTGTTGTCCATATCAGATAAAATTCTTCTTCGGAAGTTCCTTTTTTAGGTAACCGATAAACGTTTCCGCCTTTTGAGTCGGAGCGCGGGTTACGAGGCTGATGATGATGTACAGGATAATGCAGACGATAAATCCCCATACTCCGGGCCACCATCCCAGGGGCTTGTACCCGGTGATTTGGAGCGCTAAGACCAGGATGGCACCAAGGACCATGCTGGTCAGGGCGCCGGCTGCGGTCGCCCGCTTCCAGAAGAAGGCGCCGATGATGGTTGGCACCGCCATCAGGAGCCCGGCCGATGCAGCCACCGAGAGGGGTACGATCATAAAAGCAAGTCCCGTCTTTCCACCTGCCCAGTAGGCAAAGAGAAAGAAAATGACCGCTAAAATGGGGATAGCAACCTTGCCAATCATGAGTTCCCGTTTTTCCGGGACCTGCGGATTGATGCCTGTCTTGTAGATGTCGCGGGCGACCATTGACGACAAGGTCAGCAAGATAGAATTAATGGTCGAGATGGCTGCTGCCAGGATGCCGATCATAACGATGATCGCTATGGCCCATGGGATTGTTGCGTGGGCGAGGAGCGAAGGGGTCGCCAGCTCTGTGTTTTCCAGTCCGGGGATCAATAATCGGGCACCAAACCCCCACAACACAGAGACAATGGTGTAGATGAACCCGAAGATGAGGAATCCCCCGATCATCTGTTTGAAGGCGGTGACGGATTTTGGTATAAAGAGCCTCTGGGTCACCTGGGGATTGGAAAGGGAGAAGAAGATCCACGGCAACGCAAGCCCAAAAAAGACATTGAATTTCAACAACCCCGACCCGGCAAGGAACTGAGGAATTTCCTGGTTCATCTTAGCAAAGAAACCTCCAAATCCGCCAAATCCCTTGTAGGCCAAGAAGCACACCGCTGCAATGGATGCCCCGAGCATGATAAGGGCCTGCAGCGCATCGGTCCATGCCACAGACCGCAGGCCGGCGATGTTTGCCCAGACAATGGCCAATACGATGGCGAGCACCATGCCGACGAGGAGGGAGATCGCTCCCTGCGAAACACCTGCCACGAGGATGCCGATGCCCATTACCTGTATGGCTGCATATGGGATGAGGAAGATGAGGCAGATGAGGGAGGCCACAATCCCTACTGCCCGGTTTTGGTAGCGGTCCGCGAGGAGGTGGGCATGGGTGAGATAATTGAACTTCTTCCCCACCAGCCAGAACCGGGGGCCGAAGAAGACTACGAGGACGAGACCACACAGATAGGTCAACTCGAATCCCAAGGCCCCGACTCCAAACTTATAGGTAAAGCCTGCGAGCCCCACCATCATAAAGGCGCTATACGTGGTTGCGGCGTACGTCAGGGCGGCAACAAAGCCACCGATGCTACGGTTCCCGAGAAAAAACTCGTTCATCCCAAAGCCCAGCTTGCGCCTGGCGAGGATCGCTATAACGATCCCTACCACTATATAGATACCGATAGCCAACCATACATAAAAGCCTTCGCTCATAGTTCACCTCTCGACCGTTTTGTTTGATAGGAAATATTCATAAAAATCAATGCGTTACGCATTTTTACCTTTCTCCCTCCATCTGAGGAAGATGGCGAACATACTCACGATGGCGATGGCCATCCATATGATCCAGAAGAGGAAGCTTCCTGAAACCTTCCCGACACCTTTCAGCGCGTGAAAGGGAATGGTGAAGTCCACAATAAAAAGGAAGATAAACCAACACACCCACCCCCAAAATGCCTTTCCCATTGTTCACCTCCTGCGAAGCTATGGTTTGATTTATCCTACTGCTGTGAGATGGCCTATTCATACCATGGGCAGAATCACATAGCAACGGTTTTATTGCACTATTTTGCACGTGTTTAGTAAACTGAGGGGGGAATCATATCGCCATGCAAGCACCAGGGGGGGTGCAATTGCTCCGACTGCAAAATCCTTGCGATCTTTCCAGTTATAAAAAATAAATTGCTAATCATTAAAAGGGGTTGACAAACCTTTCATAGTTTAGTATAAGGTTTTCTTGCCGGCGGGGCATGGTTTTATGAGAGAAAATAGGTCATAACATTTTTTGGAGGGGGAGTGGCTATGAAAAAGGAGGGGATCTTTACGATATGGGTATTCCGTGGGGGGCGGGTCAAACCACTCAAAATCAAGCTTCCTGGCCGAACCGCTAAAATCCTTCTAGCAATTTTACTTGTTATTATTGTTTCTTTTCCTTTTATTACCATGAGTTATATCTCTCAGACCGCACAGTTGGTCCAGATAAAGCATGAACGGGCCGCACAGAGTACGCAGATTGCCTCCTTGAACGAGCAAGTAGGGGACTTTCAACAGCAGCTCCAACGGTTGAAGGAGTTCGATGTAAAACTCCGTATCATCGCCAATCTCGAGAATGCGGAAGAGACGGACTCCTTTCTCGGAGTAGGAGGGATTAGTCCCTCCACTCGTGAACCATGGGAGGAGACAGAGGCAGAAGCAGAAGCAAAAGATCTTCAGCGGATGAAGGCAGACTTAGACCGCCTCTGTACAGAGGCGGAGTTTCGGGAGAAGAGCTTTCAAAAACTGTATTCATTTTTAGAGGGCAAGAAGAACGAATTGACATGTACCCCTGCGATTTGGCCTGCCCGAGGGTGGTTGACCTCGCGTTTCGGCTATCGTATTGACCCTTTTACCGGATTGCGGCAGTTGCATGAGGGGATTGATATCGCGAACAAGATCGGTTCCCCTATTATCGCCCCTGCCGATGGGGTGATTATCCGTGTTTTCAATAACTTTGGATTCGGATTAATGGTGGAGCTTAACCACGGATATGGCATCGTCACCCGCTATGGTCATCTCTCCAAGTCATATGTAAAGGTGGGTCAACGGGTCAAACGGGGTGAACGGATTGCTGCCATCGGTAATACAGGGAGGGCTACCGGCCCCCACCTGCACTACGAAGTGAGGTT
>Ga0315534_1001123_pt1 | contig 18563 bp, 17 predicted proteins | sample SalMarSW160240MG_FD_203094 | JGI IMG/M metagenome (GOLD analysis project Ga0315534, IMG submission 203094) | Salt marsh sediment microbial communities from the Plum Island Ecosystem LTER, Massachusetts, United States - Salt Marsh Sediment SW1602-40 ... | reverse complement strand
AGAAAAAATCGCAGGGCTGCCTACCGAAAAGACGTATCATCAACGCATGGAGATAGGAAGGATGGTTGAGGCAGCCTTACAGCAGGAAAAACTGATTGTTGAAGAGGACATCTTAAATTCTCTGTCACCCTTAGCCGTGGATGTCAAAACTAATGACCCTTATGGCGAGCTGATGATTATTAACGCAGCTTTTCTTGTAGAGAAAGAAAAGGAGGCTGATTTTGACCACCAGGTACAGCAACTTGGGGACAAATATAGCGAAAAAGTAAAATTCAAGTTTGTAGGGACGCTGCCGCCATTTAATTTTGTCAATCTCGTGATTGAGACGGAAAAATACTAATGTTCTTAATTGATAGTATATTACTTGCGCCTGTAAAAGGTGTAGTTTGGTTGGCAGAAAAACTCAACGAAATAGCCGAGAAAGAATTAAGTGATACCGGGCGCATAAAAGAAGAACTTATGGCATTGCAATTGCGGTTTGAATTGGACGAGATAACTGAACAGGAATATAACGAGAAGGAAAAAGAACTTTTAGATCGATTAGATGCTATTACAGAATCAAAAGAAAGGTAGGTGCAAAAATGGCTAATATAGGAGAAGCAGGACAAGCGGTCGTTGAGTTTTTGAAGAGAACCCTTAACATCGAAGACGTAAAGGTAATTAAAGCAACGAAAGTTGATGATGGATGGGAAACAGAAGCTGAGGTTTATGAGGAGAGCTCTTTTCTAAAGTCTGTTGGGCTTCCTACCAAGGTACAGGACAGAAATATCTACGCAGTAAAGCTAAGTGATAGTCTGGAGGTTGAATCCTACGAGCGTCAAGGGCATCCGGTGTTAACTGAGTAAGAGAGGTATGCAGATGACCGAAAACCGGCTTGTCTACTTATATTGTGTTACAAATGAAGAGCCGAACCTGACAGAAACAGAGGATTTGGTAGATGATCTCTGTTTCTTCTACCATAGAGGCCTTTATGCGGTAACCAGTAAAGTCAAAGAAAGCAAATTTGGAGAAGAGGGCCTGAAAAAGAATATGGCAGATATAGAATGGGTTAAGGCTAATGCGAGTACGCATGAGAAGATAATAGAGCAAGTTATGGCTAATGCCGATGTTATCCCCTTTAAGTTTGGGACCCTGTTCAATACAGATGATAGTCTAAGGGCGATGCTGGAAGAGTATAGTGAAGAATTTAAAACAATTCTGAGGAAATTAGAAAACAAACAGGAGTGGGGAGTCAAAATTTATGGTGATACGGATAAATTAAAAGAAAGCGTTATCAACAATGAGTCAGAGATTTTAAAAATCGAGGGCGAAATCAAATCTTCTCCGCCAGGCAAGGCCTTTTTTCTTGAAAAGAAAAAAACTGAATTGTTGGCACAGGAGGTTAACAGAAAAATCAACGAATATAGTCAAGAAAGTTTCCATCTATTAGAGGAGTTGAGCTTCGAAGCATGCATAAACAAGTTATTACCGAAGGAAGTAACCGAGAGAGAGGATAATATGGTTTTAAATTCAGCCTTTTTAGTCGGCAAAAACGAAGTGGGTGATTTTATTAATATGGTCGATACCTTAAAAATGCATTATGAAAACAAGGAGTTTTTCATAGACTGCACCGGCCCGTGGCCGCCATACAATTTCTGTGGTCTTTTAAAGCAAAGGGTGCGAAATGCATAATGTGGTAACAAAATCAAGAGATGTAACTCTCTTAGAAGTTCTTGATAGGGTTTTAGATAAAGGTGTGGTCATATCCGGTGATGCGGTTATTTCTGTAGCTGACGTTGACCTTATATATTTAGGATTGAAGGTTTTGCTCAGCTCAGTAGAAACTATGGAGCAATCAAGAGGGGCACCAATTACCGGCCCCATGCAGGAGCCAACATAGCAATGGCGTTATATACATTCCTTATTGTGATATAGGGGTGGTTGTACGTGAGTTCAGTGAGCCGGTTCGGAATGTAACCAAAAGCGACGTTTTAGCACATGAGGAGGTTATAGAAAGACTAATGGAGTACTTTACCGTTTTGCCGGTGAGGTTCCATACCGTTTTTAATGGTAAGGATGACATTTTTTCCATGATGCAAAGCTATTATAAGGATTTTAGATACAACCTGGATAGACTCTATAATAAAGTTGAATTCGGCATAAAGGTTATCTGGCCGGCAGATAAGATAAAAAAAAGCATAAGGAACTCTCACAAAAAAAGTAAACATGAAATGACAATACCGGATGGTTCGTTAAACAAAAAGTTTATGGGGAAGAAGCTTGAAAAATACAGGATAAACCAGGAGTTTGAAAAGAAGGCCGATAAGTTTATTAACGTTATGGACATATTTTTCAGCAAATTTGCTGTGGAAAAGAAACTTAAGAAACTAAAAACCGAGAATCTGCTTCTGGATGCGGTTTACTTGGTTGAGAAGGACAGGTATGACGATTTCAAGGAGGCTTTCAAGCATATTAAAAATTCCCATACGGGATTCAAATTTCTGCTCAGTGGTCCTTGGCCTACATACAATTTTGTCATTTGCCAAAGAAAAGTGACCTGCTCAAAGATTCCAAGCAAGAAAACTTATTTGATAAACTAATCCAACATCAGGATTTGGTAGGAGCCGACAAGATATGACAATAAATGGAGTAGTCGAGACAGATTTTCCTGAAGAGTTTATTGAAGAGATGGAAAAAACTAATGATGTCCTTCCTAAAAAGATTGATGCTAATCCTGAAAACGTGGAAAAGGGCTTGTCAAAACTAGTGCTTACCCTGATAGAGTTGATAAGAAAACTATTAGAAAAACAGGCTATGAGAAGAGTAGAAGCAGGCTCTCTATCCGAGGACGAAATAGAAAGGATGGGTGAAACTTTGATGAAGTTGGAAAATAAAATGAAAGAGCTAAAACAAATCTTTGGGCTCGAGGACGAAGAGCTTAACCTGAATTTAGGGCCTTTAGGGGATTTGATGTAGGAAAGACGATGTCTAAAGAAGATTCTAAAATAAACTGCCCAACATTTCAGAAACAAGAGCCAGTGCTCAAAGATATCACAGCTAAGATTAATAACGCCAAAGATGTCTTAGAAAAGGCTGAATTTGCTAAAAAGTTACAGGAAAAAGTGGATGTGCTTCTTTCTTGTCCGGATTACGATAAAAAAAGTATGGATTGCAATAATTGTCGTTTCATTGCGAACGTACGCACGAAAACAGCAAGTTTGATTATCAAGGCCGAAAAATTGGCATAATTAAAAAAGCGAGGAATAAACGATGGCAGAACAAAAAATGGTCCATGCCATAGAAGCAACTAACTTGGCCGACATCCTCGAAAGAGTGTTGGATAAAGGAATTGTTATTGCAGGAGATATTAAGATTCAGCTGGCTGATATTGATCTTCTCAATATCAAAATAAGGCTGCTGGTTGCTTCTGTGGACAAAGCTATGGAAATGGGTATAAACTGGTGGCAGCAGGACCCTTACTTGTCTTCAAAGCCAAAAAAGGCGGATATTGAAAAAGAAAACAGAGAGCTTAGGAAGAAAATAGAGCGTAATGAAGAGCTCAAAAAGAGATTAGAACGTACCGAAACCAAGGCGTAAGAGGAACTGTATATGAGAAGCCTGATTTATGTCCCTGTTATCCATACAAGTGCTGACCTTGGTTCCATAGCAAAAGATATCTCAAAAAGAGGTATTAGAGATTTAGGGGAAGAAATCTGGACAAAACATAGAAAAACTGTCGAGAGTTTCTGGGATGCTATATCGGATTATTTTGATTCTTTGGATGTAAAGGGAATGAAAATATATCAAGATGGCATGGTTGGCGAGGGTGAAGTGGGCAAGAAAATAGTTGAAGATACCGCTAAAGCTGGAAGTAAGAATTATCAGTTGGTGGCAAAGCTACTTGAAAGAGGAGCTTTCTTAGTAAAGACAGAAGATTTTAAATTTGTTAAACAAGAATACGACAGATTACTTGCTATAACACAAGCCAAATCAATCCTTCGAAAAGTGATGGCATTTTTAAAATACAAGTTAGTAAAAACCATACTCTTAAATAGAAGAGATGCTTTTATTGCGAAAAAAATAGACGAAACACTCAGAGCCGGCGAGAAAGGGATTTTGTTTATCGGGGCCTTTCACAAGATTAAGAATAGACTTCCTGAAAACATCCAGGTTAGAGAAATAAAAGATACAGATAAAGTAAGAAGATACCAAAGATTATTGCCTTTTCACAACAAATACCGAAAACAATTTGACGAGTTAGGCGAATATATTATTTCAGAAGTAACTTAGTTAGCTCCCAATATCAGGGCGATGGTGAAAGATATCTTGCTTCTCCTCGCCATACCCTTAAAACCCAAAACGCCTTGTACCCTGGCTCACCAAGGGTTGTTTCGTATCGGATTGGTGGTTGACATCACGTGAAATTTATATCGGTTGTCGGCGCTCGAGTAATGCGATAGTCTTGAAGTCATAATGAAGAAGGATGGTTGAACATAACTGTAGATCGCCTTTAAAATTGCAAACATTTTTGAAAAAACTCCTGCACAGATCTTACGTGATTCACACTACAAGTCACCCTTCCCACAAGCTGCATATTGCCAGAATTCTTCGAAACGTCCCCATTTTCGTGAGCTGAAAAACACCACAATTTCCAGGGGTGAGTAGGCCGAGGGAATTTCACCCTCGGCCCCTCCGAGAACCGGACGTGAACCTCTCAGCTCATCCGGCTCCTATCATTCAAACCATAATCAAATGGTTTTGCTACGTTCAAGGACTCCTCCTGTTAAACAGTTGGTCGCTTGTCGGTAGCTGAATGACCGAGCCCCTTTGCTCGGCTGCCATTACAGCAGCTTCAACGCTACTACGAGCTCGTCCGCCCCTGTGCAACGCATCGATACTATCAGCCTCGCAGTTTCCTTGCTTGTGCCTTTCTCTTGACATCGTTGCGACAGGTTCCCGCAGTTCAACGTCAGAGCCCAGATTAAGCTCACGCCACCTCTATGCCGGGCGCCGCCTGGCCAGTTAGCAGGTATCCGCCAGACTCGTCCTGGGAAAACGTCAAGTCCCCAGTTTTGACCCCATCTAAGACTTTCGACAATTAAACGGTGGTTCACTTGTATTCGTCTTCTTAATCCACACCTGATGCTTCTAAAACACCTTTTCCGTAACGCTCACGACCATGGCTCTTAACCAAAGCCGCTTACGGTGGTTTGCAACCTGCTCCTGCAAGCCGGTTGCGGGAGGCCTACTCCCATCTCTGACGCCGCTTGCTGCGGCACAGTGACATTATGACACCATTTTGACACCACAAATCCTAATTTTGCCTATATCGAGTCCGAATAAATGTCAATTTTTCGTGAAAATATAAATATTTTTTGAAAATTTTTTACTAATATCAGATTAAGTATACGGTGACGAAGAAATGTGTGAATCATGTAATTCTTTTAGTTCTTAATGTTGAGATAAAAGTGTTCGATAGTTGTCCTGTTTAATCCTCAGATTTTCTAATGAACCATCTCCGTGATTTCATATTGTATTATCGCTTCGTTATAAATTTGAACATCATCGATCAGGCCGGATTAAAAAACTACCCTTGTCATGTTCTCTTCCAGCACCAATTAACAACTTGACGTCTGAAGATACTCCAGTCACGCTATTAGTATCCACAGCAACTGGAATTATGATATCAATGCTCGAGTCGATTGACATACTTAGACCCCTGAGGTAGTATGGTGGTCAAACAACTGCATAGACCATTATGATGAGGAGTTTTCTGAGAAATCGTCATCACCCTTTGCAAAGGAACACATGTAGATGAGCAGATTCAAAAAGCAAAACAGACATACACATATCTCAAGCTCACGTCGAGTTTCTCGCCGCGAATTTCTTGCCGGAATGGGAGCTGCTGCCACATTTACTATAGTTCCTCAGCACGTGCTCGGAGGTGAAGGTCACGTTGCGGCAAGCGATAAAACCACCTTGGCATGCATTGGCATGGGGGGCCAGGGGCACATTGATCTTTTCAATCTGCTCAAGTATGACGAGATGCAGGTCGTAGCCGTATGCGATGTCCACCGCGAGGGTAGCGGTTATATCTCGTGGGACTGGATGAAGGGTAATGAACAACGGGTAGGCGGCCGCGAGCCGGCGCGGCGTAAAGTTAATGAACACTATGCGGCCAGAAAAAATACCGGAGGTTATCGAGGCTGTAAGGCCTATGCTGACTACCGGGAGCTTTTTGAGAGGGAGGATGTAGATGCCGTTGTGGTTGCTACTCCCGATCATACTCACGCTGCCATCACAATGACTGCGATCAAGCGAGGCAAGCACGTGTATTGTGAGAAGCCTCTGAGTTACTCAGTGTATGAAGCCCGGCAAGTCACTGAAGCGGCGAGCAAGGCCAACGTCGTCACCCAATTGGGTAATCAGGGGCAAGCCAGCGAAGAGGCTCGCCTAGTCCAGGAGTTCATCCTGGACGGGGCGATTGGCCCGGTGCATGAAGTGCATGTGGGATTGGGCAAGCGGTTCTGGGATCCGCCGATGTGGGGGAGCCGTCCGCCGGATACTCCGCCGGTGCCCGATGGACTTGACTGGGACCTCTGGCTTGGACCTGCGTCGGTACGGCCCTATCACCCGGCTTATCACCCGTGGCGTTGGCGCGACTGGCGCGATTTCGGGACGAGTTCTCTGGGCGATCTGGGCTGCCATGTGCTTTCGACTGTGTACAAGGCACTTAAGTTGACTTACCCGGTTAGCGTTAAAGGCGAGTGCATTGAACTTGGCCCGGAAATCTACCCAAGAACGTACAAAGTGAAATACGAGTTCCCCGCCCGGGAAGGAATGCCTCCGGTGAGCTTAACTTGGCATGACAGCGACTACAAGCCGCCTCGACCGAAAAATCTCGAACCCGGAAGAGCTGTGTCAGGCGTCGTCTATATTGGCGAGAAGGGTACGCTCATGGGTCATCGCCTAGTTCCCGAATCCAGAATGCAGAGCTATGGGCGGCCTCCGAAGCTGCTTCAGCGTTCACCGGGTCAATATAAGGAGTGGATAGATGCTTGTCGAGGCGGCGTACCGGCCGGCTCCGATTTCGTGCGACACAGCGGTTTACTGACTGAAACGCCTCTGTTGGGGAACATCGCTTTGCAGACTGGCAAGAAGCTTTATTGGGATGGTCCCAATATGAAAATTACGAACGACGAAGCGGCCAATCAATACCTACATCGAGAATACCGAGAAGGCTGGACGTTATAAATACATTGTCTTTTAAACAGATTATCTGGAGCACAAAAAAATAAGTAAGAATATCTCAATTTTAACGATAGTAGTCACAGTAATTGTTGTGACTTCCAACACTGTCTGGCCCGTGCTCTATCAACGAAGTCGTGTCTCGAAAGTTTCCAGCGAGGTAAAGATAAGTAGAGAAGGCGACACACCCATTAAGCCCTATTCAAAAAATCCCAGCTACTGGGAGTACCATGGCAAGCCCGTTCTGTTGATAGGTGGTTCGGATCGCGATAACATATTTCAATGGGCCGGTGACGGTATTAAGCTGATCGACCATCTTAATTTGCTCTGCAGATGCGGTGGCAACTACATCCGCTGCACCATGAGTTCGCGCGCATATACTCCGGAGGGATACCGTTGGGACCTGCTGCCTTATCCTTTTGCCAAGGTCAACGGCAAGTATGACCTCAGGCAGTGGGACGATCTCTATTGGAACAAGGTTCGGACATTCCTGCGGGAGACAAAAAAAAGAGGCATTATCGTACAAATGGAGATCTGGGATCGCTGGAACGAGTGCGGTGATTCTCGGAAGGCACGCTTCGGCTGGTACGACTCGCCGTGGAATCCGAACAACAACAGCACCTACGACTGGGTGGACTCGCCACTCTTGAAGCCCGGTATGACCGATTTCTACAACGCCTTCCATTACGCAGCGGTCACGAACGATCCGGTATTGCTGCCCCTGCAGCAGCGTTTCGTCGAAAAGGTTGTCGATGAGGTCATCGACAACGACAACGACCAAGTACTGTTCCAGGTGGACAACGAAAGCGGTATTGGCGACGAGACGTTGGAGCCTGATCCGTATTGGGCCCGGTTCGTGCGGAGTTATGCCAAGTCCAAGGGCGCTTCAGATATCTTCGTATGCTCTTCCCGGCGTTTCCACTGGCCGACTCCCTACAAGGCAATGACATTTCAGGACTGGGACAATCCCGAGGTGCGCGTGCCACTGCTGAACGCGGCATTCAATTTCAGCGACATTTCCCAGAATAACGGCGCCAGCGGCCAGACACAGTATGATAATATCCTGTGGTATCGGTCCCGAGTACTTGCGCACGGCGCGCGTCCCATCAACAACGTGAAGTGTTATCATTTCAATTGGCCGATCGGAAGCAACTTTGGGAAAGACCGGACGTCGCCGACCGACGCCGAGGCGGGTGCAAAGTTCTGGCGTGCCATGTTTGCCGGCTCGGCCAGTATCCGCTTCCACCGACACACACCGACCCGTCCGGCCGGCTTGCGTGAAGGATTCGGGCTGACGTTCGAGGGCCAAAGACATCTGCGTAGTATGCGGGAATTTGTCAATGCAGTCCACATCTTCTGCATGAACCCGCGCAACGATCTGCTATCGCAGCGCGTGACCAATGAGGCCTACTGTCTAGCCGAGCCAGGGCTGCAGTATGCCGTCTTCTTCACGGGTGATGGTGACGGTAGCGTGGAAATCAAGTTGATCGACTCGGGGCGCTCCTTCGAGTTGCGGTGGCTGGACGTCGCAACAAACCGCTGGGGTAAGAAAGCCAATATTTCGAGCCACCGAGACTACATACTAAGGACGCCCGGTAGCGGGCATTGGGTTGCTTTACTGACTGTTTCAAAACAGTGAGGTGAGTACCCTCAGTTACAGTGGAAAGGCGAAATGATAAAGGTACTGGATCCATGCGAAAAACACCTGAGAATACTGAAGAAATATATAGATCTATGGATCATGAAGGCGTATATTCACCGAACGTGCTGAGAGGAGTAAGTCTTAGTGAATGACTCTATCTGGAATTCAAACTCAATAGAGATAGGAGGTATACAATGGAACGACAGTCATTATTTTTGCCAAAAGTTAAGGATTGGATTCAGAACTCATTGATATCGCTGTTATCCGCCGGACTCTTGCTTATGTTGCCAGTTACAGGCGCTCGCGCCGATTTGTACGTCTCTCCTGATGGTAATGATGGCAATCCTGGTACCCGAAGCCAGCCATTGCGATCGCTACAAGGTACACGAGACCGGGTTCGCAAAATGGATAAGAATGGGTCCCAGGATATCCTTGTGCTGTTCAAGGCCGGTGATTACTTCATCGACAACACCGTCCGCTTCGGAAGGGAAGATTCAGGTTCCATCGGCAGTCGAGTCATCTACAAGAATTGGGGTGAAAAAGGCAGCGCCCATTTCATTGGCGGCCAGGCGCTGACTGCGTGGAAGGACGAGGGTGGAGGGATCTACAGTGCCCATCTCGATTGGGACACCTATGCGCTTTTTGAAAACGACCAGCCCGCCGTCATGGCCCGGGAACCCGATACAGGTTATCATGAATTCGAATCCGTCATTGACTTCAGCCATTTAAAATTTCGAGAGGCCGACTACGGCCGTTTCGATTACCACGGTGCGGCCGTGCGTTTGTGGGCACATTGGATACCCGGAAAGATTGCGATTCAAGACGTTGATTTCAAAAGGCGTATCATAACACTTGACCAACCGTATGCCGGAAATCTCATAGGCACTGTCTGGAATGATGATTGGGCTGCGCGTACACGTACCCGTTTCTATATCTATAATTCCAAATCTTTCCTGGATAAGCCTGGTGAGTTCTACATGGACGCCACTTCGCATAGGATCTACTACAGACCACGCCGCACACCGATCGACAGGCAGGCCATTATTGCCGCAACTATGGATTGGCTGATTGATGTCGACGGCGCAAGTGATATTCAATTCGAGGGCCTTACATTCAAGGTTTCCAACGGCCTGTTAGAGGTCCTCCCCAGCCTTGCGCTGCATTCGAATGTCAAAGGAGGATTGATTCGTCTAGGTGATGCACGGAACATCGTCATCAAGTACTGCCGTCTTCTCAATTCCGGGCAGAATGGTGTGATTGTCGAAGGTGATATAGAGAAGTGCGTGATCTATGGAAATCTGATTACCCAAACGGTAAGCGGTGGTGTGCGTTTTGTGGGTGGTAATAATCGGGACAATATTATTGAGAATAATTATGTGCATCATGTTGGAGAAGGGATCTATGTGCGCAATAGTGTCGGCGACGTAATTCGGCATAATCTCATCCATGATGTCGATTCAAATGGGTTTAAATCTCTTTATGTAGAACGACAGACTGTCAGTTATAATGATATTTCTCGCGTCGGGCTGGATGGTACAGACAGTGATGCGGCAGGAATCTATACCAACTGTACCGCCGGGGGACCGAACGGCGGACATGTCAAGATTGATCACAACCTGCTTCACGACATGGCCTACAATGGCTATCCGGGTTATCCTGCTGCCGCGATCTACCTTGATCTGGACGGCGTGTATAACTGTACCGTGACCAATAATATTATTTACAATATCGACCATAAGTTTGGAGTGCATATCCGAGGACCGAATCACGTTGTCCGCAACAACATCATCGATTTTGACGGGTCGGATCTACTGTCGCCATTCACTGTCGTTGCAGGTAGTCGGCGCGCCAATGTAGCGGTGGATAAACCGCCTATCTGGAATCACCATTATACTTTTGAGAACAATATCGTCTGGTCTTCTTCCGGATCAATCTTTCGAATCGGTGGTCGGCTAGACCAGGAAACGTTCAAGCAAGTAGACAAAAATGTGTATTATAATCCAGATGGACACTATACCTTCGGAAGAATAAGAGACTACAAAAGCTTAGATAAGTGGCATCGTATGGGGCATGATACCAATACGAAATTTACCGATCCGTTGTTTGTGGATCGGGAGAACCATGATTATCGCCTCAAGCCACAATCACCTGCCCTGGCAATGGGATTTCGGCAGATTGATACTTATGAGATCGGCCTGAAAAAGGATTTTCCCTACAAAGATGGTGGGAAACTTTCTGTGGAACATGGGCAGGATTGATTGAGGCTTCGATTAGTCAGGTTGAAGAGTGTCGCGCAAAACTTACACAAATAGAAGATTTTGAAGAGTGACATAACAGACGAAAAGTCACCTCTTTCAGAAGCTGGAAAACACCCTGATTTCCAGGTGACATCTTGTCACTAAAATGTCTCCACAAATGTTGATTTTGCCTATATCGAGTCCGAATAAATGTCAATTATTTGCAAAAATACAGATATTATTTGAAAATTTCAGTGTGAAATCGGATTGGACTAAACCGCTTCGCGGTATTGTTTCCCATGATCTATCTATAATGCGAAAGCATTGAATTTATTTATTGCCCCGGACAATTTTTATCTTATGATTCTTCTAAGATAACCCTACGGTGGGTATGAAGAATGATCGTCTCTAAGGAAGGAGCATCAACCACCGTGATCGAAGTGGCAGACATCTTCAGATGCTACGGCACCGAGTATTTGCAGAAGTTCAGCAAAAAAATGCCTCCCAGTCATCGACGCGCATTCAAGGATATACTCAGATACCGTACGCCCGTCATGGGTGGCCATGTATATGAATGTAATCACTGCAGCCGACTGCGATATTCGTATCACTCCTGCCGTAACCGCAGTTGTCCGAAATGCCACAAGAGCGACAACCAGGCATGGCTCCAGGCCAGAGAGAAGGAACTCTTGCCGGTACCGTATTATCATGTAATCTTTACGTTGACGCATGAGCTCAGTGGGTTTATGCGCCTGTATCAGAAAGACCTCTACGGTCTTCTCATCAAAACCGCCGCTGATTCTATCATCAAGCTGGCTGCAGATCCCCATTACGTCGGTGGTCAGGTGGGCGTGATGGCGGTTCTGCATACATGGGGCTCAAATCTTTCGTACCATCTTCATGTGCACTGTCTGGTCACAGGCGGAGGTCTGTCGTCGGATGGACGCACGTGGATACCTGCCAGAGACGACTATCTGGTACCGGTCAATGCCTTATCGAAGTTGTTTCGCGGTATCTTCCTCGCCCGTATTCGTAGACAATTCGAAGAGATTCACCTGCCGAAATCCGTATGGCAAAAAGACTGGGTTGTCCACTGTAAACCGGCCGTCCATGGCACTCGTACAGTCCTTAATTATCTGGCCCGCTACATTCACCGTGTCGCCATCGCCAACAGCCGAATCCTTTCTGTCGACAATGGTAATGTGACTTTTCGGTATAAAGATTCCAAACGTGGTGCTTATATCAAAACCATGACCGTCAGCGCCGGGGAGTTCATCCGGCGTTTTCTACAGCATGCGTTGCCGGCAGGTGTTCACAAAGTGCGTTACTATGGTCTGTGGAGTCCCTCGAATCGCAAGAAACTGTTAGAGTTACAACAGACCTTGCCTCAATCCGGAAATGATCAACCAGAAGGATTTGAAGAAGATATTGATGAGGAGATACCTGCTCCGTCAGAACCCAGACTGTGTCCCCATTGCCGGAAGGGCATGCTCGTCCGGATAGGGCGCCTGCCTCGCCAAGGGAGGGCACCACCGTGAGAGAGCTTATCTTAATCTCATCGACGATCAAGTTTAATCCGAAACATGAACCTTTAGGTTACGTGGCAATATCAGTCCATCTATCCAGTGAAAAAACACCCCAAATTGGCCACCGGTTACGCCTGACAAGCCTCCGATTGCACCAAACAGATCAACCCATCCCCTATCGAGCAAGATCCAATCGCACAAATCCGTCCGCTGATCACCGATGAGGCGCAATCCGTTTGGTTATTGAAACTCCAAATGACTCGTCAGCGGTTCAGTCCAATAGAGCATTTGTGACGGCTACGCGTCACAAAAACTCGTAATTAATTTTATTGACACCTGGCTCCGACTCATTATTATTTGTAAGTGTATTCTTCACCATTTCTTCCTGACCTCACAATTAGATTAGCACAGATAGCCCCCTCATATTGTCGGAGATTAGCTATCCATAACTATCTGTGCCTTTAATTGTACCCACTAAGCATAACTGCAAGTTAATCCCTCGTTTATGGCATACTTAACAAGCTCAGCTATACTCTTTACGCCTAATTTTTTCATAAGTTGACTGCGGTGCCATTCAATAGTCTTGGCACTGACGTACAACTCTTTTGCGATAACTTTCGTCGACTTGCCCTCGGCTACTAATTGGAGTACTTCCCGCTCTCTGGGTGTTAACACTGAATAGACTGAATCATCTTTCGACAAGCGATTTATATACCCTTCTATGACTACTCCACTCACCTGCGAACTAAGATAAGTCTGGTTCGAAACAACCTTCTGTATAGCGGCAACGAGTTCTTCGAATGCACATTGCTTTGTCACATAGCCCAATGCGCCTGCTTTAAGCATTTCACGGACCGAACGCCTATCTCTGCATGCTGACATCGCTATTACCTTAACATTTGGCATTTCACGAGTAATCTGGCGGGTGGCGTCAATACCATTCAAATTGGGCATGCTTATCTCCATCGTAATGACATTCGGCTGTAATTCTCGGGCAAGCTGTACTGCAGTTCGCCCATCTTCTGCTTCTCCGACAACTTCCATGTCAGGTTCATTGCTCAGCAGAGAACCAACAGCTTCTCGAAAGATCTTATGATTGTCTGCGATTAATATCTTGACTTCCATAATTTTCCTCATCTCATTTGGCTTTATGATAAGACTATTCAGCACTTCCTCCTGTTAATCGACATTACAGCGAGAGGCCGTATATGGGAAAATCCTTGTTTCTTGACCAGCAAAATCCTAATAAACACCCAGATGTACTTGTGTGTTATGGCCAATCTTTCCAACCATCCCTAACGGAATCGCATTTTCCCGCTGTTTGTTTATACAATTCACCAACATGATGATTAATCGCCCTGATAAAGTTGATGTGCTTTCCTCCCAGGAAAATGTCCATAAGTAGGATGCTTTTCTTGCGCCCACTCAGAAGCCAAGTTTTACGAGAGTCAAAACAAGAGATGCTTCTACTGATTTTAAGCCCCCAAAACACCGACTAATTCGAAGGAGCGTACAGATTTAGTTCGACGCTCCACGTTCAGACTTTGAGATTTTGAATAGTACTTTATATTTTAAAGAGAGGCAAAGGGAGTATTGTAAGAGTTTTATGGTGTGTACATTGAAAACTCAGAGGAACTCGTGCATTTAAAGTCGAAAGACAATCTGCTTGAAGGTACTGCTGTTGTCAAAGAGTCCGACAACGAACAGACGGTGCTCGTTCAAGATGCAGCCGCAGACGAAATGACAGCAAAAGCAGAAAAAGACACCAAGAGGATACTTATTGTTGATGACGTAGAAAGTATTGTCATGTCGGTTAAAATGTTTCTTGAGCGTCATCGCTATGAAGTCATAACTGCCAACGACGGTCGGGAAGGATTCGAGAAGGCAAAAACTGAAAAACCAGATTTAATCATATTAGATTTAATGCTGCCCAGGATGCATGGTTATATGGTTTGCGGGCTGCTTAAGAAAGACACGAGATATGCAAAGACTCCTATAATATTGTTTACTGCAAAAGCGCAGGAAAAAGATATAAAGCTCGGCCAAGAAGTAGGGGCTGATGCGTACATAACCAAGCCATTTGAACCAGAAATCTTACTTGCGAAGATTAAAGAACTCCTAAAGGAGTAAAATGCACGATGGTTATAGCCCAGAAAAAATTGCTTGGCGAAAGCCTGGTGGAAAAAGGACTTATTACCGAGGAACAGCTCAGACAGGCAGAATTAGAGGCTAAATCAGACGCGAAGCCCCTGCGGAAAATTCTTACTAAAAAAGGATTAATCAGCGATGAGGATTTAACAGCGTTCTTAAGTCAAGAATTCGACCTGCCACTTGTCGATTTGACCAATTATCTTATTGATCCGGAAATCATTGATTTGATACCGGAGGACCTTGCCAGAAAACATCTTCTTATCCCCATCTTAAGAATAGGCAGCGACTTGACCGTAGCTATGGTTGACCCTTCAGATGTATTTGCATTAGATGAGCTGCACATGAAGACCGGTCTTAGTATTGAACCGGCGCTGGCCGCAGAGACAGAGGTTAAAAAGGCCCTGGACCAACATTACTCGGCTAAAGGTACACTGGAAGAGGTAATCGGGAGTTTGGACAGGGAAAAGTTGGAAGTTAAGCCTGGCCAGGAGAAGGAGTTGAAGAAACTCCAGGGAATTGCCGAAGAACCGCCGGTAATAAAACTGGTTAATATGATGGTTATCGAGGCGGTTCGTCAGGGAGCCAGCGACATCCATATTGAACCAGAGGAAGATACGCTTAAAATTAGATTCAGAATAGATGGACTGCTCCATGAGCGCACCGGACCACCTAAGTATTTACAGTCCGCAATTATCTCCCGCATCAAAGTAATGGCTGACCTGGACATTTCTGAGCGAAGAGCTCCCCAGGATGGCCGTATTCAGATGAAAATGGAAGGCCGTGATATCGATATTCGCGTCTCTTGTATTCCTACCATCTATGGTGAAAATGTAGTTTTACGTCTTCTGGATAGAAGCCAGGTAATTCTGGAACTAAAGCAATTAGGCTTTTCGCCTTCTATCCTGACTCAATATAAGAAATTAATTAGCTCCCCCCACGGGATAATATTAGTTTGCGGCCCTACAGGTTCGGGTAAAACTACTACACTGTATGCTTCCCTGAATGTAATAAATTCTGAAGATGTAAATATTATTACAATTGAGGACCCGATTGAATACCATCTCGCAGGCATTCGTCAGATGCAAGTCAATCCTAAAGTCGGGCTTAGATTCGCTGACGCTTTGTCTGCTATCTTAAGACAGGATCCCGATGTCATTATGGTTGGAGAAATTCGTAACGTAGAGACAGCCAAAGCGGCTGTTCAGGCAGCATTGACCGGTCATCTTGTTTTTTCCACTCTTCATACCAACGATGCTCCAAGCGCAATTACCAGGCTTGTGGATATGGGAGTCGAGCCGTTTCTGATTTCATCCTCCGTTATTGGAGTGTTGTCGCAGCGGTTGGTACGCACAATTTGCGCCGAATGTAAAGGTAAAGGCTGCAAGGCGTGCCTCCAAACTGGCTATAGAGGACGAATAGGTATTTATGAGTTACTGATACCCAGTGAACAAATCAGAGGATTGATCACCGCGAAGGCTTCAGCTGATGAAATCCGTAAGACCGCAGTTGAAGCAGGTATGCAACTGCTTCGCGAAGATGGACAGAAGAAAGTAGAGAATAGCATAACTACAAAACAAGAAGTTATGCGTGTTACCGAGGAGGTATAAGCTTTGCTTGCTTTCAACTATCGAGCCAGGGATAACACAGGTAAATTGGTTAGGGGTGCATTAGAGGCCATCTCTCAAGAAGATGTTGCAGAGAAATTGCAGCGGATGGGATATGCCCCGGTAACAATCACCAAGGTATTCGCCGGCTTGAAACTGGAGCAATTAGGATGGAATTTTCGGCGAATAAAAACCCAAGATGTTGTTATGTTTAATGTTCAGTTAGCCAATATGTTAAATGCCAGCTTAAGTATAATAAGAAGTCTTGACACTTTGCAAAAGCAAAGTGAAAATAAGAGGCTTCGCGAGGTAATAGGCTGCGTATCTCGAGGCGTAGAGGCAGGAGAGAGCTTCTCGCAGGCGCTTGCAAAACACCCGCGGGTCTTCCCGAATCTTCTTGTAAGTATGGTCAAGGCCGCTGAGGCCGGTGGGGATTTAGGTGGGATCTTGAACAGATACGCCGAATTTGCTGAGGCCCAGGCGGATTTACAACGGAAGATAAAGGAAGCCTTATATTATCCAATAATCTTAATTGTGGCAGCCACTGGGGTGATTGTTTTTTTAGCTACTGTTCTTATTCCGAAATTTGTAGAAATATTCAACCGTGCAGGAATCAGCTTGCCACTACCGACAATCATCCTTTATGGTATAGGTACAGCTATTCGGCAATTCTGGTATGTGATTATTCTGTCGGGTGTACTAATAGTCTCAGGGCTAAGAAGATACGTCAGAACTAAGACAGGTAAGTTCAGATTTGATAAAGTCAGTTTGAAACTGCCTATCTTAGGACCGGTAGTCCGCAAGATTTGCATTTCCCGTTTTGCCCGCACATTGGGCACACTGGTTGGCAGTGGTGTACCCATTTTAGAATCTCTGGACATTGTCAGCGATGTGGTAAATAACCAGGTATTGGGCCGGGTCATCAGGCAGATGCGCCAGTCCGTAGAAAAGGGTGAAAGTCTTGCAGAAAGCCTTAAGGTCAGCGAAGAGTTTCCAGCGGATACCGTTCAGATGATCTCCGTAGGAGAAGAATCCGGAAACCTCGAAAGAATGTTAAATAAGATCAGCGACTTTTATGATCGAGCCACGGGTTACAGTATCAGAAAAATGATTGCCAGTCTGGAACCAATACTTTTAGTCGTAATGGGGGCAGTCGTGGCTTTTACAATGGCCTCCATGCTTTTGCCGATGTTTGACATGGTCAAGGGATTAAGAAGATAAAACCAAGTAGATTTTGGGAACCAAAAATTGTTGTTTGATAATTGAAAAGGCTTCTGCAAAATGAGTGAAGTTTTAAAAAGCGGATGAGATTGAAAAGGAACTTTTTTGTTGCAACTCACGTTTTGATAACAGAAAAGTGTTTTTGATGTAATTTGAGGCTCAAAAGGCCTGTTTTGGGCAGAGCATCCCCGATGGTTTTGTTGTTGCTCTTTGAAAAGTTAATCTTTCAGCAAAGCTGGGATTCGTCATCCAGCCTCTCTTGGCTTGGACAGGTGTGCAAACGTTCGGTAGCATCGCATCTTGTCCGGTTGTTTTAGCAGTACAGCTGCAGCTACCCCAACGAGACTGGCGGTAAGATGGGCGATAGTCATTTGATTACTTATGGCAGTGAACGAATAGTGTGTTGTTTGTTCGACTTCCCTGTCACCGAGACGCGAGAAATACGGCTCGATGATTTGTCTGTCTTTGAAAGTTTCTTTGAATTCTTTGCTGTCCCTCGGCACTCTTGAGCGTGCATCATCGGTAACGTCGAGATATTTTGTACAGCCATAGCATTTTCCAGTATCGAATGAAGGATGTTGGACTGGGCAGGTATTGTGGAATTTGACGGCGGTCTTTTTGCTCACCTTCAGCGGGCATCTAAATTTGATTCGTTCCCGGCCAGCCTCGGCCCATCTGCCGGCTGATTTCATCTCGATACCGGCATCACACATAGGACAGCCGTGTGGGCCAAAGGCCTTGTCCTCTTTTTGATTTCTGGGATTGATGGGGATATAGGCAGTTGATTTCATTTGCTCGGCAATGAAATTGTAAAGCTTTCTGATATCGTAGGCTTTATCAGCTATGAAGATAGCATTTTTCTTGAAGCGATATCTTCGTTTTAGCTCTTTGATAAGGCTAAATGCAGCTTCTGCATCGGTGATATTGTTTGGCAAGGTTTTCTCGACCAGGCAGA
>Ga0315534_1001122_pt1 | contig 18596 bp, 16 predicted proteins | sample SalMarSW160240MG_FD_203094 | JGI IMG/M metagenome (GOLD analysis project Ga0315534, IMG submission 203094) | Salt marsh sediment microbial communities from the Plum Island Ecosystem LTER, Massachusetts, United States - Salt Marsh Sediment SW1602-40 ... | reverse complement strand
GTAAAATTTTTTCTACGCCACCGATGTGGTCATAGTGATGGTGTGTAATCAATATGGCCTCCGGAATGAGTGACATGTCATCTACAGCTTCCAGCACCGGCGTAGCATCACCGGGATCAACAATCGCCACGGATGAGGCATTGATGTCCTCAGTCAGACGGATCAACCAGATGTAATTGTCATTGAAGGCATTGACCGGAATTGCTCTGTCCATCGTGTAATGCTGGCAGGGTTTTGATGCGGGGTCAACGTACGCCTCTTATCACACACAGCCGGTTAAAATATACGTCTGGCAAAGCCCGCTATGGACAAGTATGCTAAACACTGAATTGAATTCATCCCATGGCCCAGGAACATAAAACACGGAAATTGAAATGGCACAGGCGCAAGGCCTGTACGGAGCGGCGAGTATTGCGCGCATGGTATGCGGGCCGGCTGGGCCAGTGGTTTCTGGAGACTGAGCGGGCTGAACTCGAAACGATCCTGCCGAATCTGTTCGGCTATCACCTGTTGCAGGTGGGGTGTCTGAATGATACCGACATGCTTGATTCAAGCAAGATACTGCATCGGGTTGTTGTCGATGTGGATGCAGAGGATACAGGCGATGTGTTCAAATTATACGGCAGACCCGATGCGTTGCCGATAGAATCGGACTGTGTTGATGTGGTGCTGTTACAGCATACACTGGATTTCGAACTTGATCCCCATCAGGTACTGCGTGAAGTAGATCGTGTACTGGTTCCGGAAGGGCATGTGGTAATATTGGGATTTAATCCCTGGAGTATCTGGGGACTATGGTGGACGATTCGTTTGCGTCGCGGTGCCCCCCCCTGGTGCGGACGCTTTCGCAGCACGTTGCGGATAAAAGACTGGTTTTCCCTGCTGGGCTTCGATACGGTTCTGTCCCGCAGTTATTTTTTTCGTCCCCCGTTTAATCACGCAGGAATTATGAGACGCCTTGGTTTTATGGAGAGAATGGGAGGACGGGGGTGGTCTTTTTTTGGCGGAGGCTATTTACTGGTGGCGAAAAAGCGTGTCGCTACCCTCACACCGATCAAACCGAGATGGCGTCCCAGACGCAGCATAATTACCACTGATCTGCCGCGCCCGACGATGCAATAGTGGCTTGTCATGTCTGAGGTGGTGGAACTGTTTACCGATGGCGCATGCCGGGGAAATCCCGGGCCCGGCGGCTGGGGCGTGCTTATGCGTTATAAAGGACACGACAAGGAGTTATACGGCGCGGAGCCTCACACCACAAACAACCGTATGGAACTGACAGCGGCTATATATGGACTGGAAAGCCTGAAAAGGCCATGCAAGGTGAATATCACGACTGATTCGGAATATCTACGCAAGGGAATCACAATGTGGATTGAAGACTGGAAACGCCGGGGATGGAAGACGGCGGCAAAAAAACCTGTGAAGAATGAAGATCTCTGGCAGCGCCTGGACAAGGCCGCTGACGGCCATGAAATCATATGGCATTGGGTGCGTGGACATAGCGGTCACGTCGAAAACGAAATTGCGGATGTCCTGGCTAATAAGGCAATCGACGAGATGCTGGGTGTTTCCAGATGAGTGTTGAAAGGCAATTGATTCCGGAGAAACGACAGGGGTGAACAACATGCGTCAGATAGTCCTTGATACGGAAACCACCGGTCTTGAACCCTCGCAGGGCCACCGTATTATTGAAATAGGCTGTGTGGAACTCATTAACCGGCGTCCGACCGGGAACCATTTCCATCAATATCTGCAACCTGACCGTACTATAGATGAAGGTGCTATCGAGGTGCACGGTCTGACGAATGAATTCCTCAAGGACAAGCCGCGTTTTTCAGATATCGTCGCGGATTATGTGGAATTTGTGCGGGGTGCAGAACTGGTTATCCACAACGCCCCCTTTGACGTTGGCTTCATCAATACCGAATTCCGGCTTTTGAAGGGTCAATGGAAGCAACTGGAAGATTATTGTTCCATCCTTGATACCCTGATGCTTGCGCGCAAGATGCATCCGGGGCAGAAGAACAGTCTTGATGCCCTGTGCAAACGCTACAATATCGATAATTCGCAGCGGACTTTGCACGGCGCGCTGTTGGATGCCGAGATCCTGGCCGATGTATATCTCGCCATGACGGGCGGTCAGACAAGCCTGTTTCTTGACAGGTCCCGTGAAACGGAACAACGACGTCAGGTTAAGCCGGAACTTAAGGATCTGACCCGGCAACCGTTGCGAATTATACATGCCAGCGCAGACGAACTTGCCGAGCACAACGACTATATCGAGATGCTGCAGGAGGCGAGTGACGGCCGCTGTATATGGAAGACGATGGATAATCTCAAGTGAGTGCTGCTGGATGATCCCATGGTGAAAAGCATGCGAGAATTTTTCAAGGCGCGTATCCAGTCCGTCATGCAGGCAGATGACGAGGCTATTTCGGATCGTACCCTGCAATTGGCGACAGCCGCGCTGTTAATCGAAATGACGCATGCCGATTTTCACGTGACAAGCGATGAAAAGAACGCCGTTAAACGGGCATTGCAAAAGGCGTTTGATCTGTCCACCCATGAAACGAATGAACTCGTTACGCTGGCCGAGCAGGAGGTTAAAGAAGCATCCTCGCTGTATCAGTTCACTGATCTGATAGATAAAAACTTTTCACTGGAGAAAAAGAAGAAGGTGGTTGCGATGCTGTGGCGTGTTGCATTCGCGGATGATCACAAGGATATGCATGAAGAATACCTGGTGAGAAAGATTGCCGATCTGATCCACGTATCGCACAAGGACTTTATCTACGCCCGCCACGTGGTCGAGGAAGAGATTGACAGCCGATCAGGCTGAAGCAGAGTATTATTCGACAGGCAGGATTATGCACTTGCCTCTCTTGAGAATGAGTATTTAAGCAGCGGCGGTGTAATCAGTGTCGTGATGATGATCATCAGCACGATCGCCGAAAACAGATCGGCATTGATCACGCCGAGACTTTTTCCTATCGATGCAAATATAAGCCCGACCTCGCCACGCGGCATCATGCCGATACCGACTGACCATCTGTTGACACCGTTGCGGGCACCCCTGCCGCTGACGAGCTTGCCGAAGATTGCGACCAGCATCAGGACCAAGGCGATGATGATGACATCAATATTCAGAAACGCCTCCAGCTTTACCTGGATACCCATCAATACAAAGAAGATCGGCACGAGGATCGCTTCCAGTGGCGCGACCAGGTCCTTGATGGATAGGCGATGATGCAGATGATCTCCCCAGTGCGTGAAGTAGGCATCGTGCAGGATCAGGCCAGCGGCATAGGCGCCTACAATCGTGGCGAGACCGACAAGGTTTGCAAACCATGCCAGGATCATGACAAATATAAAGGAAATAAACAGCTTCGCCTCGGCGACATCCATATAACGTACGAGATAGATTGCAAACTTCAGCAGATGCGGGCTCAACAGGAAGGCGCTTATCAGAAATAACGCGGAAAGAGCCACGATGGACAGTATTTCATCGAATACCACACTACCGGATACAATAATACCTGTCACGATAGCCAATATAATGAGACCCAGTATGTCATCGATAACGGCCGCGCCAAGAATGATATTGGTCTCTTTGGACTGCAGCCGGCCAAGGTCCTTGAGCACGCTCGCTGTAATACCGACGCTGGTAGCGCCCAGTGTCGCCGCTACGAACATATCGGCATTGACGGAAAGTTCTGGTATCAACAGGTAGGTTGCGATGAAACCCAGCAAGATGGGGCACAGCATGCCGATGACCGCAACCCGCAAGGAATCGGAACTTACCTTTCGCATCTCCTCGATACTTGATTCCAGTCCAACCAGGAATAACAAAAAGATTACCCCGTAACGCGAGAACACGTCTACGGTTTGGGCGATTTGCAGTAGTTGTGTACCCTGGGGTCCTTGCATGATTGAGATGACACTATCAGAGACATCCGGTTCCAGAACCTTGCGGGCGGATTGCTCCAGGCTGAGTCCCTGCAACGTCTGTTCAACCATGTTAAATATGGCCGTGCCTTCACGCAATATCGTGACCAGGTCAACTCCGAAATAGAAGAGTATATTACCCAACAGAATTCCCACAATGAGTTCGCCCAGTACAGATGGCTGGCCCAGTCTGCGGGCAATAAAACGTCCCAGCAGGGCGAAAAACAATATGCCTGTGACACTCAGAATCACAGGGGCGATGGGATCGCCATGATAAACAATATTGGTCTCCGCCGTGGCGGCTGTGAAGGGGGAAAAAGTCAGGATCAGTATAGATCCGATGATGAACGGCGTGGCGTTCATCGCATAACCTGGCATATGTGATATACGGAGAAATTCAGGCATCACACCCAGCATAATCTATATCACGCAGGGATCAAGGCCCTGGTGTGTTTTATAGCATGTTACATCAGGTGAGCATTTATAATCAGGTGCACATAGATGCTGAGCGCATATCCAAGGGCGATTGCCCAACTCCATTTCAAATGGGTGAAAAAAGTATAGACGCCGCGTGCCTGCCCCATCAATGCGACACCGGCGGCGGAACCGATTGACAACAATGATCCACCGACGCCGGCCGTCATGGTAACCAGCAACCATTGACCATGCGACATATCTGGGTTCATGGTCAGTACCGCAAACATGATCGGAATATTGTCTACTATGGCAGACAGGATGCCTACCAATGTATTTGCTGTCGTTGGTCCCAGGTCAATATAGATGTAATGCGAGATATGGGTTAGATAGCCTATCGTTCCCAGGCCGCCCACGCACAGAACAACTCCATAAAAGAACATCAGGGTATCCCACTCGGCCCTGCGCATGCTGATGAATATATCAAACGGTTTCGCCTTGTCGTTGTAACGGGTTTCTTCAGGTCCGCCGATATGCGGGTACATCTTCGAAATCTCGTCGCGGCGGAGAAAGTATCCGTATATTTTAAGAATACCAAGACCTGTCATCATGCCAAGGACCGGCGGGAGATTTAGATAGTTATGCATGGTAACGGCAAGGCAGATGGTCATTACAAACAATCCGATCACAATGAATCCACCCTGTTTGATCTTGATCGCTTCCTGCATGGCTTCAGGCTGTATCTTCGGCACTGCAAAGGACATGATGACCGCCGGAATCAGCCAGTTGATTGCTGAAGGAATGAAGATATCGAAAAATTCAAAGAATTCGACAACGCCGCGCTGCCATACCATCAACGTGGTGATATCACCGAACGGGCTGTATGCGCCGCCTGCATTGGCAGCAATGACGATGTTGATACAGGAAACGCCTACGAAGGCCTTGTTGTCTCCTCCGACCGCCATAATCACAGCCGCCATGATCAGTGCGGTTGTGAGATTGTCCGCAACCGGCGAGATGAAAAATGCCAGCAGGCCCGTGAGCCAGAATATGGTGCGCAATGTATATCCCTTGGAGACGAGCCAGGATCGAAGCGCCTTGAAGATATTGCGTTCGGTCATGGTGTTGATATAGGTCATCGCTGCGAGCAGGAACAGTAACAATTCTGCATATTCCAGGATGTTGCTTTTGACGGCCTGTTCCGCGGTTTCGGTATCACCGTTCAGTGCATAGGCAATCCCGACCAGGGTCCAGATCAGACCAGCTGCGACCATCACCGGCTTTGACTTGCGCAGGTGGATGAATTCTTCGCACATCACAGTGAGATAGGCCAGGACAAAAATGATGACAGATGCGATACCGAACCACGTGCCGGTCAGGTCTAGAGATGGTTGACTGCCGAATTCATCAGCGGCGATGCACGCTGCTGGAATCAATCCGAATAACAGGATCATCATTCGCAGCCACGGCATGGGAACCCTGAAGCTGTATTTATTCATATATTTTTTCCAGAGATGAGCAGTGTTTATGTTTTATATTTAGTATGCTTGTTGAAGGCGCTGCACAGCAGTGCAAGATTCTCCCATGATGGCGGGGTCAGGTCTAGTAATATCCTTCGACTTGTAAGGGATTCACAATCATATGGTCACCATGATTTCCCTGACTCGGAATTATTAGTAAAGATGTTTGGAGACGGAGCAAGTGCTAATGGACAAGTGTTGGAACAGGGAGCAGTTATTAGTATATCGCTTCTACCAAAATGTACTTGTGGAGCTGAAACCGATCGCAGCGGTTCCTCGAGTTTGCCGACCTTGTTTGATTCCTTCTTTATAAGCTCATGGGTGTTATCATCGATAATATATGGCGTAGGGTTGTTCAACCAGTACGACCGTTTTTGTGTTAACGACGGAGTCGAAGGTTCTTGAAAATCAGCCATACGGCGAGAGGTATCTTGCTCAGGATCGGTATGGAGGAATGTTCTCTGTTCCTGGTGTTTCGATCAGGCCATCGATGAATATCGATTGACCGTTTTCCTCTGACAGTATTGGCATCACTGCGGAGGCTTTCTGCGAGGGAATGCCGTCCACTGATTCGCCGATACTGACTGCGAGGGTGGTATCGGGGACCTTCGACTCGATCAGGATCGGGCGTTTTCCCGATCGATTTTTACCGGGAATTTTCCGAAATGGTTGAGGAATTCATTCAAATCCACAATAATCAGCGAGTTGCAATCATCTGTCCGTCGCTGAAATATTCTCCCTAAACTTTTTGTCTTCAGCGATGTCAAAAAAATGCCAGAAATATTTTTAGCCACGTGAAAAGATAACCGGGTGACCATGTCCAATCAGGAAGCGATCAGGAAACTTCACAACTACATCGGTCAGCACATCATCGGGCAGAATACCTTAATCAACAGGCTTCTTATAGCCTTGTTGGCGGACGGTCATTTATTGGTGGAAGGTGCTCCGGGACTGGCCAAGACACGGGCCATTAAAATCCTCAGTCAGGGAATCGAGGGTGATTTTCATCGCATTCAGTTTACACCGGACCTGCTGCCCGCTGATCTTACCGGTACGGAAGTCTTCAGGCCGCAGGACGGATCGTTCAAGTTTCAGCGCGGCCCCCTGTTTCATAATATGATCCTGGCCGATGAAATCAATCGTGCTCCGGCCAAGGTGCAATCCGCGTTACTGGAGGCGATGGCGGAACGCCAGATCACGGTCGGATCGATCACCTATAAACTGCCCGACTTGTTTCTTGTGATGGCGACACAAAATCCAATCGAACAGGAGGGTACCTACCCGTTGCCTGAGGCACAGCTTGACCGTTTCTTGCTGCACATCAATATCGATTATCCGGATGCCGAAAGCGAGCAGGGCATCCTGCGACTGGCTCGCGAGGAGGCACGCCAGAACCGGCGACTGCAGGACAAACCGGTTGAGCAGATCAGCCAGCAGGCCCTGTTCGATGCGCGTGATGAAGTCATGAACACCTATATGGCGGAGAATCTCGAACAGTACCTGTTACACATTGTTCTTGCAACCCGCAATCCACAGCCTTACGGAGACAGCCTGGCTCAATGGTTGCAGTACGGCGCGAGCCCGCGGGCCAGTATTGCGCTCGATCGCTGTGCCCGTGCCCATGCCTGGCTGGAAGGGCGTGATTTTGTGACGCCGGAAGACATACAGACACTCGCTTACGATGTATTGCGGCATCGCATCATCCTGACATACGAGGCTGAGGCTGACGGCATCACGCCGGACAAGTTCATTTCCGAATTGATCGGCTGCATCGCGGTTCCATGATAACGGCATTGAATCGTTTACGTCGGCGTTTCGGCGGGTTGCATACTACCGGACCTGTGGATAACGGCGAGGATCCCGTACGTGTCAATACTGCGAGCCTGATAGATCTGCACCGTGCCGCACAAGGTCTGCCGCTCAAGGTTGGTAAGATCAGCGCGCGTCAAAGCGGCAACTATCTTTCCCCCTTCAAGGGCCGCGGGATGGAATTTGATGAAGTGCGGCCGTACCAGCCCGGGGATGATATCCGCACCCTCGACTGGCGTGTTACCGCACGCAGCGGAAAGCCTCATACAAAATTGTTTCGTGAGGAACGTGAACGATCGGTTTTGATGTGGGTTGATTTCCGTGCACCAATGTTTTTTGCCACCCGCGGTGTATTCAAATCCGTACTGGCTGCGCGAGCAGCCGCATTGCTGGCCTGGAGCGCGGCCCATCATGGCGACCGGCTCGGCGGACTGATTTTTTCGGAACAGCAACATCAGGAGTTGCGTCCACAGCGCGGTCGCAGGGCTGTATTGCACTTTATCTCCCGCCTGGTAAGCCACAGTGCCTGGACTCGACAGGACAACTATACAACCGCGCAGGGAGATAAGGGGCGAGAGGCCGTCGTCAGACTGCGTCGCGTTACCCGTCCGGGAAGTCTGGTGTTTTTACTGAGTGATTTTCGTGGAATCGATGCACAGGCGGAATCGCATCTTGGGCAGCTCGCCCGTCACAACGATGTCGTACTGGTGTTTATCCATGATCCGCTTGAATCGGATCTGCCCCCGGCAGGTATCTACAAGGTCAGTGACGGTGCACGGGAGGTTGTGCTCAATACGTTCGGACAGGAGACGAGAAATCGCTATCAGCACTCTTTCCGGCAACGTTATGACCACATGCGGGGTTTCTGTCAGCGACATGGTATCTATTTCCTGTCCTGTTCAACCACACAGGATCTTGTGGATACCCTGAAAAGTGGGCTTGGTTTAAAGAGAGGTCACGGCTGATTATTGCCTGGGACTGACGGATCGATAGTACATCCATTTGGTTAATGCCTGAAGCACAACAATTAGCGTTACGGGATATCCACCTGCCGGAAGCCGTTTCCTGGTGGCCACCCGCGCCGGGATGGTGGGTGCTGGCGGGTCTGGTGATCGTTTTGCTCGTGGTCCTGTGGGCACTGCGTGCCTGGCGCAGGCGCAGGCGTCTGCGCAATGACGCCATCGCCGAGCTGGCCCGAATACGTGACGATTACGAACGTCACGAAGACGGACAGCGTCTGGTACGAGAGTTGTCCGTCCTGTTGCGTCGCATAGCCATCAGTTATTACCCGCGCAGTGACGTTGCCGCCCTGACCGGAGACCAGTGGTTGCGATTTCTGGATGAAAGCAACCATTTTGATAATCAAGCGCAGGGTTTCCTGAACGGGGCGGGCAAGGTACTGAACACGGGCCCGTATCAGGCCCATCTGGAGATCGATACCCAAGGCCTGATCGCACTGTGCTGCAGGTGGATCGAGGCGTTACCTGCAAAACCGGTCACCACCGGGTATGGAGAAAGCCGTTGATTCATTTTCAATGGCCGTGGTTATTGTTGCTCTTGCCTGTGCCATTGCTGTTGCGGCGCCTGATGCCGCCCGCGTCTTCAACGCGCGATGCCGCACTGCGTGTGCCCTTTATAGAGGATTTCAGCAGTACCGTGTCTGCGCACGCCGGACTCATCACCCGTAAGGTGACCTTGTGGCTGGCCTTGCTGGCGTGGATCTTGTTGATCATCGCCGTTGCACGTCCACAATGGCTGGGAGACCCTGTGGAATTGCCGGTCAGCGGCCGTGACCTGATGCTGGCGGTCGATCTGTCCGGAAGTATGGAGGTCGAGGACTTTGATCTGAACGGCAATACGGTCAACCGATTGCAGGCCACACAATATGTGGCGGGTGCTTTTATAGATCGCCGGGTCGGTGACCGGTTGGGGCTCATACTGTTCGGCAGGCAGGCATACCTGCAAACGCCGTTGACCTTCGACAGGAAAACCGTCAAGACATTGCTGTCAGAGGCGGTAATCGGTCTGGCCGGCAAGGAAACCGCGATCGGCGATGCCATTGGGCTTGCCGTAAAAAGGCTGCGGGACAAAAGCCAGAACAGCCGGGTGCTGATCTTGCTTACCGACGGTGCTAATACCGCGGGTGAGGTAGATCCCGTGCGAGCGGCGGACCTGGCCGCGGAAGAAGGGTTGAAGATCTATACCATCGGAATCGGGGCGGACGAAATGATGGTGCGTTCATTTTTTGGTACCCGCAAGGTCAATCCATCCGTCGATCTCGATGAAAAAACTCTCAAGGCGATTGCGGAGAAGACCGGCGGGCGTTATTTCCGGGCACGCGACACGGATGAACTTGAGAAGATTTACCAGTTGCTGGATGAATTGGAACCCGTGGAGCAGGAGAAACATGTATTCCGACCGGCAAGCGCATTGTATTACTGGCCGCTTGGCACTGCGATGGTCATCGCGGCGCTACTGTTGCTGGGACGCCAGCTTGGCTGGTCGGGTGGATAACATAAGATGCAGATTGCAGAGATAGTGAATCAATTTCATTTTGTGCGACCTTTATGGTTATGGGTCTTCCTGGTGCTGATCGCGCTATTGTGGATACAGTCTCGCCATGTACGTAATAGCCGCAGTTGGCAGGCCGTCTGTGATCCACAGTTGTTGCCGCACATCCTGGCTGGTACACCGGGGCGGGAAAGACGCTGGCCGCTCGTTGTCACCGGGTTTGTTGGCGTGTTGGCCATTCTTGCGTTGGCGGGACCTGCGTGGAAACAACTTGAACAGCCCGTGTTTCGCGACCAGTCGGCATTGGTGATTGCCCTGGATCTGTCGCGCTCGATGGATGCGGAGGATATCAAGCCGAGCCGTCTCGGTCGTGCCCGCCTCAAGGTGATCGATATTCTCAAACAACGCTCCGAGGGTCAGACAGCATTGATTGTCTATGCCGCCGAGCCGTTTGTGGTCAGCCCACTGACTGATGACGCCGACACGATCGTCGCCATGGTGCCGACCCTGTCGACCTCGCTGATGCCGAGCCAGGGAAGTCGTGCGGATCTTGCCCTGGTAAAGGCGATGCAGTTGCTGCAACAGGCAGGTGTACCGCATGGCGATATTCTGTTGGTAACCGATGGCATCGACAGTGATAGATTGGAGGGTGTTGTATCGAAGCTGACACGCAAGGGCGATCGCCTTTCCATCCTCGGTGTTGGGACAGTGGAGGGCGCACCTATCGCCACCGGCAGCGGCGGCTTTCTCAAAGATCGTGATGGTTCGATCGTGATTCCCAAGCTGGACGAACAGGACTTGCGGGCGATCGCCTTACAAGGCGGTGGCAATTACCGCACACTGTCAACGGATGACCGCGATATCGAACGCTTGATGTCCCAGCTTTCACCCGGGCAACTTGACGTGGGAAAACAACAGGCGGGATTCAAGGCCGATATCTGGCAGGAGGAGGGCCCGTGGTTGTTATTACTTGTCATCCCGTTTGCCGCCCTGACGTTTCGTCGAGGTTATCTGATGGTCCTACTGTTGTTGTTTCTGCCCATGCCGGGCAGCGCCTATGCCTTGGGCTGGAGTGACCTCTGGCAACGCACTGATCAGCAGGCAGCCAGGGTTTTTGAGGAGGGAAAGCCGGACAAGGCAGCCGGCATGTTTGAGGACCCTCAATGGCGAGCCGCCGCGTATTACCGTGCCGGGGATTATCAACAGAGCTTGCAGGCCCTGGAAGGGCTCAATACCCCCGATGCCTGGTATAACAAGGGAAACGCGCTGGCAAGGCTCGGCCGCCTGGATGAGGCTATCAACGCCTACAACATGGCGCTCGATCTCGATCCAAATCATGAGGATGCCCGTTATAACCGTGACCAGGTCAGGAAATTGCTCAAGCGGCAAGCTTCAGATCAAAACAGAAGTCAATCACAGCAGTCACAGGATTCTGATGCATCACCCGGGAATGATGATCGCCAAAGAGGGTCTCAAAAAGACCGCTCCCGTCAGGATCAGCAAGGGCAACAAGCTAACGCCAAGGACAGTGAAAATGGTACGCAACCAGAATCTCCGCATGAAGCATCACAACAGGCGCGCAACGATGGCCAACAGACCGATCATCAGGATGACAAGAAGGATGCCAAAGAACAGAATGCGGTAAATGCCATGCAGCACGACGGGGATCAACAACAGGATAAAGACCAGGCCAGACAGGCCCAGGCACAAGTCACGGATGATCTGACGGATAATAACGAGACACAACAGGCGAATGAACAATGGTTGCGCAGGATTCCGGATGATCCAGGCGGCCTGTTACGCCGCAAGTTCCTCTATCAATCACAACAGAGTCGCGGTCAGGAAGAGGAAGAGGAGCAGCCCTGGTGATAGAGTCGTATATAAAACATTGGTGGTTGTTTTTATTCATCTGGCTATTCATGTTGCCTGGCGCCTGGGCGGCAACCGTCACCACGCGAATTGATCGCAACCCTGTCCATCTGGATGAATCGTTCCGGGTGATCTTTGAGACTGATCACAGTGTCGATGCATCTCCGGACTTCAGTCCGTTGGAACAGTATTTCGATATCGTCAATCGCAGTCATGGCACCAGCATGCAGATCATCAATGGCCGGATGAGTAATAAGACACAGTGGACATTGACATTGCTGGCGAAACAGGTCGGTCGCTTTGTGATTCCCTCGATCAGCTTTGGGTCCGATTCGTCCGAGACGGTGACCGTTGCCGTCGAACCGGCCAGACAGGGACAATCCGGAGATACAGGCGAGATCTCACTCGAGGTCACGGCCAGTCCGAAAATCGCCTATGTACAGGCACAGATCGTATATACCGTGAGGCTGCTGCGTGCCGTCAACCTGGTCAATGCAAGTCTTAGCGATCCCGAGGTCGCTGACGGAGATGCGGTAGTGGAAAAACTGGGGGACGACAGGGAATATGAAACGCAACGCAACGGTGTTCGCTATGCCGTCCTGGAAAGGAGCTATGCCATATACCCGCAGCAAAGCGGTGATCTTGGTATCAAGCCGGTCGTCTTTGAAGGACAGGTTGTTGACCGCGGTCGATCGCTGTTTGATCCGTTCGCACAGTCATCCCATATCAAACGCCTGCAGTCCAAACCCATACAACTGAAGGTAAAGCCCGTACCGCAAGATGCGCAAGGGTCACACTGGCTGCCGGCGAAGGGCCTGGAACTTGTCGAAGAATGGCCAGATCCACTCGAGTTCAGGACGGGTGAACCCGTCACGCGAACGATTACATTGCGGGCCACTGGATTGACGGCGGCGCAGTTGCCGAAGATCGAGACCGATGTGCCGGAGGGTATAAAACTGTATCCCGATCAACCGGCACTGAATGATGACAAGAAGAGTGATGGGATCATCGGTTCCCGGCAGGAAAAGGTGGCGATGATTCCCACGCATGAAGGAGATTTTACACTGCCTGCGATCGAGATCCCCTGGTGGAATACCGAAACGGATCGGCAGGAGATGGCTCGCGCTCCTGCACGAACCATTCATGTACTTGCAGCTGAATCATCACAGCCAACGTCTGCTGCCCCGGCACCGCTTACACAGCAGCAGGGAAATGTCACGCCGCCAATATCCAATAAGAAAACAGAAATGAAGCCGGTTAACGGCGAAACGATACCCTCGACATCCGGCGTATGGTTCTGGGTCAGTATCATATTGGCCATCGGATGGTTGTTGACCGTTGTCTGGTTTGTGCTGGTCCGTAGATCATCGCGAATCAGTGATACTGCAAAACATGAACATACTGATAGTATGTCCAGGATCAGGCAGCGACTCAGGAAGGCCTGCCAGAATGATGCGGCAACCGATGCCAAAACATTGTTACTGGAATGGGCCGGTTATCAATGGCAGAACAATCCACCCAAGAACCTCGGAGAGATCGGTAAGCGCAGCGGTGGTGAGCTGGCAAATGAGATCAATGCCCTGACACAGTCGCTATACAGACCAGGTGGAGCTCAATGGAAAGGCGCGGATTTATGGCAGGCCTTTGAACGCTACAGTGCATCCGTGAAAACGAAGCGGGATACAACCGGAGAGGTTCTGGCGCCTTTATATCCTTAATATAATAAGATGCAGAATGCGCAAAACGGCAATTGATGATGCCACGATTCATCACTACTGCAAATGACGGATGGTGGGCGATACTGGGATTGAACCAGTGACCCCTGCCGTGTGAAGGCAGTGCTCTCCCGCTGAGCTAATCGCCCTTTCGATAACGAAAATGAGAAGCCTGAATTCTACGAACTCACATCATCAGCGTCAATAAACGGGGATTTCTGTATTTCGTTCCTGACCTGTTAGAATAACTGTTTTATATCATATTATTGATTAGCCAATGACGGTTCGAACTCGTTTTGCGCCCAGCCCGACGGGCTATCTGCACATCGGTGGTGCTCGCACCGCCCTGTATTCGTGGCTCTATGCCCGCCGGCATGGTGGCAGCTTTATCCTGCGCATCGAAGATACCGATCTCGAGCGCTCAACGGCCGAGTCAGTCAATGCCATACTGGAAGGCATGACCTGGCTGGGGCTGGAATACGATGAGGGCCCGTTCAATCAGACCGATCGCCTTGACCGCTATCAGGAAGTCATTCAACAGTTGCTGGACGAGGGCAAGGCCTACCATTGTTATTGTTCCAGGGAACGGCTCGATCTGTTGCGGGCGTCACAGATGGCGCGTAAGGAAAAACCCCGCTACGACCGTCATTGTCTGCATATGGAAGGACCGCCGCCAGAAGGTGTCTCGCCCGTCGTCCGCTTCCTGAATCCTCAGGCGGGTGAGGTTATCGTCAGGGATCTGATAAAAGGGAATATCAGGTTCAACAATAACGAGCTTGATGACCTTATCATCGCCCGCTCGGACGGCAGCCCGACCTATAATCTTACCGTGGTCGTCGATGACCTTGATATGAAGATCACCCATGTCATCCGTGGTGACGATCATCTCAACAATACCCCTCGGCAGATCAATATTCTCGAGGCATTGGGTGCCACACCGCCGGTCTATTCCCATGTGCCTATGATCCTGGGTGAAGACGGCAAACGCATGTCCAAGCGCCATGGCGCGGTGAGCGTGATGTATTATCGTGAAGAAGGTTATCTGCCCGAGGCCCTGTTGAATTATCTGGTGCGCCTGGGCTGGTCGCACGGTGACCAGGAGATATTCGAGCTCGATGAGTTGATCGAGTTGTTCGACATCAAGGATATTAATAACTCGGCCTCGACCTTCAATCCCGAAAAACTGCTGTGGCTGAACCAACATTATATAAAGAACAGACCTCCAGAGTACGTGGCCCATCAGCTGAGCTGGCATCTGGGCCGCTCGGATATAGATCCTTCCTCCGGGCCGGATCTGGCCGAGGTCGTCAATGCCCATCGGGAACGTGCCAGGACCCTTGTCGAGATGGCACAGAACATTCATTATTATTACCGTGACTTTGAACGATACGATGAAAAGGCAGCTGTAAAACAGTTGACCCAAGCCGTTCGCGAACCATTGGGGAGGTTACGCAAGGCCTTGGCGGATCTGCAGCCCTGGACACCCGAACCGATTCATCAGGTCATTATCGATACCGCGGAGTCCCTGGGATTAAAGCTGGGCAAGCTCGCGCAGCCCCTGCGCGTCGCCGTGACCGGTGGCGCGGTATCGCCTCCCATTGATGTTACCGTGTACCTGGTCGGGCGCGAGAGGGTATTGCAACGAATTGATCGGGCTGTAAAATTCATTGAGGAGAGAGAAGAGGCCGCCTAGGGATTTCTTGACAGTTAAACTCACAATAACGTACAGTGCGCGTTTGATTTCGGGGCCATAGCTCAGCTGGGAGAGCGCTTGCATGGCATGCAAGAGGTCGGCGGTTCGATCCCGCCTGGCTCCACCATCTGGATACTTGATACTGGAAATCAGATATACAATCTGGTTTCCAGCCTCCAGTTTCTAGATAGTCCCCATCGTCTAGTCGGCCTAGGACATCGCCCTTTCACGGCGGCAACAGGGGTTCGAATCCCCTTGGGGACGCCAATTAAGTGTTGATTTATAAGGTTATATAGAGTCAGATCTATATAACCTTATCTTCAATATCTTTTACATAGTCACATGCCAGCGAAATGTTTCTCTGTTGTTGCGATCGATGTCAATCATTGTTTTGGTGTAAACATATATAGTGATAACAAGACACTGGTATAAATAAATCCGGCTATTGTGCGTTATTGGAAAACGTTTGATGCCCCATTCGAATGAAAGACTTCGCCAGGAGATCAAGGCGATGGCAGAATATGATCTTTCTGTCAGGCAGGAACTGGTTGCCGATGGATTATTAACCAATCACGGCTATCATCCTCGTATGGAGGCTGTGCACAAGAGCAATACCTATCGACTAGAGATTATTATTGAGCAACATGGATGGCCCGGTGAAAGCCTTGTTGGAGAGGATGGGGCAAGGGCCGCATGGCTAATCGCACAGCATGCCATTGGCAATCCACCATTTATGAGGCGTTGCCTTTCATTGCTCAAGCAGGCGGCATCCGAAAACGAGGTGCTGCAGTGGCAGATGGCCATGTTGGAAGATCGGATTCGGATGTATGAGGGAAGGCCCCAGGTTTACGGAACCCAATTTCTACCAGATAAGGATGGTGGATTAGTTCCTTACCGAATCGAGAACGCTGAAAGCGTCAACGATCGACGGCGTGCAGTTGGATTGAACACACTCGAAGAGAGGGCGGCCGAGATGCAGGAACAGAGCGCACAGGAAAATCTTCCATTACCTCCAAACTGGGAAGCAGAATATCAAAGATGGCTTCAGTCCGTTGGCTGGCGCGATTAATAGAGCAACGGAGCCCATCAAGATCTTTCAGCAGGTGCAAGGTGCGAAGCTTGACTTGGTTTCCTATTGCACATTTATTGTATGACTACATACTAGATAAAATTTATCTGAGCATTTGAAAATTCAAAGTCATCATAATCAACTGAGTTACACAAGACAGATTTGAATTCAAACGTGTTGTTAGCTCCGGTTATCAGTATCGATGGATCAAACGGGATAGTATATGTATCGTAAATACCGCTGCTGTCAGAAGGCGTGAGGACTCCGATTCTTGTCGAATTTATCCATACTTCGTCGAGACACTCGATCCCCTTTGCTATAAATGAGAGATTGGCACTTGCAAAGGAATTTTGGTCGTCACTGACTGAAAAATTATGCAAGAATGAGATGTCTTCAGCGGATGGATATTGAAATTGAGCATTTGCAGATCCTGAGAATAAGCTGTTACCTAGATGGTGGACATCCGGGTCTAGTTCAATAGAGATTAAATTTGAATTTCCACTAATCGTTGGCAATACAAAGTCATGCTCGACAATTCTCCCGCCTACTAACAAAAAGCTAGTCGAAATAGGATTGTGGTTTGTTGGCTCATATGCATTTACTACAAATCCAGAGGGCAAGTCGGCTGCCTGGCTGTCATCTAATTCTAAATTATAGGTTCCAGTTAAGTCTGAAGTAGTACTATATTGAATCCCATTAACAACCAACACTATAATCGCATTATTAACAGGGTCACCGTTCTCGTCCAACACTACTCCGCTTATGGTGAAAGTGCTAAGCGCAGCAGCTTCGATCTGTGAAATGAGAGTCGGTGAAATACTGCCACCTGAAATATTTGATAAAAGATTGCTGTTAAACGAACTGATGGCGGATGCCAGCATCGTCGTTCCCGTAGTGGGATCCATAGCTGATCCGTTCAATTGAACTGGTCCGGTATCGGACATGCCATTAAAATTACCATCTGAAAAATCAGAACTCAGGGCCAGAACCAGGTCCATGGGATTAGTTAAACCTAATGTATCTGCTAGTTGAGACAGGCCTGCGAGGATCAATCCATAATCGATGGCATCTTGGGAGGCTCCATCTGAAGAATCGGCGATCAAGGGATTAATAGGTATGGTGTGCAGGATGTCAATCCCTCCGAAATAGGCACCGACCTCTTCATTCGCTGCATTGATATTGGCCGGGATGAGTGGACTAAGCATAATCTTAGCACGTTCGACCGCCATGTTCGTCAACGGGGTTATCACAACATTGGGATTATTTCCGTATGAAAAATCGTTAATGATCGCTTGAAGCTCAGTTCCCAATGGGACGATATTTGTTGTCGCCTCATCGACATAAGACCCTCCGCCAGCTTGTAATAGTATGGGATTAACGAATATTGAATTAGTTTGTCCTAATCGAAAAGAGATATTGTAAACCCCACTATTATTACTATTTGCACTGTCAATTACGCTTCCCGTAACGCCTGTTGTGGCAGATACAGAATATAGGTTGACTGTAGCTCCGGAGACAGGACCTGCAACTACATTTCCACTGATTGATGTAAGGTCTGCTTGCGCTTCTTCTGTATCTCCACTGCCGCCACCGCCACCGCCACAGGCGGTTAACAGTACAGTCACCATCAGCAATATAATGAGTAAATGCCAGCCGATTCTAATTTGATTAAGCATAGAGATATCCTCCCCCGTGAGAACTCTTGCTTTTATTATTATTGTTATGTGGCGCTGTTATAATCCATATTTGGGATATTAAACCTTTTATTGTAGCTTTACTAATGAAGATCGGTTTTTCTCAGACGGAGTATCACTTTATTCTAATAGAGCGGTGTTCTGATATTTCAATTTAGAAAGTATCTGCAGTTCTCGCCCCCCTAAACTTGATTCAGGGAATGTGAAAAAATCTCAATGGGAAGGAAGTAAGTTAATACATTAAAACACTCTAATGGGGGTTTAACCTCGTTTCAAACTACCCTTCCCGAAAAAGGAGCGAATAAACGGGTTATATTGGAGACAAATCCCCTTCAGTACGTCATTTAATATAAA
>Ga0315534_1001120_pt1 | contig 18611 bp, 10 predicted proteins | sample SalMarSW160240MG_FD_203094 | JGI IMG/M metagenome (GOLD analysis project Ga0315534, IMG submission 203094) | Salt marsh sediment microbial communities from the Plum Island Ecosystem LTER, Massachusetts, United States - Salt Marsh Sediment SW1602-40 ... | reverse complement strand
CGGATACGCCGACCGATCTCGGCGTGCTGCTCGCGCGCACAAGCGGGGATTTGCGCCCGCTGCGCGACCTCGTCGCGCGCGCACCGGCCGCAGCGCGAATTCCGCTGCAGGGATTGCGCTTCGCCCTGCCGATCGCGAACCCTGGCAAGGTCGTGTGCCTCGGCCTCAATTACCTCGATCATGTGAAGGAAGGGTCGCAACGCGACAACGTCCCGCAACATCCGACGATCTTCTTCCGCAGTCTCACCTCGCTCGTCGCTCATGAAAGTGCGATTCTCCGCCCGCGCATCACCGAGACGCTCGACTACGAGGGCGAACTTGCCGTCATCATCGGCAGGCGTGCGAAGCACCTCACCGTGGATACGGCGGTTTCGTGCATCGCCGGCTATTCTTGCTTCAACGACGGCTCGGTGCGCGAATTTCAGCGCCACTCCACCCAGTGGGACATCGGCAAGAATTTCGACCGCACCGGCGGCTTCGGCCCGTGGATGGTCACCGCGGACGAATTGCCGCCCGGCGGCCATGGCCTAAAGCTCGAGACGCGCCTTAATGGCCAGGTGCTCCAGTCCGACAACACCTCCAACATGATGTTCCCGGTCGCCGAGACGATCGCTTACGTGACGCAAGGGATGACGCTGGAGCCCGGAGACGTGCTGGTCACCGGGACCCCGTCGGGCGTCGGTTTCGCCCGCAAGCCGCGCGTGTGGATGCGCCATGGCGGCGTGTGCGAGGTGCAGATCGAGGGCGTCGGCGTCTTATGCAATCCGGTCGAGGACGAACGCGAGTAGCGGGCGCGATTTACAATCGGCTCATCCGCGCCAACGCACCGCGCCTATTCGTTCATAAGCGCCGCTCCCGCTGTGTCTGCGTCAGGGGCGGCCGCCGACGCGCGCCGCTTGCCGATCGGCCGCCTTTTCCTTATGTGCACAAATGTGCAAGCGACTGCACCAAAAAGGCCCGAGGAGAACCACGATGCCGGCAACCGCACAAACCGTCCCGGAGGCGCGCCACAATCTGCAGGCAGCCCGGCAGGCCTATTACGACAAGATCTCGACCTTCCACATGGCGCCCCTGTGGGAGAAACTGAAGGATCTTGTTCCCCGCGAGCCGGTGACGAAATGCGTCCCGGCGCTGTGGCGCTTCGACGAAGTAAAAGCGGTAATCCTGGAGGCCGGCGACCTCATCACCGCCAAAGAGGCGGAACGCCGCGTATTGATCCTGGAGAACCCCGGATTGCGCGGCCAATCGCGCATCACCAACTCGCTGTTCGCCGGACTGCAATTGATCATGCCGGGCGAGATCGCGCCCGCCCACCGGCATACCGCCTCGGCGATCCGGCTCGTGCTGGATGGAGAAGGCGCATACACGGCGGTCGAGGGAGAGAAAGCCGTGATGTCGCCGGGCGATTTCGTGCTGACGCCGAATTGGGCGCCGCATGATCACGGCAACGAGTCGGCAAAGCCGATGATCTGGCTCGACGTGCTGGACCTGCCGACGATCAACTTCTACGAAGCGGCGTTCGCCGAACATTTCGAAAGCGAGACCCAGCCGACCGGACGGCAGAACGGTGACTCGCTGGAATTCTATGGATCGGGCGTGCTGCCGGACGGCGCGCCGGTGCATCTCAAGCGCAGCCCGGTGATCAACTACACCTATGCCCGCACGCGGCCGATCCTCGAGCGTCTAAAGGCAGCCGGCGACATCGATCGCCGCCATGGCGCGCGCGTGCGCTATTCCAATCCCATCACCGGCGGCTGGGCGCTGCCCACCATGGGGGCGCATCTCGCGCTGCTGCCGCAGAACTTCAAGGGCGAGGGCTACCGCTCGACCGAAGGCACGATCTTCGTTTGCGTGGAAGGCGAAGGCGCGACCACGGTCGACGGCGCGACCCTGGAATGGCGTCAGAAGGATGTGTTCGTCGTGCCGCCGTGGAAGCGTTACGCCCACACCGCGGCGAAGGAATCGGTGTTGTTCTCGATCTCCGACCGTCCGATGCAGGAAGCGCTCGGTATCTGGCGCGAGGAGGGTTAGAAGGGTTTCCGGCGAGAGCGAGCCTGAGAACATAAGCCGCAGGCGAATCGGTGAGCTGTGTGGAGCCGATTAAACTTCCGTTCGCGCAGGAACGACGCACCAATCGCACCTGATGGCAACTTGCGCGGGAGAGATGTGGCGTGAGCGCCTTCGAAAATCGTTCCCGCACGCAATTTTTTCTGTTGGTCGAATGTGGACGTCTGACGAACGAACCGCGCGTGCGATTAAGCGCGTCGTGCGGCCGGGGCCGAACGCAAGCGGCTTTTTCCGTCGATGAAGCGCAATTTCCGGCCGACCGCCGCGTTATTGGACAGATTTGCCTAAATCTTATGCGCGGTCTACCGTCGGCTCGCGATTGCTCGCGATCGATACGCCTGCTTGGCAGGCCTGGCTCTTGCATAAAGTTATCGCCTTAAGCTTGAGCGGCGAGATTTTGAGCGTCGGCGCGTTGTCGGTCTACCGGGAGGCGCCCACTTCGTGGAAACCGGTTTCAATGGCGATTGCGGCGAACCTCCACCACATCACCAGCTATCGTTACGACCGTCCTATTAATCTCGGACCCCAGGTGGTGCGGCTACGCCCCGCTCCCCATTGCCGCACGCGGGTGCGCAACTATTCGCTCAAGGTCATCCCAGCCGAACATTTCGTGAATTGGCAGCAGGATCCCCATGGAAACTGGCTGGCGCGCTATGTTTTTCCTGAAAAAGCGAATGAATTCACGATCGTCGTCGATTTCATCGCCGATCTCGAAATCATCGATCCCTTCGACTTCTTCATCGAGCCTTACGCAGAATACTTTCCATTCGACTATCCCCCTGAACTGAGGCCGGAGCTTGCCGCCTATCTCGAGCCGGACCCGGCAGGTCCGCGGCTAAAGAACCTCCTCGGCTCCATTCCGCGCGACCGGCGCCGGACCGTCGATCTCCTGGTCGAACTCAATCATAGATTGCAGCAAGCGATTCGTTACGTCATTCGTATGGAAGCGGGCGTCCAAGACCCGGAGGAGACGCTGGAAGTCGCCTCGGGCTCATGCCGTGACACCGCTTGGCTGCTCGTCCAGGTGCTCCGGCATCTCGGCATGCCGGCCCGTTTCGTGTCCGGCTACCTCATTCAGCTCAAGCCGGACATCAAGCCGCTGGAGGGTCCGGCCGGCACCGACCGAGATTTCACCGATCTTCATGCCTGGGCTGAAGCGTATGTGCCGGGTGCGGGATGGATCGGGCTTGATCCGACCTCCGGCCTCATGTGCGGCGAAGGCCATCTGCCGGTCGCGGCGACGCCGCACTATCGCTCCGCCGCGCCGATCAGCGGCACGGTCGATCCGGCGGAGGTCTCGTTCTCTTTCGAGATGCATGTCTCGCGCATCGGCGAGAAGCCGCGCGTCACCTTTCCGTTTTCCGAGGAGCAGTGGGCGGCGCTCGACACGCTCGGCGGTAAAGTCGACGCCGATCTCGCCGCGCATGACGTGCGGCTCACCATGGGCGGCGAGCCGACCTTCGTATCCATCGATGACTATGAATCGGAGGAGTGGAACACCGCTGCAGACGGCCCGACCAAGCGCATCCGGGCGACCGATCTGGTCCGCCGCTTGCGCGATCGCTTCGCGCCGCACGGCATCCTGCATTACGGCCAGGGCAAGTCCTATCCCGGCGAGCCGGCGCCGCGCTGGGCCTTCGGCCTGTACTGGCGCAAGGACGGTGTCCCCCTGTGGCGCCATCCCGAATTGATCGCGACGGGCGCAAGCGACACGACGCCGCCGGCCGCTGCCGCCGGTCGCTTCATCGAGGCCGTCGCAGAGCATATCGGGCTGAGCGCCGAGCACGTGGTGCCGGCTTATGAAGACCCGGTCGCCCGCATGATCAAGGAAGGCGAGCTGCCGCCAAACATCGATCCGAACGATCCCAAGATCGACGATCCGGCGGAGCGCGCCCGCATCCTGCGCGCCTTCGCGGGCCGATTGTCGGAGCCCGTGGGCTATGCGCTGCCGGTCCAACGTTGGAATGCCCGATCATCGGCCGCGGGCTGGATGAGCGAGGCGTGGCGGCTGCGCCGCGGGCGCTTGTTTCTCGCCGCCGGCGATTCACCGATCGGCCTGCGGCTCCCGATCAAGTCCCTCCCCTATGTGCCGCCCACCTCCTACCCGCACGTCATGCCGGCCGACCCATTCGCCGAGCCTGGCGAGCTCGCCGACCCCGAAACGCTTGCCCAGCAGATGTCGCGTCAGCGCGCGAGCCGGATCGCAAGCCCCGAGTCGACTGCGCCGCGGGAGCCGGAAATCCTTGGCGAAGACGGGTCGGGAATCGCGGTCCGCACCGCGCTTGCGGTCGAGCCGCGCGACGGAATGCTCTGCGTTTTCCTCCCGCCGGTCGAGCGCCTCGAGGATTTCTATGAGCTGCTCGCGGCGGTCGAGGCCGCAGCGATTGCGCAGAACACGCCGGTCTTTTTTGAAGGCTATCCGCCGCCGCCCGATCCGCGGCTGAACGTCATCAAGGTCACGCCTGATCCGGGGGTCATCGAGGTCAACATCCACCCCGCGGGATCCTGGAGCGAGGCGGTGAACATCACCACCGCGCTCTATGAAGAAGCGCGCCTCGCACGACTTGGCACCGACAAGTTCATGATCGACGGCCGCCACACCGGCACCGGCGGCGGCAATCATGTCGTGCTGGGCGGGCCGTCCGCGGCGGACAGTCCCTTCCTGCGGCGACCCGATCTCCTGAAGAGCCTGGTGCTGTACTGGCAACGGCGGCCGTCGTTGTCCTATCTGTTCTCGGGCCTGTTCATCGGCCCGACCAGCCAGGCGCCGCGCGTCGACGAGGCGCGCCAGGATTCCCTGTACGAGCTGGAAATCGCGCTCGCGCAAGTGCCGACTCCGCACGAAGGCGCGCCGCCGCGGCCGTGGCTGGTGGATCGCCTGTTCCGACACCTCCTCGTGGACGTAGCCGGTAACACCCATCGTGCGGAAATCTGCATCGACAAGTTGTTTTCTCCCGACAGTTCCTCGGGCCGCCTTGGGCTGGTCGAATTCCGCTCCTTCGAGATGCCCCCGGATGCCCGCATGAGCCTCGCGCAGCAATTGCTGTTGCGGGCGCTGATCGCCTGGTTCTGGTGCGAGCCGCTGGATGGCCGGCCGGCGCGCTGGGGCACGGCCCTGCACGATCGCTTCATGCTGGAGCACTTTGTTTGGCGCGATTTCCTCGACGTACTGGACGATCTCGGCCGGGAAGGCTACCGGTTCGATCCGGCTTGGTTCGAGGCGCAGCGCGAATTCCGTTTCCCCGCTTACGGCATGGTCAACCACGGGGGAGTCAGTTTGGAGATTCGCCACGCGCTCGAGCCCTGGCATGTGTTGGGCGAAGAGAGCGTCCTCGGGGGCGCAGTGCGGTTCGTCGATTCGTCGGTGGAAAGGCTGCAGGTCAAGGTCGAAAATCTCAATCCGACTCGTCATATCATCGCCTGCAACGGACGCCGGGTCCCTCTGGTTGCGACGGGTCGCACCGGCGAATATGTCGGCGGCGTGCGCTTCAAGGCATGGAATCTGGCCGCCGCCCTGCACCCGACGATCAAGTCGCATGCGCCACTAACCTTCGACATCATCGATCTGTGGAATAGGCGTTCGCTCGGGGGCTGCGTGTACCATGTGGCGCATCCGGGCGGGCGCAACTATGAGACATTCCCGGTCAATTCGTATGAGGCGGAAGCGCGCCGCCGCGCCCGCTTCCAGGACCATGGGCATACACCGGGCGTCATTGCGCAGGCTCCCTCCGACATCCGATCGTTGGAATATCCGACTACGCTCGATCTCCGCTATCCGGAGGCGCTCCAATAATGTCGCATATCGACAGCGCTCCTGATGATCGGCTGAACGGCGCGCTCGAGCGTCTGTTGACGGATTACCGTCCATTTCCCGACATCTACGACGAGATGATGGGTCGCACCGGCGCGGTGCGCGGCCACTGGCGACCTTTTCTCGAACGCCTCGCCGCTCTTGGCCCCGATGAGATCAACCGCCGTTTTGCCATCGCCGACCGTTATCTGCGCGATTCGGGCGTATTCCATCGCGTCTACGAAGACCCGGCCGGCGTCGAGCGGACCTGGCCGTCAAGCCATGTGCCGTTGATCATCGAGGCCAACGACTGGGAACAGCTGAAGGCCGGCCTCATCCAGCGCGCCCGGCTGCTCGAAGCCGTTCTCACCGATGCGTATGGTTCGGCAGACCTAGTCCGGCGCGAGCGTCTTCCGGCCACGCTGATCGCCGGCAATCCGGAATTCATCCGTCCACTTGTGGGCGCGCCGCCGTCCGGCGGCGCGCATCTGCGGCTCTACGCGGTCGATGTCGGACGCGGCACCGACGGGCGATGGTGGGTTCTGGGAGACCGCACCCAAGCGCCGTCCGGCGCAGGCTATGCCCTGGAAAACCGGCTCGCGCTCGCACGCGCCTTGCCTGATATCTATCGCTCGCTCCACGTCCACCGGCTCGCGCCGTTTTTTCGGGAGTTGCAGGCGGAGCTGTCAGGCCTGAGCCGGCGCGACGACGCGCGCGTGTGCGTGCTGACGCCGGGCGCATTGAATGAGACCTATTTCGAGCACGCCTATCTCGCCCGCTATCTCGGCTTCCTTCTGGTCGAGGGCGGAGATCTCACCGTCCGCAGCGACGGCGTGTTCATTCGCACCGTCTCCGGGCTGCAACGAACCGAAGTGCTCCTGCGCCGCGTCGACGCCGACTTCGCCGATCCATTGGAACTGAATGTGCGCTCGCGCCTCGGGGTCCCCGGGTTGGTGCAGGCGGTGCGCGAGCGCCAGGTCGCCATCGTGAACGCGTTGGGCTCGGGCCTCGTCGAGGCGCGCGCCGTCCTTGCTTTTCTGCCGGCGCTCGCGCCGGCTCTCCTGCGCGAGGACCTCGCAATTCCCAATGTCGCGACATGGTGGCTTGGCGACGCCGCGGCGCAATCCGAGATGGTCAAGCGGCTCGACTCGATGGTCATTGCGCCGGCGTTCGCTGCATTGCCCGGCGACGGGCTATCCGAAGGCGTATTGGGCGGGAAGCTCAATATCCATCAGCACCAGAAGCTCGTGCAGCTGATCGCCGATCGCGGGATGGATTTCGTCGTTCAGGAGCCGGTCAAGCTGTCGACAATGCCCGTTTTGCGAGACGGCCGTCTGCAGCCGCGTCCTTTCATCCTGCGTCTGTTCCTCACCCGGGTCGGCGATGGGTGGACGGTCATGCCGGGCGGTTTCGTGCGGATCGCCGACGACATCGACGCGCACGCCGTCAGCCTGCAGAAGGGCGGACGCACCGCCGACGCCTGGGTGCTTTCCGAGGAGCCGATCGTAGAGACGACGCTTCTGCCCGCTCCCGACCGGGTCGCCATCCGCCGCTCGGCCGGCCCCCTGCCCAGTCGCGCCGCCGACAATCTGCTTTGGGTCGGCCGCTATATCGAGCGCACGGAAGCGACGTTGCGGCTGGTTCGGGCGCTGATCCATCAAATTATCGACGATGACGATGCGGCCGCCCCGATTATCTCCTCGATCAGTTCGCTGCTGCTGGCCTGGAGCGCCGGTCCGAAAGAAATTCTGCGCGCAAAGCCGTCGCTTGTCGCGCGCGCGGCGCTGCAACAGGCGGAGTGCGAGGGATCGCTGCCGTATCTTGCCGGCGCCGCGCGTTCGGCCGCGTCGGTGATCCGCGACCGCTTTTCGCCCGACGCCTGGCGAGCGCTGACGACCCTCGTCGCCGTTATCAATGCAGCCGTGCCGGACGGCCCGTCGGAAGGCGCGATGCTCGAACGGGTCAACGACGCGCTGCGCATCGTCGCGTCGTTCTCCGGCCTCGCCCAGGAGAATATGACGCAGCGCGCGGGCTGGCGCTTTCTCGAACTCGGTCGCCGCATCGAGCGCGGCCTCGTGACCTGCCGCTTTGCACGCCAGTTCTCCAATCCTCCCGTGCACGAGCGCGCGCTCGATGTGCTTCTGGAGCTTTGCGACAGCCAGATTACCTATCGCAAGCGCTATGTGATGGTCGCTGCCCGCGCGCCCGTGGTCGATCTAGTCATGCTTGATCCGTTCAATCCGCGATCGGTGGCCTATCAGGTCGACCGCATCGATGAGCACCTTGCGGCGCTACCGCCTCATCTGGCGGACGGACCGCTCTCGCTTCCGCAGAAAGCGGCGCTCGCCTTGGCGACCAAGCTGCGCACGATGGACGCCGTGGACATCGATGATGATACGATTTCCGGTTTCGAAGCCGACCTCATGCATTTGTCCGACTTCGTCGCCTCGACCTACCTTATTCAAACGGAGAATCTAGAGGCCAAACGCGAGGCGCTCGCATGATCTATGACGTGCGCCAAATGACGGCCTATACCTACGCGTCGCTGGTGACCTATGCACGCCACGTGCTGCGGCTGACCCCGATCGACCGGCCGTGTCAGCGCGTTCATGTCGCGGCGCTTGACGTGTTGCCGGCGCCGATCCGCCGGCGCGAAGGCTTCGACTTCTTCGGCAATCGCTTGACTTGGATCGAACTCAATCAACCGCATGAAAAGCTTGCGGTGCATGTGATGGCGCGCGTCGCCGTCGATTATCGCGACGACTATGTTCCGGCCGCTTCCCCATCCTGGGAGTTTGTGCGGGACGAAATACTCGCCGTCGCCGATATTGGACCGACCGCGCCGGGGCACTTCCTTTTCCCCAGCCGGCAAGTTTCGCTCGACCCCGAGATCCGCGAATACGCGCGCGCGAGCTTTCCGCCCGGCCGTCCGATTCTCGATGCCATGGTCGAACTGGGGCGGCGGATCAAGACCGACTTCACCTACGAGATCGGCGCGACCACGGCGACGACTACGCCGTCGATGTCCTTCGCGCTGCGCCGCGGCGTGTGCCAGGATTTCGCGCATGTCATGATTGCCGGGCTGCGCGGCCTCGGCCTGCCGGCGGCCTATGTCAGCGGCTATCTGCGCACCTCCTATGACGCGCAGCGGCCGCGCCTCGAGGGCTCCGACGCCATGCACGCGTGGGTCAATGTGTGGTGCGGCGCCGAGATCGGCTGGATCGGGCTCGACCCGACCAACGCCATCGCTGCCGGCAACGATCATGTGGTGCTTGCGATCGGACGCGACTATGCCGATGTGGCGCCCATCGACGGCGTCATTCTCGCGTCGGGCGGCCAGCACATCGACGTCGCGGTGAGCGTGATTCCGTGTTGAGACCTGCGGCGCGCAGGGAGAAGCGAGCTTGAGCCTCCTCGCCAACGATTCTGCCGGGGAGCGAACCGTTAAAGTGGAACCAACGCGCCCCGCCTGATTTTTGGGTCGATTTCTGCGATGAAACGATTCCCGCTTGCGCCGAACGCCGTCAGCCTCATGGAGCTGCAGGGAACAAGTCTGAGCTCGGATTGTTTTTAGGTGCACCAGACCGTCATCCGCCGATCCACATCAACCCAACGGCCATCGCCTCGCCAAGAGCCTCCACGGCAATTCCCATCGACGCGCCCCATGAAATTATTTGAATGCCAACATTGTCGGAGCGCGGTGTATTTCAACAATACCGTTTGCGTGAACTGTGACCGCCGGCTCGGCTATCTACCTGAGCGGTTCGAGATGTCCGCGCTCGAAGCTGACGGCGGCCGGTGGAAGGCGCTCGCGGTTCCGGAACTCTCCTACGTCTCCTGCGCCAACAGCCAATATGAAGCGTGCAATTGGCTACTTCCTGCCGATAGCGACAACCCGCTCTGCGTCGCCTGTCGCCACAATCAGACCGTTCCCGACCTATCGGCGCCGGAATACCTGGCGAACTGGCGCAAGATCGAGTTGGCGAAGCGGCACCTGTTCTATTCGTTGATGCGCTGGCGGCTGCCAATGCCGACCCGCAGCGAAGATCCCGAGCATGGGCTTGCATTCGAGTTTCTTGCCGATATCGCGAAGAACGACGGCATGGTCGAACCGGTGCTGACAGGGCATAATACCGGGCTCATCACGCTCGACATCGCCGAGGCGGACGATGCGGAGCGGGAAAAGCGCCGGGTGTCGATGCAAGAGCCCTACCGGACGTTGCTCGGGCATTTCCGGCATGAGGTTGGGCATTATTATTGGGAACGGCTCGTCCGCGACCGCGGCAACATCGATCGCTGCCGACAGCTGTTCGGTGATGAAACTCAGGATTACGACGAGGCGCTGAAGCGGTACTACGAGACGGGCGCTCCCGCCAACTGGCAGGCCGCATTCGTCAGCGCCTACGCGACCGCGCATCCGTGGGAGGATTTCGCGGAGACGTGGGCCCACTACATTCACATGGTGGATGGCCTGGAAACCGCCCGGTCATTCGGAATCAAAGTGCGTCCGGCGGCAAAGAATGCCGAAGGTCTTGCCGTCGAACTGGAGTTTCAACCTTACGCGGCGGCGAGCGCGCAGGACCTCGTCGAAGACTGGGTGCCGCTGACGGTCGCAATCAACAGCGTCAATCGCAGCATCGGCCAGCCCGATTTCTATCCGTTCGTGCTCTCGCCGCCGGTCATCGACAAGCTTCAGTTCATTCACGAACTCATTCACGCCGAGCCGCCGGCCGCTTGAGGCCAGCGGCTCGCGCGCTGCAAGTGAGCAGCGTCGGCTGGTCCGGGCAAAGGCTGACCCGCGCGCGACCAGTCAGGATCAGCGCGGCCGAAGCTGCTATTGACCTTCGCGGTTGGGCGTGCCGAGGACATGGACGTCCGGCGGCAGCATTACGTTGTCGAATGTCTGGGTGAACATCGCCGCCGCGAAAAAGGCGACCGCCCGCAAGGTGTCTTTGCCGGTGTTGGCGAGATCGTGGCGGACCGGCGTGGGAATCACGAAAACGCTGCCCGGCCCGACCGCGTGCTTGGAGCCGTCCTCCAGCCGCAATTCGCCGCTGCCGGCGAGAATATATTGCGTTTCTTCGGTCGCATCGGTGTGCCAGCCGAGCCGGCCGCCGGGCTCGATCTCGTAAACGATGGTCGACGACGCCGTGGTCCCATGTCCGCCATAGGCGGCAAATGCGCCCTGCCAGCGCACCGTCGGATCGTCCACGCCCCCCACTTTCGCACGCGGAAGATCTTTCGTCTGAACGACAAAAACTGAGTTCACGGCCGGCCTCCAAATTCCATGACGATGACGTCCCGTGCGGGGACCGAGGATTGGCTCGCGCCAACGTAGGGCGTTGGCGGTGCGGCGGCATAGTTGCATGTCCCAGGGCGCGAACGCGCGCACATGACCGTGATGGGTTTGTTATTACTGCAAGCGCTGGCCCTTCATGCATTTGTCATGCAGATCATGACAAAGACGGAATGCTTGGCCCATGCAGCAATAACAAAAGCCGCCCTTCGCTCGGCGAAAGGCGGCTTTTATTTCGATCGGGTCTGCGGCTCTACAGCGTGTACGAGCCGAGCACCTTCATGTAATTGCCGCGCTCATAGGCGGTCGGATCGGGAACGGCGTTGTAGCTCATGCTGCCGCACATTTCCGCGACGGACGCGTATTCGTGGTCGTCGAGCCAGTTGTTGAGTGCAGTGAGCACGCGCGCCGCATGTTGCGCCCCGTTGCGCAGGAGCGCCGAGGTCATGCATGCGACCCGAGCGCCGGCCATGATGCATTTCACCACGTCTTGCGCGCTGTGCACGCCGCCGGTAACACCCAGATCCGCATCGACATGGCCGTACAGGATGGCGATCCAATGCAAACGGAGCAGCAGTTCCTCCGGACGGCTGAGCACCAGCGACGGCACAACCTCGCGATCTTCGATGTCGAAATCGGGCTGGTAGAACCGGTTGAACAGCACGAGGCCGTCGGCGCCCGCCTCGCACAGGCGTTTGCCGAAATTGGCGGGCGCGCTGAAGAACGGCGACAGCTTGACCGCCACCGGAACGCGCACGCTCTGGCTGATCCGCGAGACCAATTCGAGATAACCTTTCTCGACCGCATCGCCGCTTTGCATGGGATCGGTCGCGATCGAGTAGATGTTCAGTTCGATCGCGTCCGCGCCCGCGTCCTGCATAAGCTTGGCGTATTCGATCCATCCGCCCGCGGTGACGCCATTGAGGCTGGCAATCACCGGGATCGACACCCGCGCCTTGGCGGACTGGATCAGCTCGAGATAGCCGTCCGGTCCGAGATTGTAGGTATGCAGGTCGGGAAAGAAGTTGAGCGACTCGGGAAAGCTGTCCGACCCGCGTTCGAGGTCGGCGTCGACGCGTAGGCTTTCCATCACGAGCTGTTCTTCAAACAGGGAGGGCAACACGACGGCTGCAATTCCCTGATCCTCGAGTTTGACGATGTTCTCCGCCGACTCGCAGAGAGGAGATGCCGACGCGACCAGCGGCGACTTCAGGCTCAGGCCCGTATATCTCGTTGTCAGATCACTCATTCCTCGTCGCCTCCCGCTTTGGTCTGATCCGAGGCATCTTCGGCGTCGTGCGGCGCAATGTCGGGCGTCGCGGCGCGACCCAACATGGCGGCGCGATTCGAATAGACGCGCCACTGGCGCTCGACATCGTCCTGCGCCGTCTTCAACAATTCGCGCGCCGCCAGCGGATTCGAGCGCACCAGCATCGTGTAGCGCGCCTCGTTATAGGCGTATTGCCTGAACGGAATGCTCGGCGCCTTGGAGTCGAGCAGGAACGGGTTTTTGCCCTGCGCGCGCAGGCCGGGATTGTACCGCATCAGCGGCCAGTATCCCGAGAGCACCGCGTTCTTCTGCTGATTGAGCCCATTCGCCATATCGAAGCCGTGCGCGATGCAATGGCTGTAGGCGATGATGATCGACGGCCCTTCATGGGCTTCCGCTTCGAGGAAGGCGTTCACCGTGTGCGCGTCGTTCCCGCCCATCGCGACCTTGGCCACGTAGACATAGCCGTAGCTCAAGGCCTCCATGGCGAGGTCTTTCTTGCCGGTGCGTTTGCCGCCGGTGGCGAATTTCGCCACGGCGGCGCGCGGGGTGGCCTTCGACATCTGGCCACCGGTGTTGGAGTAGACCTCGGTATCCAGCACCAGCACATTGACGTTACGGCCGGAGCCCAGCACGTGGTCGAGTCCGCCAAAACCGATATCGTAGGCCCAGCCGTCGCCGCCGAGGATCCACACGCTTTTACGGACCAGATTGTCGGCCACCGCCAGCAGCGCCTGCGCCTCCGGGGTCTTGACCGAAGCGAGCTTCTGCTTCAGTTCGGCGACCCGCGCGCGCTGCTCCTCGATGCCCTTCTCGGTCGACTGATCGCCCTCGAGCAGACCCTTGATCAGCACGCCGCCGAGCTGGCCATTCACCCGCGTCACCAGCTCGCGCGCAAACTGCGTCTTCTTGTCGACCGCAAGCCGCATGCCGAGACCGAATTCAGCATTGTCCTCGAACAGCGAGTTCGACCAGGTCGGTCCGCGCCCCTCATGGTTCGACGTATAGGGCGTGGTCGGTAGGTTGCCGCCATAGATCGAGGAGCAGCCGGTGGCGTTGGCGATCATCAAACGGTCGCCGAACAGCTGCGTCAGCAGCTTGATATACGGCGTCTCGCCGCACCCCGCGCAGGCGCCCGCGAATTCGAACAGCGGCTCGAGCAGCTGCACGTCCTTGACGAGGTTGTGCCGGAGTCCATCGCGGTCGGCGTCCGGGAGCTTCAGGAAGAAGTCCCAATTGGCGTTTTCGCTTTCGCGCAGAGGCGCCTGCGCCTCCATATTGATCGCCTTGTGCTTGACCTCGCTCTTGCTCTTGGCCGGACAGACTTCGACGCACAGCCGACAGCCAGTGCAGTCCTCCGGGGAAACCTGCAGCGTGTAGCGCTGCGATTCAAACTCGCGCCACCTCGGCTTGGTGGACTTGAAGGTCGGCGGGGCGTCGGCGAGCTGCTCGCCGTTATAGACCTTGGCGCGAATGACCGAATGCGGACACACCAGCACGCACTTGCCGCACTGAATGCACAGCTTCTCGTCCCAGACGGGAATCTGTTGGGCAATGTTCCGCTTTTCCCATTGCGCCGAGCCGGTCGGGAAGGTGCCGTCGATCGGCAGCGCGCTGACCGGCAGCGTGTCGCCTTTGCCGGCGATCATGGTCCCGAGCACGTCGCGCACGAAGGCCGGCGCGCGCGCAGGAACCGGCGGCAACATTTCGAAGACGCTCGTCACCTGGTCCGGCACCCTCACCTCATGCAGACGCGCAAGCGTCGTGTCGACCGCCGCGAAGTTCTTCTGCACTGCGGCTGCGCCGCGTTTGCCGTAGGTGTCCTCGATCGCCTTCTTGATCTGCTTGATCGCCTCATCGCGCGGAAGCACGCCGCTGATGGCGAAGAAACAGGTCTGCATGATCGTGTTGATGCGGCTGCCCATGCCGGCGTCGCGCGCCGCCGCATAGCCATCGATCACGTAGACCTTCAGCTTCTTGCGGATGATTCCGTCCTGCACCTCGCGCGGCAGATGCTCCCAAATCTCGTTGGCGCCGTGCGGAGCATTGAGCAGGAAGGTCGCGCCCTCCTCCGCCGCCGCCAGCATGTCGACGCGATTGAGGAACTGGAACTGGTGGCAGGCGACGAAGTTCGCCTTGCTGATCAGATAGGTCGATCGGATCGGGTTGGGCCCGAAGCGCAGATGCGAAACGGTGACCGACCCCGCCTTCTTCGAGTCGTAGACGAAATAGCCCTGAACCCAGCTGTCCGTCCCTTTGCCGATGATCTTGATCGAGTTCTTGTTCGCCCCGACCGTGCCGTCCGAGCCGAGCCCGTAGAACAATGCGCGCACCGTGCGCGGGTCTTCGGTCGAGAAATCGGGATCGACGGCGAGGCTGGTGTGGGAGACGTCGTCATGGATGCCGACGGTGAAATGGTTCTTCGCCTCCGACTTATTGAGTTCGTCGAACACCGCCTTGACCATCGCCGGGGTAAATTCCTTCGACGATAGGCCATAGCGTCCGCCGATGATGCGCGGCATGGTGGTCGCCGCCCCGCAGGAGATGCGCTCGGCATAGACCGACAGAATGTCTTGGTAGAGCGGCTCGCCGATTGAGCCCGGCTCCTTGGTGCGGTCGAGGACGGCGATCGATTTGACCGTGCTGGGGAGCGCCGCCAGGAAGCTATCGACATCAAACGGCCGGAACAGCCGGACCTTCAGCACGCCGACTTTTTCGCCGCGCGCCTGCAGGGCCTCGACCGTCTCTTCCGCGGCGCCCACGCCGGAGCCCATCAGGATCACGACCCGCTCGGCGTCGGGAGCGCCGTAATAGTCGAACAGGTGGTAGGAGCGGCCGATCCGCTGCGCGAACCTGTCCATCACGTTCTGCACGATGGTCGGACAGGCCCGGTAGAAGGGATTGATCGTCTCGCGCGCCTGGAAAAATACGTCGGGATTCTGTGCCGATCCGCGCAGGATCGGACGATCCGGCGACATTGCCCGCTCGCGGTGCGCCCGCACCAATTCGTCGTCGATCAACGCGCGCAGGTCGTCGTCGCTCAGCTCGTTGATCAGGTTGACTTCGTGCGAGGTGCGGAACCCGTCAAAGAAATGCAGGAACGGCAGGCGCGCTTCCAGCGTCGCGGCTTGGGCGATCAACGCGAGATCGTGCGCTTCTTGAACGGAGTTGGCGGCGAGCAGCGCAAATCCGGTCTGCCGGGTCGCCATCACGTCGCTGTGGTCGCCAAAGATCGAAAGCGCGTGCGTCGCGAGCGTGCGCGCCGCCACATGGATGACCGCCGAAGTCAGTTCGCCGGCGATCTTGTACATGTTGGGAATCATCAAAAGTAGGCCCTGGGAGGCCGTGAAGGTCGTCGCCAGCGCGCCGCCTTGCAAAGCGCCGTGCAATGCGCCGGCGGCGCCGCCTTCGCTTTGCATTTCGATCACGTCGGGCACCGTGCCCCAGATGTTCTTGGCGCCCTCCGCCATCCACTGGTCGGCCCATTCGCCCATCGGAGACGACGGCGTGATCGGATAGATCGCAACCACTTCGTTGAGCCTGTAGGCCACCGAGGCGGCAGCTTCGTTTCCGTCGACAATCGTTCGCTTGTGACTCATCGTTTCTCTCCGAAGGGTCCCGATGTTGAAAACGGGACGGAGCGCTCCTCGAATTCGTCTACCGGCTTGTCTATCGCTGGGAGCGGGTTTACCGCAGGAAGGTCATGATTGCTTACCTACTCGATGGCCGCCGCGTCGTCTGTTGGTAGAAGACCGGAGAGTTCCTCCTTTGTTCCTCAGCCCATAATCGGTCGGCAATCGCGCCATCAGGTACCCGAACATGACCATGCCAGCAATGACTTCTTTGCTCGTCTCCGCCCGCGGCGGGAGCGGCCCGCGCGGCGGCGCGCGGCGCGCCACTAGGGAACGACAAAACGTTCGGATTTTCAATGATCACTTCGCATAAAGCGCCGCGGGCAGCGCCGTCGCGAGCTGCGGCAAAAACCACAAAAGCACCAGCGCGAACAGTTGGATCAGCACGAACGGGATCGCCCCGACGTAGATATGCAGGGTGGTTATCTCCGGCGGCGCGACCCCACGCAGAAAGAACAAAGTAGGTCCAAGCGGCGGGTGGATGTAGGACATCTGCAGGTTCATCGCCATCATGACGCCGAGCCAGATCGGATCGACTCCCGGCATCATCAGCAGCGCAGGCGCGACGATCGGCACAACCACGAAAATGATCTCGAAAGCGTCCATCACGAAGCCCAGCAGAAACATCCCCAGCATCACGATCACGACCGCCCCCGCCGCGCCGCCCGGCAGGTGAGCGAGCGCGCGCCGCACCATGTCGTCACCGCCGAGGCCGCGAAACACGAGGCTGAACAGGGTCGCTCCGATCAGGATGGTGAAAATCATCGTCGTGATGTGCGTTGTCGCGGCAAGCGCCTCGCGGAGGATGCCGCTGCGGGCGACCGCGCCGAGCGCTCGTAGCGTGCCGTAGGCAAGCAAGGCGAACAGCGCCACGGCGACGGCAAGCGCCAAGCCGCCGAAGAGGCCCGCCGCATGCCCGATGCGCAGATCGACGAGGCCGCGCAGCGCAAGCATGAAGACGATCGCGCCGGCCGCAAGGAGCGCCGACCAAGAGCGTTCCGTCTTGTATGCGGTCAGCAGGATCGCGCCGAAGGCGCCGACCGCCGCCGCTTCGGTCGGGGTCGCAAACCCCGCGAGAATCGAGCCGAGCACGATCAAGATCAACAGGATGGGCGCGACCAGCGCTTCGAGCACGCGCAGCGCCGCCGGGCTTTGCGCCGCCGTCTCGGGCGGCACCGCCGGGCAAGCGGCCGGGCGGAGAATGGCGACCGCGATCTGAAACAGAAGATAGAGCGACACCAGCAACAACGCCGGAACGATCGCACCGGCGAACAGGTCGCCGATCGACACCGAGTCAGGCGAGAACTTGCCGGCGGCGAGCTGCGCCGACTGGAAGGCGATGTTGACCTGGTCGGCGAGCAGCACCAGCACCGTCGCCGGCGGCATGATCTGGGCAAGCGTCGCGGTGGCGGCGACGGTGCCCGCGGCAAGCCGCGGATCGTAGCCGTGGCGCATCATGGCGGGCAGCGCGATCAGCCCCATGGTGACCGTGGTCGCCCCCGCGACCCCTTTTGCGGCGGCAAGCAACGTCCCGACCAGGGTCGCGGAAAGCGCAAGCCCGCCGGGCAAAGAGCCGAACAACCGGCCCATGGTTTCCAGCAGTTCCTCGGCGATGCGCGAGCGCTCGAGCATCACGCCCATGAATACGAATAGCGGGATGGCGAGCAGCACCTCGTTGGTCATCACCCCGAAAATGCGCTGCGGCAGCGCGCCGAGCAGCGTGAAATGCATCACGCCGGCAATGCCCCCAAGCGCCGCGAAGATCAGCGAAACGCCGGCAAGCGTCAGCGCGACCGGGTAACCGATCATCAGCAGCGCCACGACGGCGACCACCATCAGAATGGCGAGCGGTTCGGCCGATTCCATCGTCCCTCAGCGCCCCGCGCCGTCCCCGCGCATACCGCCGAGCACAAGGACGGACCGGATGAGTTGTGCGAGTCCCTGTAGAGTGAGGAGAACGGCGAACAGCGGAATCAGCGACTTCAACACAAACACCAGGGGAAGCCCACTTGTTTCGCGCGAACGCTCGAGGATGGCGTAGGATCGCGCGACATACGGAAGCGAAAACCACAACAGCACAATGCAGAATGGAAATAGAAAGACGACGGTGCCGAATGCATTCACCAGGGCTTGGCGGCGCGGCGCGACTTCCGCATAGAAGATATCGACCCGCACGTGCCGGTCGGCTTGCAGCGTCCAGGCTGCCGCCAGCATGAACAGCGCCGCATACCCGTAGATGATCGATTCCTGCAGCCAGATCGAGCCGAGCCCGAGCGCGTAACGCAAAAGCACGACGGTGACCTGCACCAAGGTGATGAACAAGACGCACCAGGCTGCGGCGCGCCCGACCGCAGCGGTCAGACGGTTGATCACATCGGCAAGCATGCTGAGTCGCTGTCGCAGCCCCATGCCGCATCATACGCTGCGCTCAGGTGCGAATGATAGGCTCGACGACAGTGGGTATCTCGCGCGGCTTAACTTCCGCTCGGTCACGACCTCTCCCCAGTGGGGAGAGGTCGGATTCCGAGCGCAGCGAGGAATCCGGGTGAGGGGTAC
>Ga0315534_1001118_pt1 | contig 18637 bp, 15 predicted proteins | sample SalMarSW160240MG_FD_203094 | JGI IMG/M metagenome (GOLD analysis project Ga0315534, IMG submission 203094) | Salt marsh sediment microbial communities from the Plum Island Ecosystem LTER, Massachusetts, United States - Salt Marsh Sediment SW1602-40 ... | reverse complement strand
TGCCGTCGCTGGTTCGGCCAATCAATCTGTAAAGAACCTTAACGCTCGCATTTAGGGGCGACAAATCACGGTTTCTTTCACTGTATTACGGTCCCAGAAACATCATAAGCAATTGATTTTTATCTATATTTTGTCCTCCAGTTAGATCTTCCTGAGCCGTGTCTTATCACTGTCACGCTTGCTCAATTTGCTCGCCGGCGCAGGAACGCGGGAATCTCAAGGTCGTCATCGACGAGCGATTCGTCGACCATTTCGGCATCCTCAGCCGCAGCGGAGGGGGTCTTCACTTCAACAAGTCTAGGCTTGACCACGAGTGGCTTGTCGGTTCGCGGCCGGCCGACCTGCAATCCGCGTGGCTCGTCGTCCAGCTCGTCCGGCTCGCCGTCCGCTTGCGGCGGTTCGGCCGTCTTTGTCTTCGGTAACTCGCCCCAAGGCCGGTCGAATGCGGGTTCTTGCTTGGCGGGCATCTCTTCGCTCTCGGCGAAAGATCTTCCTACATTGGCAAGCCGCTCGAAGAAGCCCACCTTTTTCTTGTGCGCTTCAAGACCGATCGCGGGCGCCTGACCCGTTTTGGCTCTGATCTCCTTCTGTGCGACCAAGGGCAGTTCCTCCACCTTAGGCATGCGCCGCACCGGACGCTTGATGGCCGAAGGGGGCGCGGGCCGGAAAGGCCGCGACGGCGCCTGCGGCGCCGGTTTCGGCTCAAGTGGTGCCGGCATGGGCAGACTTGCCTGCGCCGGACGTTTTTCGATCGTGACGTTCCCGGAGGCGCGCCACAGCGGAGGCTTCTGAACCCGTTCTTTCTCGGTCAAGACCGGGCTCGGCTGGTCGAGGTCAACGGGAACGCCAGGCATCGCGGCAAGATTTGCAAGTTTCTCGCTCAACCGGTTCCGGTCCTGCGGCGCGGCAGGACGCGCCTCGGCCACCGCGCTGCCGATGCCGGTTGCCACAACCGAGACGCGGATCGATCCGTCGAGCTCATCGTCGAAGGTCGCGCCAACGATAATATTGGCGTCAGCGTCGGCCTCTTCCCTGATGCGGCTCGCCGCCTCGTCGACTTCATAAAGAGTGAGGTCGTTGCCGCCGGTAATGGACACCAGCAGTCCGCTCGCACCCTTCATGCACACATCGTCGAGCAGCGGATTGGAGATGGCCGCCTCGGCCGCCTCGATGGCACGGCGATCGCCACTCGACTCGCCCGTGCCCATCATCGCCTTGCCCATGCCGGCCATCACGGCGCGCACATCGGCGAAATCGAGATTGATCAGGCCTTCTTTCACCATCAGATCGGTGATGCAGGCGACACCGGCGCGCAACACGTCGTCGGCCATGGCGAAAGCGTCGGTGAAGGTGGTCTTTTCGTTGGCGACGCGGAACAGGTTCTGGTTCGGGATGATCAGCAGCGTATCGACGAATTTCTGCAGCTGCTCGATACCGGCCTCGGCCGCGCGCAGGCGCCTCGCCCCCTCGAATTGGAAAGGCTTGGTGACGACGCCCACGGTGAGAATCCCCTCATCGCGAGAAGCCCGCGCGATGATCGGCGCGGCACCCGTGCCAGTGCCGCCGCCCATCCCGGCGGTGATGAAAGCCATGTGAGAGCCGGCGAGATGAGCCTTGATATCGGCGATCGCCTCCTCGGCGGCGGCCGCACCAATTTCCGGCTTCGATCCGGCGCCGAGACCTTCGGTGACATTGGTCCCCATCTGGATGCGGCGGTCGGTGCTGGAACTCGTCAGCGCTTGCGCATCGGTATTGGCGACCACGAACTCGACGCCTCTGAGGCCGGATGCGATCATGTTGTTGACGGCATTGCCGCCCGCACCGCCCACACCGAATACGGTGATGCGCGGCTTGAGTTCGGTGAGATCAGGAACTCTGAGATTGATGGTCATGGCGGTCATCCGATCCTTTAGGTGCCCTTTTCTTCCGGCCCGTTCTGCGCTCCCCACGTTGCGCTGTTCAGAGCCTTCTCAAACGATCAAAAATTGTCCCTTATCCATTCGCCGACCTTGGCGAAGTAACCGGTCCCGGTCCGTAGGAACCGTTGCTCGGTACCGATCGCGTGCCTATCGTCGCCGCGCGCCCAGGCGTGGAGCAGCCCGACCCCGGCGGAAAAATCAGGCGACGCGGCCGCAGCGGGCATGCCGCGTAACGGACGCGCGCGCCCGAGGCGCACAGGCCGTCCGAACATGTTGGCGGTTAGCTCCGACAGGCCGGTGAGCTGGCTGCCGCCGCCGGTCAGCACAAGATGCTGTGTCACCTCCGCCGCCGCGCCGCTTGCCGCGAGCCGTTGCCGCAACAGGTCGAGCGTCGCTTCGACGCGCGGCCTGATGATGCTTGCGAGTTGCGCCTTGGTAATCTCGTTCAGGCTCGGCTGAGAGGTCCCAGACACGGCGGGATAGGTGATGATCTCGCGCTCGTCGGACAGCGTCGCAAAGGCACTGCCGTGCAGCGTCTTGAGCCGCTCGGCGTAATCGAGCGGCGTGGCGAGGGTGCGGGCGATATCGGTGGTGATGACGTTGCCGCCAAGCGCGATGGCATCGGTGTGGATGAACTGTCCGTCGGCCAGCACCGAGAGCGTCGTCGTTCCGGCGCCAAAATCGATACATGCCACGCCGAGCTTGGCCTCGTCAGGCGTCACCGCCGCAAGCGCGCTGGCATAGGGCGCCGCGATGAGGCTGGCAACGCCGAGATGGCAGCGCTCGACGCAGAGCATCACATTGCGCATCGCCACTTCGTCGGCTGTGACGGCATGGAGATCGACGGCAAGGCGCTCGCCGCACATACCCTGTGGCTCGCTGATGCCGTCATTGTCGTCGAGCCGGTAGCTTACGGGCAGCGCATGCAGCACGCTCCGCTTGTCGCGCCCGGCATATTGGCGGCCGCCGGAAAGAAGGCGGCGCAGATCATCTTCACGCACGCTGCCCGACGGTAACGCCACGCTCGCCGAGAACGTCTCGCTCTTGAGACGGCCGCAGGTGACGGAGACATGCACTTCTTCAACGGTGACGCCGGCCATGCGCTCGGCAGTATCCACCGCCGAGCGGATACAGGCCTCGGCGCTGTCGAGATGAGCGATCATACCGGCTTTGAGGCCTTCGGCGCGGGTGTGATCGAAGCCGAGCACCTCGAACTGCGTGGGATCGCTCTTGCCCTCGAGCCAATCGGGCGTCGGCGAGGCCTTGGCGATCAGGCAGCAAATCTTGCTCGTGCCGATGTCGAGCGCGGTCACGATGCGCTGGCGTTTGCTCCTTATCGAGGTTGAGTATCCCATCCCCCGCTCTTCACACTCCGCGTCTGTGTTACGTCTTGCCGCCAGCCGGCGCGGCCTTGGTGCTTGCCGTCGGCACATCGGATTGCGGCGCTGCACCTTGCGGCTTGGCTGTTTCCGCCGTGCTGATCCGCACCGTGACACGATCGAACAGGCGCAGATCGATGGCGGCGATATCCCGGCTGAGCACGTCGCGCTCGTCATCGAGCTTGGCGAGCGAGTCGAGCGCGGCGGGGACATTGCCATCCGGCAGCATGATTTCAGTTCCCGAGAAGAGCTTGAGCGTCCAGCGCCGGTCGCCGACGCGGATGGCGCCGAGAAGTTTGCTTCTCAGCGCATCATACGGAGCGAGCTGCTCGACGAGCTCGGGAGCATTTTTCTCCGCACCTTCGCCGACCACGAGCGGAAGGTCCGCATAGGCCTGGCGCAAAGCCGGCGCCAGCACGGCACCTTCGGCGTCGACCACATAGGTCTTGCCGTTCTTTTGCCAGACTGCGAAAGGCGTGCGTTCCTCGATCACGATCTGCAAGGTCGATGGCAGCAGGCGCATGACCCGCGCACGTTTAATCCAAGGTACGGCTTCGAGCCGCGCCTTGGCGGCGTCAGTATCGAAGCCGAGCATCATGGTCTGAGGCCCGGCGCCAAGTGCCGTGGTGATGGCGGCGTCGGTGGCATGCACCTTTCCGGTGACAGTGATCTTGTTGACGCCAAAGCCGGCGGCGATGGCGGTGCGCTCGATGCCATTGGCGACAGCGTCGTAAGCGCGCGCGGTCTGGCCGCCGAGGACGGCGCCATAGACCAGGGCACTGCCAATAAAGAGCGCGCTCAGGACGAGCCATTTGCCCCGCGCGCTTTGGCCGATGCGGCCGAGCCGGATCGCACGCGGACTGGGGCTGATGAGACGGCGCGTTTCGGCAAGCACGGGCAAGCGGCGGGAAGGTTTTTGCGAGACCGCGATGCCGCGCGCCAGTAAACTCTCCTGCGAGGGGCCTCGCCTGACCACTCTCCTTGTAGAAGTCACCGGTTGCACGACGCGTCCTCCACGATCCAACGAACAAGCTCCTCGAATGAGCAGCCGTTATCAGCCGCAAGCTCGGGCACAAGCGACATCGAAGTCATGCCGGGCTGGGTATTGACCTCAAGGCAGATCAGTTCCCCCGTGCCCTCTGGCCGGTCGTCGTAACGGAAGTCGGAACGACTGACCCCACGGCAGCCCAGTGCCCGATGAGCCGCTAAGGACAGCTTCTGTACCAACTGGTAAACATTTGGTTTAAGCGGCGCTGGAAGGACGTGAATTGATCCTCCGGGGGCGTATTTCGCGTCATAATCGTAGAAGGTGAGCCCTTCGCCGGGACGGATTTCGATCACCCCTAGGGGCTCCTCGCCCATTACGGCGCAGGTCAGTTCACGGCCGGCGATGAAGCGTTCGACCATGATCTCCTCGCCAAGCGTCCAGTCGGCCGAGGTCAGCTCCTGCGGGGGATGGAGCTGGTCTTCGCGAACAATGAAGACCCCGACACTCGACCCTTCGGCCGGCGGCTTGATCACATAAGGCGGCTTCATGGCGTGCGCCCTGGCGGCTTCCTCACGGGAGATCACACGGCTTTCAGCGACAGGAACGCCGGCCGCGGCGAGCACGGCCTTGGCGCGCTCCTTGTGCATGGCCAGAGCCGAAGCCAACACGCCCGAATGCGTGTAAGGAATGCCCATGGTCTCCAGCACGCCTTGGATGCAACCATCCTCGCCGTAGCGTCCGTGCAATGCATTGAAGCAGACATCGGGCTTGAGTTCGGCAAGGCGCATGGCGATGTCGTGGGCGACATCCACCCGGCTCACGCGATAGCCTTGCTTCTCCAGCGCGTCGGCGCAGGCCTTGCCGGAGAGAAGCGAAATCTCGCGCTCCGCCGACCATCCTCCCATCAGGACCGCGACGTGAATTTCCTTATTCGCCATTGATCTTCCCCTGGCTGATTGTGAGCGGCCTCACCGTCCAAGGCCTGCAAGCGGCTGTTTCGGGTGGAGATAACTTGAGGCGACTAGGCCGGAATGCCGAGGCGCTTGATCTCCCATTCGAGCTCCACGCCGCTCGTCTCCTTGACGCGCGCCCGCACCGTCTCGCCGAGCGTCTCAAGATCCGCGCCGGTGGCGTTGCCCTCGTTGATCAGAAAATTGCAGTGCATCTCGGACACCTTGGCGTCGCCGACGGTAAGCCCGCGGCACCCGGCCTGATCGATGAGCTGCCAAGCCTTACGCCCTGGCGGATTCTTGAAAGTCGAGCCGCCGGTTCGACTTTTGATCGGCTGCACATCCTCGCGATAGGTGGCGATGTCGTCCATCTCGGCGAGGATCTTGTCGGGCTCTCCAGGCTCGCCTTGAAACAGGGCTTCGGTAAAAATGAAATTCTCCGGCGCCCCGCAATGGCGGTACTCGTAGCGAAGGTCGGAAACGGGGAGCACATGAACGTTGCCTTCACGATCGACCGCGCGCGCCTCGACCAAAACCTCTTTGGTCTCGCGGCCATGCGCGCCGCCGTTCATGCGCAGCGCGCCGCCAATGCCGCCGGGAATGCCGCGATAGAACGACAGGCCGGCGATGCCGGCTTCGGCGGCGGTGCGCGCGACCTTGACGTCAGGGACTGCGGTGCCGGCCCGAACTCGGTAACCGCTTTCGACCTTGACCTCGCCGAAGCCGCGGCCGAGCCGGATCACCACGCCCTCGATCCCGCCGTCGCGCACGAGGAGATTCGAGCCGAGCCCGATTACGGTGACCGGAACGCTTGCAGGGACCGTTTTCAGAAAATAGGCAAGGTCGCCCTCGTCTGCGGGAGAGTAAAGCACCTCGGCCGGACCCCCGGCCCTGAACCAGGTCAGATCCTTGAGCGGCGCGTCAGCCTTGAGCCGTCCCCTCAGCTCAGGCAGATCGGCAATCAACCGGCTCTCGAGATCGTGCCCGTTCATGCCCGTCCTTCGTGCTGCTCAAGCGTCTTCGGCAACGCGTTGATCCAGTCGGTGATCGTTCCGGCGCCAAGCCCGATGACGATGTCGCCCGGCGCCGCGATTGAGGCGACGGTCTCAGCCAATTCTTCTTCGCTGTCGATCGTCAGCACGTTGGGATGGCCGTGACGCCGCAGGCCTGAGGCCAGCTCGTCCCGATCGATGCCGGGAATGGGAGCCTCGCCGGCCGAGTAGACGGGGGTGACCACCACGATATCGGCATCGTCAAGACAGGCCGAGAACTCGTTGAACAACGCTTGCAGACGCGTATAGCGATGGGGCTGAAGCACCGCGACGATGCGCCCATTGCCGCCGGCACGCGCGGCTCTGAGCACAGCCGCGACCTCCACCGGATGGTGGGCGTAATCATCGTAGATACGAACGCCGCGCCAATCGCCGACCGGGCTGAAGCGGCGCTTAACACCTGAAAAGGCGCCAAGGGCCTTGCGGATCACCGCATCGTCCACGCCCGCTTCCGCTGCCACAGCCAGTGCCGCGAGCGCATTCAACGCATTGTAGTGGCCGGGCACCGGAAGCATGAGATCCTCAAGCTTGCGCGCGCCTCCTTTGACGGCAGGTCCAAGGTCGGCGTCGAACACAATCCGCTCGTGGTCCGGCCGCACATTTACGAGCCTGATATCGGCATCGCGTGCGACGCCATAAGTCAGCGTCCGGCGTCCGTTGGCCGCGCCGCCCAGCTTGGCGAGAAGTTCGCGCACCACCGGGTGATCGATGCAAGCGACAGCCAGTCCGTAAAAAGGAATGGCCTCGATGAATTGCCGGAAGGATTGGTGCAGAGCCTCAAGCGACGGCCAATAATCCATGTGCTCGGGATCGATGCTGGTCACAACCCCGATCTGGGTGGGAAGCTTCAAGAACGTGCCGTCGGATTCGTCTGCCTCCACCACCATCCATTCGCCGTTGCCGATCCGCGCATTGGTGCCCCAATCGTTGATGATCCCGCCCGCGATCACGGTCGGATCGAAATCCGCAGACTTCAGCAAATCGGCGATGAGCGAGGTGGTGGTGGTCTTACCGTGGGTGCCGGTGATCGCCACGGTGGCGCAAGGCCGCATGAGTTCGGCCAGCATCTCGGCGCGGCCGATAATCGGCAGGCCGCGCTCCTTGGCTGCCTCGAGTTCCGGATTGCCGGCTTTCACCGCGCTGGAAATGACCAGATGGGCGGCGCCATCGATGTTGGCGGGGTCATGCCCGATCCGGCAGGGAATGCCATGAGCCCGTAAGCGCTCAAGATTGACCCCGTCCTTGAGGTCGCTGCCCTGCACCTGGTAGCCGCGCGTATGCATCACTTCGGCAATGGCGCTCATACCAATGCCGCCGATGCCGACGATGTGGAACAATCCTGCCTGATCCGGGTCGGGAAGATGCATTTTGAAACTCTACACTACTAGGACTTGCTCTGCGCGAGCTCCTCAGCCAGATCGGCAAGCTTGGTCACCGCCTCGGTCTCGGCCATGGCCTTACCCTTAGCGGCAGCCTCAGCCAAGAGGTCCGGCGAGGATAAAAGCCGTTGCAGCTCGGCCGCGAGGCGTTCGGTGGTCAGCTCGTGCTGGTGCACGCACCAGCCGCCGCCCCCGTGTTGCAGGCGTGTGGCATTTTCAAGCTGGTCGTTGTCGAGCGCATGCGGAAGCGGCACCAAGAGGGAAGGCCTGCCGATTGCCATCAGTTCGGCAACGGTCGAGGCCCCTGACCGGGACACGACGAGATGCGCGTTGGCGATCCGCTCGGGCAGATCGCGGAAGAACGACGCGATATGCGCCGAGATCCCCGCTTTGTCGTAAGCCTCGCGCAGCCAATCGATGTCTTCCTCGCGCGCCTGCTGCACCACGGTGAGACGCGCGCGCATGTCCGAAGGCAAGCGCTCAAGCGCGGGCGGCAGCGCTTCGGAGAAGAAGCGCGCGCCCTGGCTTCCGCCGAACACAAGAAGCAGAAGCCGTCCACTTTCCTCAGGCGGCAGATACGGCACCTCGCGATGGGACAGAACGGCGTCGCGAACCGGCGTGCCTGTAACACGCGCCTTCGACTCGGCATCCGGGTGAAGCAGCTTGGTCGCGGCAAACGAGACCGCAATGCGATCGACCAGGCGTGAGAGCAGCCGGTTGGCGCGGCCCATGACGGCATTCTGCTCATGAATGGCCGTGGGAATGCGGCTCACCCGCGCGGCAATGATCGGGGGAAGCGTGGGATAGCCGCCGAACCCGATCACTGCGCGCGGTGCCGTCGCGTAAAGAAGGCGAAGCGCGCCTAAAAAACCAACTCCGAGCTTGGCGAAGGTCATGGCTACGGCAAAGGGATTGCGGCTCGCAAGCGTGGCGGACGGGATGCGATGAATAGCGCGTGCCGGAAACTCGACGCCGTATTTCTCGGCACGCATGTCGGTGGCAAGTTCGACCTCGTAACCGCGGCGTTGAAGCTCTTGCGCCAGAGCAGCAGCGGGAAAGAGATGTCCTCCAGTACCGCCTGCGGCCAGAAGGATCGGGCGGGAAGTCAAGCGGTCTGCTCCCTGACAGTTTCCGGTTCAGGTTCGCGATGCGCTCTCGGCGCCAAGTGCCCAGCCATCGGTCGTTTGCGGGTCAGCCCGAGCACAAACCCCATGGTCAGCGCCATGGCCAACAGCGACGACCCGCCATAGGAAATGAACGGCAGAGTCATGCCCTTGGCGGGTAGCAGACCGACATTGACCGCCATGTTGATCAAAGCTTGCAGGCCGAACAGCATGATGAGACCCGCCACGGCGTGCCGGATGAACCCGTCAGGCTCTTGCGCCGCCTTCAACAGGCCGCGCAGCACGAGAAACGCAAACAGAGCGAGCAACACCAGACACACGATCAGCCCATATTCCTCGGCGGTGACGGCAAAGATGAAATCGGTGTGAGAGTCGGGCAGCACATTCTTGACCGTGCCTTCGCCCGGACCGCGGCCGAACCAACCGCCGTAAAGAAAGGATTCGAGCGAGCGATCGGCCTGGTAGGTATCGCCTGAAGCGGGATCGAGAAAGCGGTCGATGCGCGAGGCAACGTGAGGGATGAGCAGATAGGCCGACGCGACGCCGACCAGGCCGGCCGCTCCAAGCGCACCGATCCAAATAATGTTGATGCCCGCCATATAAACAAGTGCACCCCAGACCAAAGTGACGAGAAGCGCTTGACCGAAATCGGGCTGCATGACGAGCAGTCCCACGAAAAGCGCGTAAAGCGCCACCGCAAGCTCAAAACCAGGCACGTCGCGGCGTTTCTGATACTCATTGAACAACCAAGCACAGAGCACCACGAAGGCGGGCTTGACGAATTCCGACGGCTGGATCGACGCGGCGCCGAACTGGAGCCAGCGCTTGGCGCCCTTGATCTCGGGGCCGAATAGGATGGCCAAAACCATCAGAGCGAGGCCCGCGCAGAAAATGACAAGGCTCGCGCGCCTGATCTGCTTGGGTGTCAGCGTCGAGACCGCGAACATGATTGCGGCCGCCGGCAAGAGCAGCACGACCTGGCGGCGCACGAAGTAGAAGGGTTCGAGGCCGAATTTGGCGGCGATCGGCGGGCTCGCGGCAAGAGAGAGCACCACGCCCGTGCCCATCAGCAGAAGAAGACCGAAGAACATCAGCCGGTCGACGGTGAACCACCAATCGGAAAGAACGCTTTGATCGGCGCGAGTCAGCCTCATGCCGCCTGTCCCTGCGTGGGCTTCATCTCTTCAACACCGTCGAGGCTCATGACCAGTTCCCGGAAGGCATCGCCGCGCTTGGCGAAATTCTCAAATTGATCGTAAGAGGCGCAAGCCGGCGAGAGCAGCACGACCGGCTCCTTCGCACCCGACTGACCGGCATCGGCCGCCGCGGCCGCGACGGCGGATTCGAGAGTGCCGCATTTGACATGATCGACATCGTCCCCGAGCTGGCGGGCAAAGGCGTCTGCCGCCTCCCCGATCAAATAGGCGCGCTCAAGTTTCGGATAGAAAGGTTCAAGACCCGCTAATCCCCCTTCCTTCGGCCTGCCCCCGACAATCCAAAAAATCCCGGAAAAGCTCGCAAGTGCCTTGGCCGCGGCATCGGCGTTGGTGGCTTTCGAATCGTTTACGAACAGGACTTTGCCCTTTCGCGCCACCTGCTCCATGCGGTGAGGCAGCCCGGCGAAGCTCTTAAAGCCTTCGGCAATCAAGGTGGATGGAAGCTCCTGAGAGCTGGCAAGCGCGTAAGCCACCGCCGCATTCTGCCAATTATGTGCCCCTCTCAGAGCGCCGATGCCGGAAAGATCGACACGCTCAAGCTCACGTCCCTGCTCGATCTCGTGCAAGACGCCGTCAATCACATAAACGCCCGTTTCGACCCTTCTGCCGATGGCAACGCGCTTCACCGCATACCGGCCTTCGAGCCCCTCCGCGATTGCCTGCGACGGCGCGTCGTCAACGCCGATCACGGCAGTCCCATCGGGACCAAGGCCGGCAAAGATCGAGGCTTTGATGCGGGCGTAATTCTCGACCGTGCCGTGGCGGTCGAGATGGTCGGGCGTGATGTTGAGGAGTGCCGCGGCATCGGCCGCCAGACCGGGCGCAAGCTCGATCTGGAAGGACGACAGTTCGAGCACGTAAGTGAGATCGGCTGCGAACGGCTCGAGATCGAGCACGGCCCTGCCGATATTGCCGCCAAGCGCGGCGCGCCTTCCCGACGCCGCGAGCAGATGCGCGGTCAGCGCGGCGGTGGTCGATTTGCCGTTCGTACCGGTGATGACGACGACCTTCCCTGGGCTACTGGAGAGCGCCCGCTCGCGACAGAAAAGTTCAATATCGCCGATCACCTCGACACCGGCCTCGTTGGCGCGGGCGACGCTCCAATGCGGCTCGGGATGGGTCAAAGGAATACCGGGCGCGAGCACGAGAGCGGCAAAGCGCGACCAGTCGGCTTCGCGGAGATCGGTGACCGCGAAGCCCTCGGAGGCGGCTTGCTCGCGCGGGCCCGCATTGTCGTCCCAAACAACCGGATTGGCGCCGCCCGCTTTCAGCGAGCGCGCCGAGGCAAGCCCGCTCAGCCCCAGGCCCAGGACCGCAACGTCTCGCCCGGCGAACATCGTCACGGGAATCATAATGACGGAACTTAGCGCAATTTGAGGGTGGCGAGGCCAGCAAGCGCAAGGACCACGGCAATGATCCAGAATCGGATCACCACCGTCGATTCCGGCCAGCCCTTCTGTTCGAAATGGTGGTGCAGCGGGGCCATGCGGAACACCCTCTTGCCGAACAGCTTGAACGAGGCGACCTGCACGATCACCGAGACGGCCTCCAGCACAAACAGACCACCGACAATTGCCAGCACCAGTTCGTGCTTGGTGGCGACGGCGATGGCGCCGAGCGCGGCGCCGAGCGCCAAGGACCCGGTGTCGCCCATGAAAATGAGGGCGGGCGGCGCGTTGAACCAGAGAAAGCCGAGGCCCGCCCCGACCAGCGCACCGCAAATGACCGCAAGCTCGCCGGTGCCGGGCACAAAATGAATCTGCAAATAATCGGCAAAGAGTGTGTTGCCGACGAGATAGGAGATCACGCCGAACGTCGCGGCAGCGATCATCACCGGGACAATGGCAAGGCCGTCGAGACCGTCTGTCAGATTCACGGCGTTGCCGGCGCCGACAATGACAAGCGCCCCGAACGGGATGAACCACCAGCCAAGATCGATCAGCGCGTCCTTGAAAAAGGGAATGGTGAGCGACGTTGCCAACGGCTCGTGGCCGACGCGGACAATGACCGCCGTGGCCGCCAGCGCCGCGGCCGCTTCGATCAAGATCTTGATGCGTCCGCGGAACCCTTGCGCTGATTGCCTCGTCACTTTCAGGTAGTCGTCGTACAGGCCGACAGCGCCATAGATCAGCGTGAGCAGCAGCACCACCCAAACAAGCGTGTTCCGCAAATCGCCCCACAGCAGCACGGCCACGGTCACGCCCGACAAGATCATGAGACCGCCCATGGTCGGCGTGCCTTGCTTCTGCACAATATGGCGCTCGGGACCGTCGGCGCGGATGGGCTGACCCCTGCCCTGGCGAACGCGCAAAGACTTGATCACCCTGGGCCCGAAGAAGAACACAAACAGAAGAGCGGTAAGCAAAGCGCCGCCGGTGCGGAAAGTGATGTAGCGGAAGACGTTGAACAGGGGGATTTCCGACGCGAAATCGGTCAGCCAATAAAGCATCGATTTCTTCCCCCAGTCGCGATCTTACACCGGCGCCACTTCGGTTCCGAACCGGCGCTTGAGCGCCTCGACGAGAGGCGCCATGCGGCTGCCCAGAGAGCCTTTGACCATAATAGCGTCGCCCGGGCCAACCGCAGCAATAAGCTGGGATTCCAGCTCTTCCGCGGTCCTGGCGTAAGCGCCGCGGCGATTCGCGGGCAAAGCCTCGAACAGCGAGCTCATCAGCTCGCCGCAGGCAAAGACAACATCTACCCCCGCCTCGTCAATGAACTCCGCAAGCTCCCGATGCAACTGGGGCCCGTCGGTCCCAAGTTCGAGCATATCGCCGAGCACTGCCACTTTACGGCGAAATTGATCGCGGGACGTAAGACCGAACACGGCGAGAGCCGCGCGCATCGAGGCCGGGTTGGCATTGTAGGATTCGTCGATAATCGCGATCGAGCCGCCTTCAGCTTCGATCAGCGTACGCGCACCGCGGCCGGCTTGTGCGTGAAGCCCGGCAAGAGCGCTTGCGGCACGGGTAAGATCGGCGCCCGCCAATTTTGCCGCCGCGAGGACGGCGAGCGAATTCTGGACCACATGACGGCCGGGCGCGCCGATCCGATAATCGATCGTCTGCCCAAGAATGTCCGCGCTGACAGTCGAGCCGCCGGGCTCAAGCACGGCACCTATCAGCCGCGCCTCTGCATCCTGCGTCTCACCGAATCCGACAATCTTGTCGCCGTGCTTGAGCGCATGATCTCGCAGCCTTTGATAATAGGGAATGTCGCGATTGATGATGGCGATCCCGCCCGGCTCAAGCCCGTGAAAGATCTCCGCCTTGGCATCGGCGATCTCCTCGACGGAGCGGAAGAAGCCGAGGTGAACCGGCGCGACGGTGGTGACAATGGCGATATGCGGTTTGACCAGCCGCGTCAGTGCGTCGATTTCGCCCGCATGGTTCATGCCGATCTCAAACACGCCGAAGCGGGTGGTCTCAGGCATATTGGCAAGCGAGAGCGGGACGCCCCATTGATTGTTGAACGATTTGGCCGAGGCGTGCACCGCCCCGCTCGGCGCAAGCGCAAGACGCAAAGCTTCCTTCGTGCCGGTCTTGCCCGCGCTCCCCGTGACGGCAATCACTTTTGCATCGCGGGCACGGGCGCGTGCCGCGCGGCCAAGGGCGTTCAGCGCTTCCAACGTTTCGGTGACGCGAATCAGCCTTTGCTCATCGCCCGGCGGATAGGTCTCGTCCACGATGGCGCAAGCCGCACCTCGATCGAGCGCCGCGGCAACGAAAGCATGTCCGTCCCGGTTCAGGCCACGGATAGCGACAAACGCCTCGCCCGGAGCGAGGCTGCGGCTATCGATGGAGACCCCCGAAACGACATTCTCGGGCGCGCCGAGGCTTGTCCCGCGGGTGGCGCGGACGATCTCGCCGAGTGTCCAAAGCGGTTCAGCCACAGGTCGCCTCTTGTTTCAGCGCGGCCGCCACCGCGTCATGATCGGAGAACGGCACCACCGAGGTGCCTACGGTCTGGCCCGTTTCGTGACCCTTGCCCGCTACCAGCAAGACATCACCCGGTTCAAGACAGGCAATGGCTTCGGCGATCGCCGCGGCGCGGTCGCTAATCTCGAGCGCGCCAGGGGCCGCCGCCAAGATTTGCTTACGAATCTCCGCGGGATCTTCACTGCGCGGATTGTCGTCGGTCACAATCACAAGATCGGCGCGCGCGGCGGCAGCGCTTCCCATCTCCGGGCGCTTTCCTTTGTCGCGATCGCCGCCGCATCCGAACACGACGACAAGACGGTTTTCGGCGTAAGGGCGCAGCGCGTCGAGCGCCTTCGCCAGCGCATCCGGCGTGTGGGCGTAGTCGATGAAGATCGGCGCCACGCCTCGCGCCATCCCTGCAAGCTCAAGCCGTCCCCGCGCCACCGTGAGCGATGCAAGCATCGGCAGCGCTGTTTCCGCGCGTGCGCCGGTTGCCACAACAAGCCCCGCGGCCACGAGCGCGTTAGATGCCTGGAAGTCGCCAACCAATGGAAGCCGCACGGCATACTGTTTGCCGTCATGTTCGATGACCAGGCGCTGACCGAAACCGTCGCGCTCGGCTGAGACCAGGCGCAAATTCTTTCCTTCTCGTCCGATGGTGACAACAAGGAGCCCGCGCGCTTGAGCGGCTTCAGCCACACGCTTGCCCGCCTCGCTGTCGACATCCACCACCGCGGCGGCGCCTTGCGGCAAAAGCTCGGTGAACAGGCGGAGCTTCTGCGCGAAATAGTCTTCGAAGCTCTCGTGATAATCCAAATGATCGCGCGAGATGTTGGTGAAGGCGGCCGCCGCAAGGACCACGCCATCGACGCGGCGTTGCTGCAAGCCGTGGCTCGACGCTTCGAGCGCAAGATGAGTGACGCCGTCGGCGGCAAGCGCGGCGAGGAGACGATGCAACTCGATCGGGTCGGGCGTGGTATGGGTCAGCATCTTCGTGCCGGATGGGCTTACCAGACCAACGGTGCCGAGGCTCGCTGCCTTGAACCCCGCGCCCGCCCAAAGCTGGCGCACATAAGACGCGACAGATGTCTTGCCGTTGGTCCCGGTCACGGCGACGGCGATCTCGGGCTGAAGGCCGAAAAAGCGCGCCGCGATCAGCGCAAGCCGACGGCGCGGATCGCTGTCTTCGATCACCGCCACCGCGCTTGAGGCAGGCTTTGCGCCAGGGGGCACCAGAATCGCCGCGGCGCCGCGCGTCAAAGCGTCGGCAATGAAACGCGCGCCGTCGGTCCTGACACCCGGCAACGCGGCGAACAGATAGCCCGGCTTGACCTCGCGGCTGTCAGCCGCAAGCCCGCTGATCGGAACGCCGTCGAGGCCGGCGGGTAGCTTCGCCTCGCGCCCCAGCAGCTCACCCAGAGTCATGGTCGAACATGCGCCCGGAAAAGTGGCGTTTCCTTGAAAATCGGGGACTTGGCCAGCCCGCCAAGGGCTGACGCCCGTTAATAGGAGGCGAGCACCTTGGCGTCAATTTTGCGCTGATCGCGCTCGCGTTTCGGCGTCACGCCGAGAATGGGCCCGATCCGGGCGACGATCCGGCCGACCGTGGGCGCGGCATTGACGCCCGCCGTGGCGTGATTATGCGACTCAGGTACGCGCTGTGGCTCATCGAGCATGACCAATACGACATATTCCGGCGCATCGGTCGGGAAGGTGGCGAGGAAGCTCGTCAAGAGCGCCGAGGTTGAATAGCGGCCGCCGACGACTTTCTCCGCGGTTCCGGTCTTCCCGCCGACGCGGTACCCTTCGGCATCGGCGCGCTTGCCCGTTCCTTTGAGCACATTCAGCCGCATCATCTTCAACATGGCGGCGCTGGTGCTGGACTTCAGCACCCTCTCTCCCTCGTGGATGCCGTCCTCGCGCGAGCGTGGCAGGAAGGTCGGCGTTACGGCGATCCCGCCATTGACGAGAGGCAGTGTTGCTGCCGCAAGCTGGAGCGGCGTCACCGACAGGCCGTGACCGAAGGCGATGGTCATGCTGCTTAGCTTCTGCCAATCCGACGGAACGATTGGCGACGCGCTGGGGCCAAGCTCGGTGGTCACAGAGGTCATTAGCCCCAACTTCTTGAGAAAGCCGCGGTGCCGATCGACGCCCATGTGCAGCGCCATCTTGGCCGCGCCGATATTGGACGAATAGATAAAGACCTCCGGCACGCTTAACGGACGTCGCTTGCCGTGGAAGTCGTCGATGGTGAAGGACGCGTAGTGAATCGGGCCCGAAGCGTCGTAGCGCGAGTGCAGCGTGGCCAGGCCCAAGTCGAGCACGCCGGCGACGGTGAACACCTTGAACACCGAACCCATCTCGTAGACGCCGAAGCCGATACGGTTGAGACGGTTCTTGTCCAGCGCCTGCTCCCGGTGATTGGGGTCGTAATCGGGCAGCGACGAGAGCGCTACCACTTCACCGGAATGCGCGTCGATGACGATCCCCGCCGCGGCCTTGGCGTGATAGGTGGTCATGGCGCGGCCGAGTTCCTCGCGCAGCACATGTTGCGCGCCGAGATCGAGCGACAGCGTGACGCCCGCCTCGCCCGTCATCGCCAGCTGAGGGTTGTTGTCGATGAACTTCTCGATACCACCGAGACCCTTGTTATCGACATCCACAAGGCCGACGACATGACTTGCCGTGACGCCCATGGGATAGACGCGGCGATATTCCTCGATGAAGCCGAGGCCGGGGAGCCCGAGTTCGTGAATCTCGGCCTGCTGCTTCGGCGTCAACTCGCGCTTGATGCGAACGAAGCGCCGCCCGTGTTTCAGCCGGGCGCGAAGCTTTCTGGCATTGACCTCGGGCAGGACGCTCGTGACCTGTTCGGCCAGTTCGTCGATGTCAATGACGCGCGCGGGATCGGCGTAAAGGGTCGCACCCTTGATATCGGTGGCAAGCAACCGTCCGCCGCGATCGAAAATGTCGGGTCGGTGGATCGTCGTGGATATATCGTACAGGCTGCCGGAGCTCGGTCCGGTCGCAGCTAAGCCGAGAGTCACAAGACGCGCCCCGATCGCGACAAAGGCGACGGCAAAGACAAGGCAGGCGAAGCGGTAGCGATTGCGGCCGCGCGCAAGATAGGCGCGCTCAGCGCGCGAGGTAGCCGTGTCGTGTTTTACAGAGTCGGGCATGATTGTCGTGGCCTACCGGGCGGACGCGTCAACAGGCCGCTCAACCTTGGCCGCCGGCCATTGCGCGTCTTGCGCGGCGGGCGCACTGGCGACAGAGACCTTTGACCTCGTGGGCGGCGTGGTTGACTTCGCGGCCGGATTGCTTGCCGGCGCCGCCGGTGTCACCAGGACCGGTCCAAAATCGCTATCGGATGCGGTATCGAGGGCGACGAGTTGCTGAGGGTTGGCGGGCGCAAGCTTCAGATATTTGCGGGCCAGCCGCTCGATGCGCTCCGGGCGGTTGAGCAGGCTCCATTCGGCGCGCAGCACAGCAATCGCGTCACGTTCATCGTCGATCTGCTTATGAAGGGTGGAAATGTCCCCATCGAGCGCGCGGGCCTGGTATTTGACCTGATAAATGACGCCGGCGAGCGCCACGAGGCCGACGACAAGACAGATATTAACAAATCGCATAGCGAATCCCTCAAACGGCAAAGCCAAGCCGCGGCACCCCGAGCGCGGCAAGGTCTAGAGGATGAGCGGGCGCCGCGGTCCGCAAAGCGGCTCTGAGCCGGGCCGAGCGGGCGCGCGGATTCCGCGCAATCTCCTTCTTGTCCGGTTCTACCGGACGCCGGTTAAGAAGCTGGAAGCTTGGAGCAAAAATTTTGGCTTCGGACTCCGGCAGGTGTCGCGAGGCCCGCGGGGGCGGCGCGCTGCGGCTGGCGAGAAAGCGCTTGGCGATGCGATCCTCCAGCGAGTGGAAGGTCACGATGGCCAGGCGCCCCCGGGCCTTAAGCAGCCGCTCGGCGGCGGCAAGGCCATTGGCCAGTTCGTCTAGCTCCTCATTGAGAAAGAGCCGGAGTGCCTGGAAGGTGCGGGTGGCCGGGTGCTTGGTTTCGTCGCGTTTGCGGCCGAGAACCTTGGCGACTAGATCGGCAAGCTCGCCCGTGGTTGCGATCGGCTGTTCGGCGCGCCGCGCCACGATTGCCTTGGCGATGGCGCGGGCGCGGCGCTCCTCGCCGAGTTTCCAGAGGATTTCCGCAAGTTCCTGCTCAGACAAGGTGTTGAGAACATCGCCGGCCGAAAGCCCCCCCTCGCCCATGCGCATGTCGAGGGGACCGTCCTGCATGAACGAGAAGCCGCGTTCCGGCCGGTCGAGCTGCATTGAGGAGACGCCGAGATCAAGGGTCACACCGTCGACGGCGTTGAAGCCTTCGCTTGCCGCGATCGCTTCCATCTCGCTGTAACGGCCAAGCACAGCGAGCAAACGGCCCGGATAGTTTTGGGCAAGCAAGCCGCTCAAGCGAAACGCCTCGGGGTCCCGGTCAATGGCTATGACCTTGCAATCGGCGCGATCAAGAACGGCTTGGCTGTATCCGCCGGCGCCAAAGGTTCCGTCGACGATGATCTCGCCGTCCTTGGGATCAAGGGCGGCAAGCACCTCCGAGAGCATCACGGGAATGTGGCGGGCCGGTCCGCCGGCGGCAGCCGAGCTGCCGCAACCCGCCATCATTCCCGTGCTCCCTCTGGCCCGCCGCTTCCGCGGCGCCC
>Ga0315534_1001116_pt1 | contig 18660 bp, 21 predicted proteins | sample SalMarSW160240MG_FD_203094 | JGI IMG/M metagenome (GOLD analysis project Ga0315534, IMG submission 203094) | Salt marsh sediment microbial communities from the Plum Island Ecosystem LTER, Massachusetts, United States - Salt Marsh Sediment SW1602-40 ... | reverse complement strand
ATTCAGCGCGACAAAGCCCTGCCCGTCGATCTCAAACTCGACAACCATGACGGAGCCTGCGTCTTTGCCATGAATTTCGCGCCCAGCATCAGGGTAGCGGTTGAGGTTGGTGATGCGGGAATTCTCGAAAACGGAAACGTAGAACTCTGCCGCCTCTTCCGCCTGTGTGTCGAACCACAAGCATGGCGTCATCTTCTGGCCCCCAACCCTCATACTCAACAATCCTCGGTGAGGTTCCCTCGGCCGGAAACGGTGGGCGTACTGCTATGGTCAATTGCGTACGCACCAATTCTTGACACAAATGTTGATATCAACGTAAATAAGGCATGTCAAAGACAAATGTCGTTTCGTTCGAGACGACTCTGCATGTTCGCGACCATTGTCTGTGCCTGCATGTTCAACGGGCGGCACGTGCGCTGTCCCGGCGTTTCGACGAAGCGCTAAAACCTATCGGCCTAACCAACGGACAGTTCTCGATGATGATGTCTCTCAATCGACCTGAACCTCCGACGATGGGTGCGGTCGCCGAGCTTCTCGTCATGGACCGGACGACGCTAACCGCGAAGCTCAAGCCGCTGCAACGCGAAGGGCTTGTGACGGTAAGCATCGATCCCGATGATCGGCGCGGCCGCCGGTTGTGTCTGACAGCCAAGGGGCGACGGGCTCTGGCAAAAGCGGTGCCTATTTGGCGCAAGGTACACGCCGAAATCGAAGGCGGCCTCAAGCAGGGTAGTGATCGACTGCGTGTCGACCTCAACAATCTGATTTGAGATAACGCGCTGAACCGATTGCGGGCTATTGAGGGACTATGGCTATTGCAGTGCGCCCAATGCAATCGAGACCGGGAGCCCTTTGGCTGATTTCAATCCCGCTACGTAGTCGAACTTCGCGCCATCCAAGACGGCAGCAGTGAAGTCAGCGCCCGTTATGTCGGCTCCCGTGAAGTCGGCTTCAAGCAAGTCGGAGTGGGCAAGACTTGCTCCGCGTAAATCGGCACCCCGGAATTTGCCGTAGGGTATCGCGTTCCAGCTCAGATCGGCGCCACGCAAGTTGGCGCTTCTAAAATCGCAGGCTTTCAAGGAGACGCGGGCGCTCATCGTGCGCGGGTCTTTGGTGCCGAAGGCAGCGCCCGAGAGATCCGCGCCGCGAAAACTTGCAAGATCGAACGCGCCCGTGACGCGTACGCCCGCCATCTTCGCATTGGCAAAGCTCGGCGGTTCGCTACGCACTAGGCTGAGCGAAGAGAATATGTTCGGACGCAGAACGGACGCGCCTGTGAGATCGGCCTCATCGAAACGTGTCGAGGTGATCGTGGCCCGGTCGAGGCGCGCCCCTGCCAGATTTGCTTTTGACAGATCGGCTGAGGACAGATCGGTACCAAACAAGTTTGCTGCCGTGAGGTCCGCGCCCTTGAAGTTAAGGTCGGCCAGATCGAGCCTGCTCAAGTCTTTGTTCTGAAGATTGAGCGGGGCTCCAGTGGTCGACCTAAAAAGCGCGGACGTTACTTCGCGCGCCGTCATGTCGGCGGCTTGGGTGGCGGGCGTCAGCGTGAGCCCCGAAAAAAGAAGCGCAGCTAGAAGGTGATCTCTAATCGGCATCTGCCATCTCATACACCAGCATTTTGGTTGGAGCGTGCCCGAGGGCCGATCCGTTGGCAATCGTTCCTCCGTTCCAGGTCTGTTGTCTTCAGTTGTCACAGAGCGCTTACGGACTCCACTTCGACGGTTGTTTGCCCGCTTAGGTCCTTGCGGGAATTGCTGAGACTAGAACGAAGGCGAGCAGAGATAGGGCCGTTGCCAGGAAAATCGGGTGCAACGCGTCCGATACGGGCGCGACCGTCAGAATGAGAAGCGAGGCAGCGCCGATTCCAAGCGAGGCGAGAGCCGCGCGCTGCGATCGTTTTCTGCCGTATAGGCCAAAGAGCATTGGCGCCATCAGGCAGGCGGAATAGAGCGCTCCCGAGAAGCTGGTCAAGGCGATGATCCCGCCCGGTGGTCTGATCGCAATGAGTGCGGTGACGATACCGATGATGATTGTGAGTATGCGTGTCTGGCGCACAGTGTGCTTGAGTTCAGAGGTTCCGCGCGTGAGGCGCACGATGTCCCTGTGAAATGTCGTTGCGGCTACGAGAAGCACGCTGTCGATCGAGGACATGGATGCTGCCAAGAGCGCCAAGAACAAGAACGCAGCGACGGCTGGGTGCACCCATCCTTCGGATGCGATGATTGTCGGTACAATCGTGTCCGGATCGACAGAACCGTCCGGGAACAGAATGCGGCCCAAGAGTCCAATCGGCATTAGGAGTATGAGGACAACAAAAAGTGCCGACATGGACGTTACCATGCCGGTCCGGACCGCCGCCAAATCACGCAACCCATAGAAGCGCGATAGGAGTCGCGGCTCGACAACGATCTTGATCGACAACGCGAACATCATGCCAACTATGATGCCAAGTGTCGGCTGGTTCGCAGCAAACGGCGCAGGCACTTGCGTGAATGCGGGGGCCAGTTTGGCTAGTCCTCCGGCTCTGTCGACGACGGCCCAAAACAAGAGCATCGAGGCTACAATCATGACAGCCCCCTGCAAGATGTCGGTGCGGACGACCGATATGTAGCCGCCTGCGGCTGTGTAGACGACGACCAAAACGAGGACGATTGCAACCGCGGCCTCGTAGCCAGTGTGCCAGAACGCATCGATTGTGAGCCCAATTCCTCGGAAAATTGCCGTCATGTAAAAAACGCTCGCCGCGACCACGATCACCGCTGTCGCGACGCGCAAAGTGTTGCTGGTGTAACGCTTTCCGAGAGACTCTGGGATGGTCAACGCGCTGAGTTCTTCCGACTGGATACGCAAGCGCGGGGCGATCCAGCGCCAGGAAATAAATACGAACAAGAGAAGTACGCCCGCGAGCAGCAGCCATGCGGGGCCGACGACATAGGATTGGCCGGCAAGGCCGACATAGCTGTTGGTGCTTGCGAAGGTCGCAAAGAACGAAAAGCCGAGTGCAATTCCGCCGAGGCGGCGCCCCCCAACGTAGAAGTCCACCTCGTTGTGCGTCTGCTCCCGCCCGACGACGGCTTGGCGGACGACGAATGCGGCATAGAGAACGACAAAGAGGAGCGACAATTCGTCGGCGGAGAAATGTCCGTTCATCGATTCTTGGAGATTATGGAAAGTGCCCAGCGAGAGTGGCGTAGCTTACGGTACGATCTCGCCTGAAACGACTGCTTTGGCAAGCGCTTCATCGCGCGTTGCCGCGCCGAGCTTCGTCCGCGCCCGCTTCAGATGCAGATCAACGGTGACAATCGCGATGTTGAGACGATCTGCGATCTCTCGGTTGCGCAGCCCACGTGCAAGCCACAGCAGGCATTCGCGCTCGCGCTCACTGAGCGCCTCGTGCAGGTCGGTGTCTATGCCCAAATATGCCTTCTGCTGCAATACTTCATGAGCAATGAAGCCCATGAGCTGCAAGCGTTCACAATATTCGCCAAGATGTTTTTCGAAAACGGGGCGCTTCATAGTGGAACCTAGATTCCAGCCGCCAAAGTGCCCCGGGCACTGCAGGCGCACTGGGCTAGCGATACCGGCTTCAAATCCGGTCTCTCCGGCTTCGCGAATAAACCGAATCTCTTCTTTGGTGAGGCGGGGGGCGTTATCGTCGATATAGGCCGGGCCCGTCCGAGTCGGTGCAAACGTGTCGCATATCTTGAAGAACGGATCGTCGCGGGCCAGTTTTTCCTCGACGTAGTAGTCCTTCCACCATTTCGGCAGGTTCGAGCACACCAACCCTTTATCGTGCGGCGCTGAGGGACGCATGTAGATGTAGATCAGGTGGTCGATGCCGTAGGCGTTGTAGGCTTCGCATATGATTTGCCATGCCGTCTCCAACGACGGTGTTGAACGCAAGCGTTCTGCGAAGTCTTGGGCCGTTTTGCCCAAGTTCCGACGCCTTGTCGGCGTTGTCACGGCCTTTACAAACGTTGCCGGACGATCTTGCATCGGCCGCATGCCTGCTACATCGAATATGCGACAATTCCCAACGAGCCGAAGTTGGGGACGTTTCTGCAATGGAATTTGAGACTACTGCAAAACTGTCAGATTCTGAACATTTAACATCGGGCTGCGAAAACGTCGATTAGTCTCGCAGCGAACATGTCGCTTCAAACTTCGTCTCGTCAGTCGCCCTTCGGCTGACCATTGGCTTTCAGGAAGTCAAGGATCTTCTTGCGCTCGCCCGCATCGCCGAGGCCGGCATAGATCATCGTCGTGCTTGGCGCGAGGGACTTGGGATCGGCGATGAACGTATCAAGTGTCGCCTCGTCCCATGTGATGTTTTCCTGCAAGCTTCGGGAGTAATTGGTGAAGCCTTCCACCTGACCGGCTTTTGCACCGTAAATTTCGTACAGCGAAGGGCCGAGACGGTTGTCGCCTTCCGTCATCGAATGGCACTGGCGGCAATGCGTGTTGAACGCGATCTGTCCAGCATCGCTCGTGTCTTCAGCCAATGCTGCGGTGACTGTCATCGCAGAGATCAGTGACGCGACGGAAATTGATCTGAACATCGAAGCCTCCTACACATCGCGCAACGCAGCGCACATTCTGCAAACTCCTTACGCGCGTATTGGTTCCCAATGGAGGAGGAATAGCAAGTGAACATGCATATGTTCGCTTATGCAAAGGCATGCTTTCGCCGGGCGCAGGCCATCAAGTTCTCAGGCCGTGGGCATAGGATATCTGCAATTTTCTAAGGTGCCGACGAACGGAATGCTCAGAGGACTTGTAGCAGTCACGCGTGACCTGAAGCCGAGCGATGTGCACAAGTTCCGGGTCCGCGCTTTCGCCGGGCCGGCCCGACCCCCGCGGCGGTATTTTGAGGCCTTTGATTTCGCACGAAGGTTGCTCGAATTTGCCTAAATTGTCCGCCTCGATGGCGTTGCTCTCCAAGAGCGCGTTTTGCAGCCGTTCAAGGTGCAGGCGAACTGTGCGCTCGGCGCGCTTGTAGCAATCGCGTTCGTCTTTAAGCCGGGAGATGATCACATGGTTCGGCACCGCGTTTGCGCCGGATTCGCCGGAACCTGAGGATAGCTCGACCGCGCCGTTCGTCTCGCAAGTTGGCGGCTCTACCCTCTTGAGGAGTTCGGGGTCGACGACGGCAGCGACAGCAACATCTTCTTCGTCGGTGGTTCCGATGTCGGCGCTGGCGCTTGGCGCATAGTCGTCAGCATAGCTCGCAGACGGACTGTAGCTCGCGGACGGGGCGGGCATCATCGACGCGCTGTATTGAACAGACGGCTGCACGGCTTCAGATACCATAGCGATAGGGCAGCTGCAGCCACCAACACCGCATAGCACCGCGATCCCGAAGCCGAGCGCAAAGCACCGCCTCGAGCGTCGGGCAAACGCAATACCAAAACACCGGACGCCCATTTTCCCCTACGCGTTCCGCGCAACCCACCGTCAGGGCGAGGCTGCACGGAAATATTGTCCATACACAGGCCGTCGATTCTGTTTGGAAGTGGTCAACAAGAGGTAAACGAGGCGCGTAAAAATCGACCGAGATATGCTCACGGGGAGCGTAGACCTACTCGCCAGCGCCGTCGTTCGTGGGCATTGCGGCCGCCGCAGCAAGACGATGGGCACGCCGGTACCACGCCAAGGCCTTCTCCTGATCGGGGGCGATATTCGTCAGGCCCTGTTGGGCTAAGGTCTTGGGATCGTAAGTGGTGCCCAAGGCAAACGCCGCTTCTGCGTTGCCGGAGTCGGCAAGGTCTTGGAAAAGACGTCGCGCCGCTTCGACACGTCCCGCGTTGAAGAGCTGCTGAGCTTCCAGAAGAACCGCGCCGGGGCCGTCACGCTCCGAGCTTTGCTCTGTGGCGACCACTTCACTGGTCCAGTCGGCGGGGGCCGCTTTGACGGCCTCGCGCGGCGCATCGTCAGGCTTGATAAGGGCTGCGGTACTGGTGTCTTCGGGTTGCACCTCGCGGGTCGCAGGAACGGCTCCCACAGCGGGAAGTGGAGGCGGGTCCACGGCTTCCACGGTGGGCGGACTCGGCGGAATTCGATCAACGACGGGTGGGGGTGGGTCTGCGGCGGGAAGCTCGACCGCATCGGCTTGGAGGGCGGACAGGCGCCTCTCCTGCAAATCGGTCGGGCGCGCTTCGATGGCGACGTCCGTGATGTCGGCTGTTGCTTCTTCAATCTGAATGGGTGGACCGGCATCATCGCGCCAAGCCCAGACCGCGGCGACGAGGCAGACGCCAACGGCAACGCCAATCAGCGCCTTTGGTAGCACGGACGACTTCGCCGGGGGAATCGGTGGTGGGGCCTCATCGTCACCATTGGCGGCCGTGACGCGATACTCGCTCTGATCCAAGTCGACGACCGCGCGCACGGGCGCAAGCGGCGCCAACTTGCACTTGGCAAGATAGGCGCTGTCACCTTCCGAGCCCCCGTTGCCGGGTTGCGGTGTATTAAACGTGGCCCCCATTTCCAAATCCCGACTGACCCCGCCAACTGCAAACGCTGTGGTCCAAATCGGTTGCCGAAAGTCGTCGTTCGTCTTGGCAACCAACTCAGTTGGCCGGCACGCTTCCCGTCAATGCTTCCCGTGTCGTGCCGGTCGGTTAGCACATTTCGTTGAGCAACTGTGTCAATAATTGGGTGCGGGTCCGATCGCGCGAAATGGTCGGGCCGAGTGTTTCTGACAGGCTCTGTTTTTGAACGGTGCTCGACCCGATTGCGATTTGTTGGAGCGATCCAATGCTCGTTCATATGCGTAACCGAAGGCGAGCAGCTTGGCACATCGTACTCGTCGGTCGGGCCCAAGACTGCTAAACATGCCCAGGTGCCAGGCGCACGGAGCATTCCATCGGGCGACATCTGATGAAGATGGCCTTCGATCCCACTGCGCCAAAGCCATACCCGGAGGAAAGATCATGACAAGACCCGTGGGCTCGTGCGTGTTCCTCACCTGCCTTGTTGCCGCGATCGCTGCGGCCACGCCGGCCAGCGCCATCGAGTGCAGGCAAGGCACCCAACGCGTGCAAGGCAATTGGATCGCCACGCCCTATTGCCAGGATCAGTATCTCGCTCAGGTTGCCCGCGAACGCGGCATGCGGGCCTCGGCCGCTAAAATCCGCAACAACCCCAACTACAAGAAAGAACTCTGCCGGACGCTCTACACCGACATTCGCGTGCAAACGACCTGCTTGAATGCGGGCGTGCCAGAGATCCAGCGCGGCTGGTAGTGCGAGAGCCAGTGTGACGAGGTCCCGGCTCTGCGATTGCGTCCACCGCTCGTTTGATGACGTGCCGTGACGGGGCCGCGGCTTGGATGCGGCCCCACCGGTGAGCGATCATCTCTTCTGGCTCGTGATCGAGGAGCTGCCCGAGGTTGACGGTGTGCCGCCACCAAATCGCAGGCCCGGCCCACGAACGCGGGTGCCTGTGGGAAGGTTGGGCGGCGGAAGCCCGACGACACGACAATTGAAGGTCGGGGCGGAGCCATAGCACCGGGTAATCGTACAAACCCGCTTCAAGCCCTGGCGCGTGGTTTGCGTCTTTGTCGTGGTGATGCATTTGCCGGGTTGGGGCGGGTCTGCGGCGGCAGGATCGAAACCGCCCGAGGCCGAGATAAGAACGGCGGCGAGGACCGGTGTAAAAATCGCGACTTTCATCATTCATCTCCCAGGTGAAGCGCCTCTTGGCGAGAGCGGCGGACCGTCCTTGTCGCTCTGGAGGCTTAGTCGCAGGCGCGGGGAGAAAGGTTCAAACGTGGTGAGGGGCACGTAACCTCGCTTCAGTGATTTTTGTGTCTGCGACGAGTCTTGCGCTGGGTCCCGGTTCTGCGCTTGGTTCTCGCGCTGCAGCCATCCTTTGCCGTCTCATGGCGTGTGTCTTCGTTCTCGCGGACTTGCATCCCGAGGCCTGTCAAAGAGCGAGGGAGCGCGGGCGCCAAACGACCGCCATCCGATTTCTAATCCGGCAGCCTTTCGGCGCCCACGTCGGTTGCTTGCCGTGCCGGGGGTGCGGTCACATCGGAAGCGGGCTTGCCGGTCCGGCCTGGGGCGCCGCGCGCCGGGCCACATCGTCAGGACCTGAAGCTGCTGCGCGCCGCCAATGTAAGCGGAGCGCCGCTGCCGACGGGCGTCCGTGCGCGTCATGGCGGAGCCATGCTTCGCATGGACGCCATTGCGCACAGCCCCGATCACCGGCCCCGGAATCCAAGGCGAGCCTAAGCCTCGCGTCAGCGCCCGCGACGGTGCGAACGCTGCCTCAACCGGGCACCATCCCTGTCCCGCAAAGCCGCTCAGCTGATGCGTCCCATGTGGACAGGGATGCGAGGAGTGTAAGGGAGGATTGGGAGACGGGGATAACTCTGCTGTCAGGCGTCAGCAGCGTATGCCGGAGAACACACTTCGTGTTTAGAGTCCCACATTTGCACGTGGCCTGACCTTCGACTAGTTCTGGCAAGCGCCGCGAGGAAACAATTGAGACACCTCAGCCCCGTGTTCTTTGTTCTGCTGCTCCTTGTGTCGTGTTCCGATCCGGGCATCCAATTAATGTATAATCTCGACCTCAAGCGCGATCTCTGCATCAGTGAAGCCTACGACAAACTCGACGTTGGCGATGTTGACGGCATCCTGAATCTGAGCCCGCCCTCGTTAGGCGATGCCGGTAATGAAGTCGGAGCTGCATTTCTTGTTGAGATCGGGAAGTTGATGTCCGCGCACAATAAGAAGGCGACCAATGCGAGCAAGGGGTACACCCTGATTTTCAACTCACCAACTCACATGCGTGGATATCCCTATCGCGAACTTGGCAATGGAATTATCTGTCCCGGCCTTGATCGAGAGAAATGCCGCAATCGCAACTTTTGGATGTTCAAGAAAATTGCCCCAGAACTCACAGCGAAGATCATTTTTGAGAACACCGTGATGAAGAACTCAGAATTGACAAGCTGCTATGAGTTTCCCTGGCTGGTAAAGAAGGCGCCGCGCTAGGGCAACGCCACTTCAAGCACAGGAGCGTTGCCCAAGGTGATGCGCATCGATCCCATAGGACATTTGCTGCCACCCAAGCCTCCCCGGCCTTGGATGTATGTCGTCGCGGCCGTGCTTGTGATCGTGGCGATTGTGGTCACGGTTTTCTGAAGCGGGGCTTAGACGCATCTGAGACAGGCTCACTGACGGATGCAGACGAAAACCAGCAAGGCAGTTTTTGGCCTGCCAACGAAAGACCGTCGCTGAGAGCGGCGGTCTTTCTGATTCTGGGGGTGGGGTGTGTATGCGGGGAGACTGAGGGGCGGGGATAAATTTAAGGTCGGATGCGGTCAGGCGAAGCGTTTCTCATGCTCTTGCAACATTTGGTCCACTGCCCTACGCATTGTTGCGTGCATTTCCTTCTGGTGCTGTGTGTATGCACCTTCGTGCTCAAGGAGCTTCACAGGACGAGCATCATCTTCAAGGAGTGGCGCGTATACAAATCCGATTTTCGCCTGCAATACCTCCACACCGAGTATCGCCAAACCGGGCTTCTGGATCGTCATCAGGTCGTGGCGAAAACTCCACTCGCCAGTCAGAAGTTCGTTCTCATCTTCATATATTGTTCCGCCCCAGACTGGTTTAATCGGCTTCCAGTTGTGCGACGATGAGTGCGCCTTATAGGCGTGATTGTCGTGAACAGCATGAAGGGCTGTAGGGAAGCCTCCCACACCGTCTCCGAGGGGATCGCGCCTACTCGAGAAGGCCCTAATGAAAGCAAGTCGGAAGTTCTTCGAGTCTTCTCTGGGATTTCCCGCCTGTATGAATCTCTCGTCGATTTTTGTTACGATGGCGGCCTGGCCGATCGCCGATTCGGTCAAAGGGCCAGAAATTCTGCCTTCCCAAATCCGACGTAGCTCCGCAGCCGGTCGGTGGCAGGCGACGAGAAAGTCGACGTCATGGTTTTGATCAGCACTCGCGGCGCGCAGGCGCTCAATCGCGTTATCAAAACCATCTGAGCGGAGTACCGTGTGAGCCTCGCGAATGGCATCCAGCGCCTGGTTGGCATGGCCTGCGTAGCCGACCGTGAAATTGGGGCTGAGCGTGATGATCTTAAGCCTGCCTGGGATAGCGCTGTCATTTCCCGATTCTTCGTCAGAAATCATTGTATCCGCGACCATGCAGATTTCTTGATCGAAACGCTTCCCAATCACAATGGTCACTTTGCCAACCCTTTTTGTTGGGCCCAACTGCCGCCGGGGCAGGATGCGGAGGGGAGGAAAAGTGTCTCTGGGCCTCGGGAGTGGATCACTGCGCTCGGGGCTGGTCCCCGGCTTGCCGCGTCCGATCCAACATTGTCCGCCAAGTTCGGTGGCCAATGTGGATGAGATATAAATCGGCCAGCTGCTTGGCTGACCGCAAATTCTCGAGTGGCGTCTCATCCGGATCACCTTCTCGTCTTAAGAATCTGTACATCTGATCGCGATCTTTGCGGTCGGGCATAAAGGGACTGAAACCTTCGTGAAAGCTCGCCTCAAAAGTCTCGGAGTCTCCACTCCAGCCGCCGTAGCGGCGCAGCGCGCCGGCTAGACTGGCCACGAAGGCATGTCGCGCCAACGTGTCGAAGTTATAGAAGATGTCAGATTTGGCGATTAGCGCGAGACCGTCGAAATAGGGCCTGAAGATTGGGTCCGCTTCCTCGTCCGACAACGGCGCGAAAGCCATCATGCAATGCACGGCATGATCGATATGTTCGTCGGTGAGCGCCACGGCGCGACTATTGCCCCAAAAACTCTTGCCACCTCCGATCTCTAAAGGGCGCTCAAGCTCAAGGTCGCGGACGTCTTTGAACATCCTCTGTTCAAAGCCTGGCCGCTCGAACCAGAAATAGCCGATGCTGCCTATATTGAGGCAAGCAACCACCAACTTAGCGAGGTGAGTCAACCTTGCAGGCAACGCACCTAACGGTTCGTTGTCGTTCAGGGTGATTTGCAGCGTGAACCGGTCCTTCTTCCTCAACCAGAGCAACTGGACCGGCTTGATTTGGTCGTTCCAGCAAGCCAGCACCTTCGGTTTGATAGAGTGGGATGGCGAAAACACCAACGCATTCGCTCGCCAACGCGGTTTGGCGGATTCTTTCGGCGCGCCCGGCCGTGCAAGCTCAGACTCCAATGTTTGGTGAGCCTCTTGATCGAGGCGGTCTATCTCGTCGCGCGCCCAGGCAATCCATGCCCGCACATTCCTGTTCATCGCTTCATATTGTGCTGGGAAAGGTACGCTCATCAGCTGGCGTGACTGATTAGGGTCGGCCATCGTCTCGATAAACCATTTCGTAAGGTCATCGACTTCACCAGTCGGTGTCCCGCTCTGCCGCTCATAGTCGAGGCGGGCGCGGGCCATGGACAGTGCCCGTGCGGCATCCTCCGGCTGTACCTGTTCGCTTGGGGGAAGGTCAGTCAGTTCGAGCTTCGCATCGACGTAAAGCGAGGCCAATCGCTTCGCATGGGCATGTTCGGCAAAATGGCGCGCCGCTTCGAAATCAGCAGGATCGAAACTTGCCATCGGAGACCACACTGCCCATTGCAGCTTACGGCGGTGGCTGTCGAGCGCCCGGTCGATCCAATTCCTGTCCAGGTTGGCATGTTTCATCAACAGAACGCCAAACATGCTCGCCTTGCCTATCTCTTCGAGAGCAAGCAAACTCAGGTGATAAACGATGTGCGGCCAACCGATTCCAGCAAGATGCTCAGCGGCGTCGATAAACCCCTGTGCTTGATTTAGGCAGAGCTGGCGAGCCTCCAAGAACTTACTTTCCATAGCCCCCAACGCGATCTGTAGCGCGAACGCCCAATCGTTGGCGACGCGTCTGCAGCCTTTTGCCGGAATCAGCTTCCGCTCGTGCTTCGTTGTCGGCGAAAGCGGGAATTGGATACGTTCGTGTTCAGAGAGAGGCCTGTGGGCAATTTATGGCCAAAGATCGGCGCTGAGGGTCGCTTCTGGGGATGAGCAACGATCGCCCCGCCCGCCTACTTCTTCCGGAACGCATCCAAGGAGACGATCTCGGCGCCGCCGTTGTCTTGCGTGGGCCGGTCCTCGTCGACGGGCTCGGGCTTTGAGCGCGCAGGCGCTTTGCGGATTTCCGACGTCGCGTTCTCTGACGCGGTGGCCTTGTCCTTGTCGGTCTTTTCCGGCTTGTCCGTCGTCTCGGGCTTGTCCGATTTTTCGGTCTTCTCAGCTTTGAGCTTGCGCGGCGCGCGCGGCTTTTTCGGCGCAGGGCGCAGTTGCGTGGGCGCGCCGTTGGTCAGGTCGGAGCGCGAGCCGTGACCGAACCGTTGGGCCGATGGCTCGCCCGTCTCGGGCTCAAGTTCGATATTCTCAAACTGCAGTCCGTAGCGCACGCTGGGGTCGAAGAAGACTTTGATCGCATCGAAGGGAATGACGAGACGCTCAGGAATGCCGTCGAACGTCAGCTTCACTTCGAAGCGGTCGTCATGCACGGCCAGATCCCAGAAGCGGTGCTGCAGGACGACCGTCATCTCGTTGGGGTATTTTTCCTTCAGGCGCTTGGACATGACGACACCCGTCGCGCTCGTGTCGAAGGAGATGTAGAAGTGATGGTCGCCGGGCAGGCCGGACGTGGCGGCCTTCAACAGAACCGTGCGCACGACACCGCGCATGGCGTCCTGCGCAAGAGCATCATAATCGATCGTCGGCTCGGCCGGCATAGCTCTCGCTTATTGTCCCCGGGCCAGTGCGACCCTAGTCCCCGTTGTAACGCCCCCGCCTAAAGGAGCAAGTGGAGGGCTTCTGTTGCCCGGTGCCCTCCGAACCGCGCCTTACCCTGCTAGGGGCAAGGGCTTCAACTTCAGGCTTTTCGCACTGCGTTACGCAGCGAGAGCGGCCTCAGCATAGTTGTCATTGGCAACTATTCTGGATGGCCCGATAACGGCGGTACCATGCCGGGCAAAAGCTAAATCCTTTACACCCTCGTCGATCCTAGTTCGCCCCCATCAGATGCCCGCGTTCGTGTGCGCGATTTGGTGCTGGTGCCAGTCCTGGCGGATCGCACGGGCATGTGGTGGAGGCGCCGGGTACTGCCCCCGGGTCCGAATGGCTTATTACGACCGCGTTTATCGCCATAGCCGGACGAATCCGGCCCCATGAATATAGAGGCAGACGTGGGGAAAAAAAAGACGGGGTGATTGAAGGCGTTGGCGGACGGGGCTCGGGGCCGGTGAACGTTGGCTCCAGGCTGGCGGTGCGGGCGGGGCTCAGTCGCCTTCCCCTTCGGTCTTGATGTGGAGGAGGCGGCCGCAGTGCTTGCAGTGGACGGCGTCGGTGTCGTGGCGGCCGAGCCCGCAGTCGGGGCACTCGTAGCTGACGTGGGGGGGTCTGAAAATCGTTTGGATCAGGCGCAGGAACAGGCCGACGCCGACCAGCAGGATCAGAATCGTCAAAATGCGCCCGGCCGTGCCTTCCAGCGTGATGTCGCCGAAGCCGGTGGTGGTCAGCGCGGTGATCGTGAAATAGAGCGCGTCGACGTAATTGTTGATCTTCGGGTTGTCGTCGACCTGCTGCACGTAGACGAGCGCGGTCATGATGAAGACGAACACGAGGAGGTTCACCACGCTCTGGATGACGTCCTCGTTGCGCCGGAAGAAGGCAGACTCGGTGCGAAGGTCGGCGAGGACGCGGTAGGAGCGCAAGACGCGGAGCGCGCGCAGGACGCGCAGGAACAGCAGGCTTTCGAAGACTGTCGGCAGCAGCAGTGTGATGATGACAATGATGTCGGTCCAGGTCGTCAGCTGCTTGAACATGCGCATGGGGTGCGCGGCGATCCAGAAGCGCGCGCTTAAGTCGGCGATGATGACAACGGCGATGACGGCGTCGGCCCAATAGACCCAGGGCTGTTCGCGCGCGAGCGAGGACAAGATGAAAAAGAAGACGGAGCCGACGTCGAAAATGAGCAGCGCAAAGCGGAACATGCGCGCTCGCCGGTCGGTGCCGTAATAGAGGGAGCGGACCGTGGCTTTGTCTAAGGTCAAGGTGAGCCCCGTTTGACGTGGATCGTCACGCGTTTGATGCCGGTATCCAGACCGGGGTGAAGAAGACGGAATGGAAGCCCCTTGTGTCAACGGGGAATCACAATTTGTCAGACGCGATCATCGTGTGTACGAGACGGGGCAGGGAGGACGTGAATGCTCTCAGCGCTGTTTAAGGGGCCCGCCGCCTATGTTGCGCGATCGGGATGGCCGGCGTGGGCCGTTCTGCCGGCGGCCGTTGTCATCTTTGCTCTGTCTGTGGGCATGGGGGGTGTGTCCGCCTGGATTTATAGTGGTCTTGGCGGCGCCGATGGGATCGTCCCGGGGCTTGCTTCGACACCAGACATGCAATTCACGATGCCGATCGTGGTGTGGCTTGGCGGACTGCAGATCGGCATGATCGTTTTTACGATCCTGGCGGCCGGGTTTTTCTCCTCCAAGCGCAAAGAGGTGCTGGCGCTGATCGCGCCGGCGCAAGGATGGGGCGTGTTGGTGCCGGGGCTCGCTCTGCTTTTGGCGGCAACGGGGATCTGGACGGGGATCCTGCTCAACTGGAAGCCCGAGGTCGTTATGGGCGACCTCAAACCGTTCTACGACCTCGTCCACAGCGATGCGGTCTGGTTTGTCATCCTCGTCATTGTGGTCGGGGCGCCGCTTTCCGAAGAGCTGATGTTTCGCGGGTTCATGTTCTCGGCACTGGCCAAGACGCGGCTGGGGCTGGTCGGCACGAGCGTGGTGACGGCGGCGCTGTGGACCGCGCTGCACGCGGGCTACTCGGTTTTCGGGCTCGTGGAAGTGATGTTCATTGGGCTTTTTTTCTCGTGGCTCTTAGTACGTACCGGCAGCCTGTGGGTCACGATCCTGTGCCACGGCATCTATAATGGCGTGGTGGTTGTGGTTTTGCTGGCGGCTACACTTTCGCCTTAAGGCCACTGCAGGCGAGCTGAGAATCGTCCTATATTTGGGTGATGCAACAATACCTCGACCTCATGCGCCGGGTGCGTGACCATGGCGTGCGAAAGACCGACCGCACAGGTACGGGTACGCTGTCGGTGTTCGGCCACCAGATGCGCTTCGATCTCGCCGACGGCTTTCCGCTGGTGACGACGAAGAAGCTGCACGTGAAATCGATCATCCACGAGCTGATCTGGTTTTTGGCAGGCGATACCAACATCGGCTACCTCAAGGCGAACGGCGTGCGCATTTGGGATGAGTGGGCTGACGAAAACGGCGATCTGGGGCCGGTCTACGGCAAGCAGTGGCGATCGTGGGCCGCTCCTGATAAGGGCCCGTCTTCGACAGGAGACGGGCGCACGATCGATCAGATTGCGGAGGTGGTGGAGACGTTGAAAACGACTCCGGATAGTCGGCGCATCATTGTCTCAGCTTGGAACCCGGCTGACATTCCCGACATGGCGCTGGCGCCCTGCCATTGTCTATTTCAGTTCTATGTGGTGGAGGGGCGGCTGTCCTGTCAGCTTTATCAGCGCTCAGCCGACGTGTTCCTCGGCGTGCCCTTCAACATCGCCTCTTACGCGTTGCTGACAATGATGATGGCGCAGGTGACGGGACTGGAGCCGGGAGAGTTCGTGCACACGTTCGGTGATGCGCATCTCTACGTGAACCACCTCGAGCAGGCTGACGCGCAACTGCAGCGCACGCCGCGGCCGCTGCCGCGTATGGAGATCAATCCGGACGTGACTTCGATCTTCAAGTTCCGCTTTGAGGACTTCAAGCTCGTCGACTACGATCCCTACCCGCACATCGCCGCGCCGGTGGCCGTATGACAAGGCCTCCGATTGCTCTCGTCGTCGCTGTTGCCGAGAACGGCGTTATCGGAAAAGATGGCGGACTGCCGTGGCATGTCTCATCCGATCTCAAGACGTTTCGACGCATCACCATGGGCAAGCCGCTCATCATGGGCCGCAAAACCTTCCAGTCGCTCAAGAAGCCGCTCGATGGCCGCGACAATATCGTCGTCTCGACCAATAAGGACTTTAGTCCCGATGGTGCGCTTGTTGTCGCCAGCTTCGAGGCCGCGCTTGCACTGGCGGAACAATGCGCAAGGGCGCGGGGGCCACGCGCGAACGAGATCATGGTTATTGGCGGAAGCCGGGTTTTCGAAGCGGCACTGCCGGTCGCTGAGCGCATCTACAAAACCGAGGTGCACGCGAGTCCGGCGGGCGACACCTATTTCCCGGATCCAGATCCGGCAGATTGGGTGGAAATGCTACGCGAGCCCCTGGTGCGCGGGCCCCGGGATGAATTTTCTGCAACGTTTGTTATGTTGGAGCGCCGCGCAGTATTTGACTCATCCGGCCCAGCCGCAGCTTGAAGCCGGCCCACAGGCAACCAATGTTACGAGCGGGTTTGCGCTCAGGGGATGCCCTGGCCTATAAGCATCCACGCTTCAGTCCCATCTTTCATTCGGGACGGCCCCTGTTGGGAGCGAGGCTCGGGATTGCGAAGCGGCCGGAGCCCCTCACGACACCCCCAAAACGCATCGAAGGACCTCAAACGTATGCCTTGGAACAATCAGAGCGGTGGCGGCGGTTGGAAAAGCGGCGGCAACGGCGGAGGTCCATGGGGGCAGGGACCCAGCGGCGGTGGCGGCGGACAGCAGCCCGACTTGGAAGACATCCTGAAGCGGGGTCAAGACAAGGTTAAACAGGTGATGCACGGCGGCGGCATTCCGGGCCCGCTGGTGTTTCTTGTGGCGATCATTGCTGCGGCCGTGATCGCCTGGCAGGCCTTCACCTTCCGCGTCAATCCAGATGAACTCGGTGTCGTGATGCGCTTTGGCGAGTATATCCGCCAAGATCCGCCGGGCCTGCACTTCCGCTGGCCCTACCCGATCGAAGAGGTTCGCCTTCCCAAGGTGACGCGGCAAAACATCATCGAGATCGGCATGCGCACGACGCCGGCTGCGCGCGGCGCAGGTTCTGTGCGCGACGAGCGTGCCGAAAGTCTTATGCTGACAGGAGACGAGAACATCGTTGACATCGATTTCGTCGTCCTATGGCGCATTAGAGATGCGGCCAAGTACCTGTTCAACATCCAGAATCCAGATACCACGGTCAAAGAGGTTGCCGAGAGCGCCATGCGCGAGGTTGTCGGCCAGTCAAAGATTCAGCCGATCCTGACTGAAGAGCGCCAGAAGACCGAGCAGGAAGTGCAAAAGCTGATGCAGACGACGCTCGACAGCTACGGGGCCGGTATTCAGATCGATCAGGTCAAGTTGCAGAAGGTCGATCCGCCCGCGGAGGTGATCGACTCCTTCCGTGACGTGCAGGCGGCGCGCGCCGACCAGGAGCGGCTGCAGAACGAAGCCTATGCCTACGCCAACAAGGTGGTGCCTGAGGCGCGCGGTGATGCTGAACGCATTCTGCAGGCAGCCGAGGGCTACAAGCAACAGGTGGTCAATGATGCAACCGGGCAGACGTCGCGCTTCCTGCAGGTCTACGATCAATACAAGAATGCGCCGGAAGTGACGCGTAAGCGCATGTTTCTTGAAACGATGGAGCGCGTACTGGGCGGCACCGACAAGATCATACTCGACAGCAAGGCTGGTCAGGGCGTCGTTCCTTATCTGCCGCTCGAACAGCTTCAGTCTAAGAAAAGCAGCGAGGGAGGAAACTAATCATGCGCACGCTCCTCGCTCTCTTCATCATTCTCGTCGGGCTTGCCGCGGTTGCCATCTACATGTCGGCCTACATCGTTCACCAGAACGAGCAGGCCCTGGTGCTGCGCTTCGGTGAGCCAAAGCAGGTCGTCACCACGCCTGGACTAAAGTGGCGCTATCCGGTCGTCGATACGGTTGAGATTTACGATAAGCGGATTCTTGACCTCGACACTGCGCCGCAGGAGGTCACGGCATCCGACCAGAAGCGTCTCGTCGTTGATGCCTTTGCCCGTTACAAGATCGTCGATTCGCTGAAGTTCTATCAGACCCTGCGCTACGAAGATGGCGTGCGTTCGCGGCTCGGTCCCATCGTCGAGTCGTCGCTTCGCCGCGTTTTGGGTGCTGCGACCTTCCAAGATCTCGTGCGAGACAAGCGCGAGCATCTGATGAATGAGATCGCCGCGCAGGTGAATAAAGAAGGCGAGGAGTTCGGACTGGAGGTCGTCGACGTGCGTATTAAGCGCGCGGATCTGCCCGAGCAGAACTCCAAGAGCGTCTTTGAGCGCATGCGGGCCGAACGTCAGCGCGAGGCAGCCGAGTTCCGCGCCGAAGGTGCTGCTCAAGCCAACCGGATCACGGCGACGGCTGATCGTGAGGCAACGGTGATCAAGGCCGAGGCGACGCGCAAGGGGGAACAAACCCGTGGCCAGGGGGATGCCGAGCGCAACCGCATTTACGCCGACGCCTACACACGCGACCAAGACTTCTTCGAGTTCTACCGGTCGATGCAGGCTTACGAGACGGGCCTGCAGTCGAAGGATACGCGGCTTCTGATCACCCCCGATTCTGATTTCTTCAAGTATTTCAGTGATCCGAAGGGTAGATCAGGACCCTCGGGGCCGGGTCCAACGGCGGTGCCATGAACGACCTGATCGTCGGATTTGGTCTTGTGTTGGTGATTGAAGGCCTGTTGTGGGCCGTTGCGCCACACTTGGCGATCCGCATGCTTGAGGGG
>Ga0315534_1001113_pt1 | contig 18710 bp, 15 predicted proteins | sample SalMarSW160240MG_FD_203094 | JGI IMG/M metagenome (GOLD analysis project Ga0315534, IMG submission 203094) | Salt marsh sediment microbial communities from the Plum Island Ecosystem LTER, Massachusetts, United States - Salt Marsh Sediment SW1602-40 ... | reverse complement strand
AAACCAATACCCCCTTGAAATATATCAATATCAATGGGCTTACCGGCATGGCCAATAATCTTCTTTGAGACAAGTTTCCCGCCGATTATAAAATTGAATAAGACCAAAGGAAGAGTGATAAGGATAATAAAACCACTGAATAATAAGTCGAAAGTTCTCTTTACCATGAGGTCGAGTGGATCAGCGACACCCGAGATATCGATAAGAGGTAGGGTATCTATCTCATCGACGGATGATTTGGCAACCAGGTATTCAAGTTCATGGGGCACGATCCTGAAATTCACACCACTGCCTTGAGCCAGAATGATCGTCTCTAATATCTGCGCATTGGTCAAACGGTCGGATGAAAAGACCACTTCGTTGATTTCTTCAACACGGATGACATCCCGGACATTATCAATAGTCGCAAGTACTTCAGTGCCATTGATCTGCTGTCCAACGCTTTTTTCATCGAAATCCACAAAGCCACAAATCTCAAATTGCATGTCCGGACGTTTTTGCAGTTGTCTAAGGATCCTCTTGCCTTCTGTACCGGCGCCTACAATGATAGCCCGGTTCATCTTTGCCAGAGGACCTTTCTTGGAAACCGGCCCGATAATTCTATAGAGTGTGCGCCATAGACTGAGTGTTGTAAGGATCAATAGGAATGAGATCAATACAACGACCCGTGAATAAGCAAATTGCCTGAAAAAATACGTGAATGTTGAGTTAACCAGAAGACCGACTATCGTGCTCCAGAGGATCGGTCTCAGATGGTATTTACCTTTGCGATGATAAGCACCGAACATGTAGATAAATACAAACCAAATAAATACATAAATCGGCATAATGATACTGAAGCGCTCGAGGGCATAGTGCGGAAGCCATATCTTGATCGATAGAAAGCTGCTTGCCATGATAAGGGCAAAGTCGATCAACGGTGAACTCAAATTCCTCAAAATGCGCCAGAGATAAGCGAAAAAGGCGCGCATATAGATACCGAGGACCAATACAGTCCGCAACATTGCTGAATAGTGACTCTTGAAATGCTTACGTGCAAATATAAGCATTGCCGAATAAAAATTTGAAACAAAAGATAATTCACTCTTCTTTGTACTCTCCCCTTTATAGTGAATCGCCTTTGTCGCCGGAGTATAGAATATTCTCCACCCCTGCTGTTTGATCTTATAGCAGAGATCTATGTCTTCACCATACATAAAGTAATCTTCATCAAAATAATCGACGGTCTCGAGTACATGTCTTCTTGCGAATATCAAAGATCCTGGAAGGACGTCGATCTCGCAATGAGCATCCGGATCAAGATAGGTCATATTATAGCGTCCAAACAATCTGCTCTTAGGAAAAAATCGGCTTAAACCGAGTATCCTTGAGAATGCTACCCATGGTGTGGGGAAACTTCGTCGGCTCGCAATCTGATATGACCCATCAGGATTTATTAATTTACATCCCACTGCGCCGGCATCCTCATGTTGTTCAAGATAATCGTTTAGTACAATCAAGGTATCTTCCTGGATGAGTGTGTCGGGATTGAGCAGAAGAACGTATTTTCCTTTCACCTTACGAAGCGCCTGATTATTCGCTTTAGAAAATCCGAGGTTTTTTTTGTTCTCGATCAAATTAACATAAGGAAATCGTTTTCTTATCATCGCCTGACTGCCGTCCACTGAAGCATTGTCAACTATATATATCTCGAGTCTCAGGTCATGTTTAGCACGTTCGATAGCCATCAAGCACTGCTCAAGAAATGCTTTTACATTGTAGTTAACGATGACTATTGATATATCAAATTTCATGTAAAAAAATTATAGGGTTTTTCCTAGCAATGTCAACAATTCTCGGAAAAATTTTCCTGCGCACATGAAACATCATCATCCATTGCCTTCTCGATTTTATAAAGATATATCCTCTGCTCAGGCACACTCGTTTGATCCTGCCAATCATCAAATGTCCATATATACGTGACTATACGCGTACCGGGTTTCAATTCTTGCATGAACTTATCTTTTAGTCTATTATTCGTCGGTTTAAATAGAAATAAGGTTATGACCGTTGCGTTACTGATATCCTGACTGAAGAAATTACCGAATTTCACACGTGCACGCTTTATCTGACCTGAAACGATAATATTCACCCAGGAAAACAAGTATCGGAAAGGATCAGCTTCTATACCTATTGCACGGGCATGATAGATCCTGGCGGCGCTAATGATTATCCTGCCATCGCCGCTTCCTAGATCATATACGATATCTTTATCGCTGACCTGGGCCAGCTCGAGCATTCTATGTACTGTATCCATGGGCGTCGGGTCATATCCAGCTCCAAGCAACAAGGTCCAGTATTTCCAAATGACATAGACCACGAAAACGATCCCGAGTATTATCAAGAATTCCATATTTTAAACGCAACAAGAGGACAGATTACTTTTTCTTTAAATAGCGATCGACAAACGTTAGGATGAAATCCAATCTTTTTTCACGACGCCGCGGCGAGCCATGTCTTGATAAACCGTGAGGTTCTAATGGAAAGCGCACCATTTCGACTTCTTTCTTCAATATTTTCAAAGCTACGTATAGTTCTTCACCCTGGCTTATCGGACAGCGATGATCCTGCTCACTGTGAATTATGAGAAGCGGCGTTTTTATCTTATTTGCATATTTTAAGGGCGACATGTTCCAATAGAACTGAAGATTGTTCTTTTCCCATAAGTGACCACGAAATTCCTTGTGCAGAGAAAACCCGAAGTCCGTACTGAAAAAAGAAATCATGTTCACAACACTTCGCATGGTAATGGCTGCTTTGAAGATATCAGTGTGACCGATTATCCAGTTGGTCATGAAACCACCATAGCTGCCACCCATGACACCCATGCTGCGTTCGTTAATGTACTTACGTTTACCGAGTAAGCGCAAGGCTTTCATGATATCCTTTGTATCTGGTATCCCCCATTGATTATGCAGATCCCTGGCGAATTTCTCGCCGTAGCCAACACTACCGTGCGGATTACAATAGAATACTATATATCCATTCGCGGCGAGTACCTGGAACTCATGGAACAGAGAATTACCATAAGCCGCGTGTGGTCCACCGTGGATTTGAACGATCAACGGGTATCTTTTTTTCTTATTAAAACGCGGCGGTTTCATCAACCAACCCTGGATATCATCTCCCTTATCACCTTTGAACCAGAAGTCCTCTGGTTTAGAGATCCAATGGCCCTTGATGTAACTGCGATTAAGATCGGTCAAGCGTTTTAATTTACCACTTTTCAACAAATACAGATCACCAGGATTGAGCGGATCGCTGATCGCCATGACAAAAGTATCTCCGCCATCATGGTCAAATGCATAAATTACTTGATTATCACCCCAGACTTTGGTGATTTTCTTGTTTTTCGCATCGATACCATAAAGACTCAGATCGCCATTATTTGTGATATGATAATACAAAAACCGACCGTCTTTTGAGAAAACCGGTTGGGTTTGGGCATAATGACCCATATCATCGACGATATAACCCGGTACTGTTCGATCGAGCGATTTTGTAAGGTTTACTGCCTTCCCGCCGTTTATCGGAACTTTCCAGAGATTGAGAGTCCGCCAACCAACAAACTCCTCAGGATATGTGTGACCGAGATATACTATGCTCTTACCGTCGGGTGAAAAAACCGGTTGATACTTGGGACCTGGCAGAGTCTTGACACGTCTCTCCTTTTTCCCATTGATATCGACGATATAGATATCTTGATAAAGCAGTCTTTCTTCGAAATTTACATTGCGGTTTGAGGAAAAAATAATCTTCTTGCCGTCAGGTGAAATATTAGGTCCATCATCACCATTAATGCCAAAAGTCAACTGCTTCATTCTGCCAGAATTTATACGCACGCGCCATATGTGCATCTTTTCTTCAGGCAACATGCCCTTGCCATCATATTTATACCAAGCTTTCTTTACATAATAATACAACGGCGGCTTGCCTTTTTCAGGCACTCGATCTTTATCTTCTTTTTTCTGGACAAACTGACACACGATATTCTTACTATCCGGCGTCCACTCATATGCTCCGAACATGCCGTTTGCGTCGGTCATCGCATATGCTTCGCCGCCGCCTGCCGGGATTATCCAGATATTTTGTTTTAATTCATTTTTCACTATTTCAGTACGGAGAAAAGAGATATATTTACCGTCAGGCGACCACTTGGGTAATTTAATATCTTTGTTACCTCGAATAAAATGCTGTGTCTTGCCTTTCTCGGTAACCACATAAAGATTTGAGAAATATTTATTATTCTTACGATCCATCCATTCCACTGTATAGGCGACCTTTTTGCCACAAGGAGAGAGCGCGATCTCCCTCAGAAATTTCAATTTATATAGATCTTGAACATCGACCCGTTTTTTCTTCATTATTTTCTCCTGCCTTTCATATTCACTGCACTTTATGCAGTATTACCAATTTGTCAAAATAGCATCAACCAATTTATCAGCTGTCTTTTCTACAGCTTCTTCAATCGCTGCGTCCTCATCCGTGGAAAAGGCGGCCCAGTCCGAAATCGTGCCTTCCCAGAAGACTTCGTTCTTTATACGGTCGAGACACCGCACTGAGTAGCTAACGGTTATTTTATACTCAGTAACTGTTTGGTCGCTCGTATAGGTATGCGGATCTTTCGAATAGCCGGAAACTTTTCCCTCAATGACAAGGTCGGCGCTATTCTCATCTGAAATATGCAGTCCTGAACCACTGCGGAATGCCTCGGTAACGGCGTTTGTGGCAAGCTCATCAAGACCAGGTTTAAGCGTTCTGTTCTCAAACAGTTTTATGTGCACTTTTTCAAAATAGCCGGGTAATAACGAGCGGGTTGAATAACCACAACATTTAATAGTAAATAAGTAGGAACTAAGAACTAGGAAGAAAGAAAAAATTCTCAGTTTTGTCATTCTATTTCCTCTAATCTTTTTTGAGCTTCGATACCCCAAGTATCTTGAGCGCCGCGTCTTCGGATAATCCCGCGGTAAATCTTCTTTGCTTCTTCCAGTTCGTCCATTAATTCAAAAACAATGCCGCTCTTGTATTCTGCGGTCGGAGTCCACATCTCATCTTTTGGAAAGAGATCGACGATGCGCCGGTACTGGTATAGGCCCTGGGAGAATTCTCCTTTAGCAACATGAGCCTCGGCCAGCCAGTAGAAAAATTCCGGTGTGGGTTTTAATTTTGCAGCCTTGGATAAAAAAGAAACTGCCTCTCTTATATAGCCGGATCGCAAATAGCCATAACCGATCTCGAAGAGTGATTCAACTTCATCATCTCCTGAAGTCACAGGTACTATCATTTTCCCGGTTTTTATCATCATAGACCAGTTACCGTATTTTTTGTAGCATATCAGCTGGTTCTTGAGTGCATCCAAACGCAGATCTTCATTTTTACTCGCCAGCTCATAATAGAAAGCGGCCGAGTCAAATTCGTGCTGCAGATACTTGATAGTTGCGATTTTAAACGATGTTTTGGCATAAATATCATCCTCGTTCAGATCATCGAAAAATAACTGGAATCTGTATAATGCAGTATCTTCCTGGCCTCGAGCAAAAGGTATTAGTGCCCAGTTGTAATAAATAATATCGGGTAATCGTCTATCACCTAAACTTGCTAATGAATCATAGAGCGCTGCAGCGGCTTTATACTTCTTACTTTCAATAAGGTTTTCTCCATAATGGTTCAAATAATCATAATCAGGTTCCAGAAGATAATGGGCTAGAACTGAATCCGCTTTATTCTTTTTCCCGATATGAGCCAGACTGTGTGCATATATCCGGACAAGACCTGTGTCATTATCAAACATTTGAAGGTCTAGTTTGGCAATACGCGCGTATTTGCCTGCGGCAAAGCAGCTTTTCAATAATTCTTTAGATACTCGAGATATGAATGCCGAATCTGAAGTAGCATGTAAAAGGTCCTCGTACATAGCGATCGCATCAAAACCAAGTCTGGTGAGAGAATTTGCCAGGATAAACCGATACATCGGGTGTTTGACATTAACAAGGACAAGATCCTTTACTGCTGACTGGTATTCACCGTCAGCATAGCTCTTCAATGCCCGCACTTTTCGCAAAAAGTCTTGGGTATTTTTATAGATAAGATATGGCTTAATGACCATGTATGCTTCACTGATCCGGCTATTACTTATGAGAAAATCGCAATAAAGTGAATCCAGGAAATAATAAGTCCCCAGGGTATCGCGTAAAAATATAAGATCTTCTTCGGTTATGGAATCCGGCATTAAAGATTCTATATTCAGAGAATCAGGCAACCTGGTCATAACAGTATCCTGCCCAAGGTGTTCGATCAGCAACCTTACTTCTTCCTGGTCGTCTGGCATAATAAATGGCCGAAACCTGAATTGCTCATCGAGTAATCTGGCTTTTTTATCAAATCCTGGGATCATTGCCAGCTTTTCTAAGATCTCTGGCAATCCCCGACGATCAAAAAGCCTGGCAAGCTTGGCATACCGAAAAAGCAGATCATCATGGATCTGTTTATTGTCTATTCTTTCATATGATCGATAAGCTCGGACCGTATCGCCGATCTCCAGATAAAATTCGGTAAGGTATATCAGTCCTTTCGGTTCATCGATAGATCCATACAGCTCCATTTTTTTGTCTGGATCATCAGTCAATTGAGCCCGGATTATCATGATTGAATCGGTTTGAGTACATAAAGAGAGTGCATGATCAGCTAATAAAAATCTATTCTGCTGAAAAAGACCAAATCCGATACGTTCAAAGACCTCTTGATCGTCGATCAAATGATCATAGCGCTCGATGTACTCAAGAGCGATAGTGTATGCCCCGGCATCGTTTAAATAATTTAGAATAATCAGCACTATTTCTTTGCTGCGCACATCATATTTAAAATCCTCTAAAAATCGATTGGCTTGTGAAACCATATCTGCAAAATCACCCTGACTCTCATAAATATGAACCAGATAATAGACGGCATCCGGGATATGTTCGTTAAGCGGCTCATTTACCAAGAGGTGATCAAGATATATCTCAGCCAGTTTGTAGTTACCATTTTGAAATGCCTGTTCGCCATGCGAAAAGTCATCAGTTTCGCCTGAAGCAAAAATGTATATACATAAAATGATGAAACATGCCTTGAGTATTATTGATCGTGAATTCATTTAATTATCACCTCCAACAGTATTATGCAATATTCTTTCAAGTTTTGTCGCGGCATTATCCCAGGAGAATCTTTGCGCCCACTCCTGCGCTGCCTTTGAAAATCTATCCCATTTTGTATCGTCATGCATCAGCTCTATTACCCGCTCAGCAAATTTCTCGATATTGCCATAAGGGTATAAAAACCCGCCTTTGCCATCGACTACGACCTCGCGTAGTCCGGGTGAATCAGCACAAACCACTGGTGTACCGCAGGACTGTGCTTCAATCGCAGTCAATCCCCAACCTTCCTTGACCGATGGCTGCACGACAACACGGGCGGTTGAATATATTCTATATTTCTCTTCTTCGCTGATAAAACCGGTGAACTTGATATCGAGTTTCAGATCTTGCGACAGCTCCTCCAGTTCTCCTTTTGCATCACCGTCGCCAACAATAACGGCATCAATATCCCGTTGCTTTTTTATCTTTGCAACGGCTTTGACAAAATGGTCGATCGACTTATATTTTTTAACTCGACCGACATAAGCTACGAGATTTTTCTGACGTTCGATCCCGGACATGCTGGGTTTTTGTGGTATCCCGCAATGAACGATATCTATCTTGTTGTCTATACCAAGTCCCCTCAGATCCTCTGCCGTACTTTCAGATATCGATATAAAATTGGAGCTCGGATAAAACCAGCGTATAACAGTCTCGGTTAAAAAAACATAACTCGCAAAAATCGGATTTGTCTCACGGAAGATAGTCCTGCGAAATAGATGCATGAGCATCGGTATAACTTTTTTGCGTGTAAAAAAAGGTGAATAAAAAGGTATTTTGTTGAGATCGTCGATAATTATATCGATCTCGTGATGTCTGAGCAGACTGCGCAGTGCGCACGGTACGAAAAAATTAAAATTCTCACGCCGGCCAATCCTGTAGATACTGAAACCATCAAGAATCTCATAACCGCTCTGCCCCGGTGCCCGGCTGACGAGAAGTTTCACCGTATGCCCCCGTTTGATCAATCGGGAAAAAATTTCATAAAGATAGACTTCGGCACCACCGGCTAAAGGATTTTCCCAATCCTGCCAGTTTATAACGAGAATATTCATTTTATTGTCTGAATAATGTATATTATGTTTTTGCACGCCAGAAATTAAGCAGATCCTCAAGAGTCTTTTCGAACTTAAATATCGGCTTCCACCCTGTGAGTTCGATAAATTTAGTTCCATTACCCACCAATGTTGGGATATCGACTTTTCTTATCTTTGAAGGATCTATCTTTATCTCGAATTTCACCCGTGATAATTTCTGGAAAATCGATAAAGCCTGTTTAAGTGTGTACCCCTCATTTGAAGATATGTTGTAGATATTGCCGCTCTTCGCTTTTGTGATCGCCAATTTGTAACCGTTAATGATGTCTTGAATATTCATGAATTCCCGCTTTACATCGCTATTGCCCAATTCGATCAAAGGTGGTTTAGTGCCTTTCTCGATATCCACTATCTGCGAGGCGATAGAAGGCAATACAAAATCCCTTGATTGTCCTGGCCCGGTATGGGTAAATGGTCGCAATATCACAAAACCAATATTATCTATCGCGTAATTCTGACAGGCCAATTCAGCCGCATATTTACTAACCGCATAGGGGTTCTTTAAGTTGATATCGTCTGTCTCGAGGACATTTTCGCCACCGCCATACACCTCACACGTCGAAACAAAGATGAAAGTCGTTTTTTTCTTCAAGGCCTTCACGGCTTCAAGAAGATTCACGGTCCCGATCAGATTTGTATTATAGGTAAGCGGGGGATCACGAAAAGATTTTGATACTGAGCTGACCGCGGCAAGATGAAAAACAATATCGGGCTGAGACTCCTTGAGGACCTCCTTGGTCATATCAAGATTCACAATATCAAGGGGAACATAAGAACCCTCTTTTGGTATTAACAAAGGATATGCGGTCGCAACGACCCTATTAAGACCTTCCTTCAATGCCTTTATCAGGTGCGAACCGACAAAACCTTCGCTGCCTGTGACAAGAATTGTCTTCACTTTATTTTTTTACGCCAGTAATCCAACAGATCTGATAGTGTTTGATCAAAAGGTATCGATGGCTTCCAACCCGTAGCTTTTTTGAATTTTTCTGCCGAGCCAATGAGCAATTCAACATCAGAAGGTCTCATTCGCGATTTATCAGTTTCTGTTTTAAGATCAACCTTTGAGATCGTAATGAGCTTATCCAGCATTTCTTTTATCTTAACACCGACACCTGATGATATATTGTAAACTTCGCCAGGCTTCCCCTTTGATAAAGACATAGCATAAGCCCGGGCTACATCGCGCACGTCACAGAAATCGCGTACTGCATCCAGATTACCCACTTTGATAACGGGTTCACGCTTGCCTTTCTCGATCTCGACAATCTGTTTGGCAAAATTCGAAGTCGCGAATACTGTTCCCCGACGAGGACCGGTGTGATTAAAAGCACGTGTTCTGATTATGTTCATTCCATAGCTCTTGAAATATTGAAAACCCAAGAGATCCTGGGTCACCTTGCTCACACCATACGGACTTAGCGGTCTTAAAGGGTTTGTCTCTTTTATCGGTACTTCATCTGGATAGACCAGCCCGTATTCCTCACTTGAACCAGCGATATGAATATATGAGTCCAATTTTGTCGCTCTTACTGCTTCAAATATATTGAGCTCTCCTATGATATTAGTCGTGAGCGTTTCTTTTGGAGCACGCCAGGAAAAAGGCACATAACTCTGTGCTGCAAGATGGAATATCTGATCAGGTTTTACCTGTTCAATAACCGTCTTTACTGCAAAAGCGTCCTTTATATCACATTCCAAAAGATTCAGTTTTTCTTGAATGCCAACTATATTTTGTCTGTCCGACCGCCACTTTATAGTCCCGTAAATTTCATGCTTACCCTCGTCTAAAAAATATTCGGCGAGGTGGCTGCCAGCAAAACCAGAGATCCCGGTTATCAGTACCCTCATAAATTCTCCTTGAAATTTAGTAAGAACGGCAAATACCCAACGGGATCGACCGGTTTTTCGTGAAATCTGACTTCATAATGTAAATGAGGCGAGGTTGATTTCCCGGTTGAACCGATGGTTCCGATGACTTTACCGCCTGCGACCCGGTCATTAGCCTGTACATCGACCGAATTCAAATGTCCATAAAATGTGGAGTAGTTCACTGTATGATCTATAATAACGTAATTCCCGAATATCGAATCCCAGCCTGTGGCTTTGACAATACCTGAAGCAGCACTGACTACTGGCGAGAAACGGGCTGCAGCAATATCAATGCCGTTATGCTGAGGGCTGAAACTCCGCGATATCCTACCGGTTGTAGGTAAAAGTGAAGGGATATTTCCCTCATTCGTCGAGATCATTTCCATCTTGCTCGAGTAATCATAGCTTACTGTATCGAGGTCAGGTTCAACTTCAGATGGTGTTTCTTCAATACCGAGCATTACTTTAAGTCTTTTATTATGCATCTCGGTCCGCTCAAGGTTTTCTTTTATCTCCTGAAGTTTAGCAAACTCTTTCTCGATCTCTGCATTTCGGCGTTTTAGTATGACTGTTTCCAAAGCTTGATAATAGACCCGTGAGTAATTGATTACAATATAACTGAGAATAATAACCACGACGAAAACTGAGGCAGCTATTATTCTCAACCATTTTTTTGAAATAAAAAAATATTTAGTACCGCCGGATTCAGTCGATGTAACGACAACTGAGTACCCCTTGTTCATATCTGACCCAGACCGTTTTCGCAAACCATAACGAGTAATCTTATTGTATGTTCGACATCGCCAAGATCACAGACCTCGCTAGTTGAGTGGATATACCTTGTCGGGATAGATACAACACCACTCGCGACGCCTTCTTTGACCATCTGCACAACCGCTGCATCTGTCGTCCCCTGCTCGAGTATCTCGAGTTGATAGGGGATCTTCGCTTCTTCACAAAAAGCAACCAGTTTGTCCTTGACTATTGGATTGGCCAAGAACATCTGGTCTTTGACTTTGATCGCTGTTCCATGACCGAGTTTTACCTCCATCCTACGTGATTCGGGTGTATCTCCGGTAAGGGTTATATCGACGGCGATCGCAAAATCCGGTGAGATACCGTATGCTCCGGTCCGTGCACCTCTTAGACCGACTTCTTCCTGCACAGTAAAGACAAAATACAGCTCACACGGACTCTGCTTTATGCGTTTCATTGTTTCGATCAGACAATAACAGCCGATCCGGTCATCGAGTGCTTTTGACATCATACGTTCATTCGCAATAACTGCGGTCTGCTGAAATGATGCGATGTCGCCTATACAGACTTTTTCTTGAGCTTCTTCCTTATCCCTGACATTGATATCGACGAACAAATTGTCGATACGCGGTGGTTTTGGTGTTTCGGGCTTTGTCTCGACCCCGATGATCCCGACCGTACCGTTTTCAAAAACAATACGCTGACTGATTATGCGTTCCATGAATAAACCACCGACATTGGTAAATCTCAAGAAACCCTTTTTATCGATGTGTGTGACTATCAAACCTATCTCATCCATATGAGCACAGAACATTATCTTAGGGGTCTTTTCACCCCGGGTTGTACTCCTGGAGCCGGCTGGAATATAGGCGATTAGATTACCGAGACGGTCTACTTCGGTGCGCTCACAGAGGCCACTGATTTCAGCCTCTATTATCTTTCTAATGTTTTCTTCTCGTCCTGCTGGTCCATAGGCGTTGCAGAGCTTTCTCGCTAATTCCATAAAGACTTCTCCTTGTAAACCTTTTCAATACTGAGCGTCAGCAGTCTGACGCCGTATTCAACATCCCTTTTTGATACGATCGACAACGGAGAATGTATATATCGGGCTGGCGTCTGAATAGCAGCGGTGCGTACACCGGCTCGACTGAGATGAATCGGGCCTGCATCCGTACCTCCGATCATCGGTTTTTTGAGCTGGTACGGTATATCATGCTCCTTTGCAGTATTTATTATCAGAGATACGAGCTGTTTATCGCATATGATCGAACGGTCTGCAATAGTTATTACCGGTCCCTTACCGATCTCAGGATATAGCGGGATATCTTTATCTGAAGGCCATTCACCCGAGGCTGTAGTATCTATGGCAAATGCAATATCAGGACATACCCGATATGCTACTATACCAGCACCGCGCAAACCAGCCTCTTCCTGAACAGTGAACGCACAATACATCGGCAGATCAGTTTGTTCAAGTATCTTCATAAGTATATAGCAGCCGATACGATCATCAAATGCCTTGCCGTAAATATTCTCCCCATTTTCACGGTATTCTGTGTCAAATGTGCCCAAATCACCGATTGCAACTAGTTTTTCTGCTTCTTCTTTAGAGGTAACACCGATATCTATGAAAAGGTCTTTTACTTTGGGCATTTTCTTTTTTTCATCATCTTTTAATTGGTGTATCGGTTTTCGACCGATCACACCATTAATGCCTTTACTACCGATAATCACCCTTTTTGCAAGGATAACTTGGGGTAAAATACCGATCAATGAAAATTTCAACAACCCCTTCTTTTCAATACCGATGATCATGAAACCGACTTCATCCATATGAGCGGTCAAGAGTATACGGGGCTTTTTTATCTCACCTTTACGGACAATAAGATTGCCATATGGGTCTTCGACTATGTCGTCGACATCTTGTTCTATCTTACCCCTGATGAATTCCTTGATCCTTTTTTCGCCGCCGCTTACGCCGATGAGTTCGCTGAGCTCTTTGAACATAGGCCAATTATAGCTAATAAGGCCTGATTGTCAACATGATAGTCCCCTTGACATCGCTTTTTTATATGGTAATATTGATCAGGGAGGCAAGATGGTTGGTTTAATGATATTTACAATACTCATCGGCTATATTTATGAGGATGCTGATAGTCTTATTGTACAGAATGACAGCCTGGTCATCTGCGGGAATCACCAGTACAATATCAAAATCCATATATCTGGGGCCGGAAAACTAAAGATCAGACAATGGAGCGCAGCAGCAGACTCGTTTGGCAAACTATATCTTAATGCACCGGTAATTATTATTGAAGAGTTATCCTCGGTGATCGGCTCGGAATTTGGTTATCGGGGAGCCTATTTAAACAGCCACCCTCAGGGATATGGACCCGGTGGCGGCGGTGCTGGCGGGGTAAGTGGCGGTGCAGGCGGCGGCGGCGCATATGGAGGTAATGGCGGTCTGGGCGGAGACATCTATGGCGGCTCAGGCGGTGTAGGTTACGGCGACCCTGCAGATACGATCATTGACTTGGGGTCTGGTGGAGGCTGCGGCCGGCTGAGTGCACTCGACGGTGCCGGCGGTAATGGCGGTGCACAGATCTATTTAAAGGCTCAACACATATTAATAGATTCTTCGTCGATAGTATCTGATGGACAACGGGGGTATGACGGTTCAGTGGAGGCAGGCGGCGGCGGCGCAGGCGGCGGTATAATGGTGTGGGCCGATACGCTCACCCTTCACCATACCGGGATCACGGCTAATGGTGGGAATGGCGGCGATGCATCATTTGGCGGCGGCGGCGGCGCGGGCGGCGGTCGTATCAAGGTATTTTATACGGCTCATTTAGATACTCTAAGCATATCAACACTGGTTCAGGCCGGCGCAGCAGGTTCAGGTGCCTATGGAAACCCGCAGCCAGGCTCACCAGGTTCAGTACATATCGAACAGATCATAGGCATACAAGAACATCTATCTGGCATAGTTAACGGATTCTCTCTTCAATCGACGATTATCAAAAACCATGCTTTTGTGAATATACCGAAACCACCACTACAACTCACTCTCTATGATGCGACCGGACGTATGATAAGAGTATTTAGACTAACACAAAATACGAATAAACTGTATCTGGGTGATCTGGTACAAGGCGTCTACTTTTTGAAATCCGATTCAAAAGACCATAGAGTTGAAAAAGTCGTGGTATTGAAATAGACTGTTCATACCTTGAATGTTAACGATCAAATGTGCCAAATGCAAGCGCAAATTGTTCAGGTATCTTAAGATCGGTAAAGGAAGGATCCTGCATTGCTGGAAGCAGCGTATCACGAATGACTATACGATACACGACAATGATGTGATAAAATGTAAATGCGGTCAGGTCATCGGTGTAGATCAAATAAAATGGATAAAAATGCGTCAAAAATCATTTGTCTTTGCCGGGAAAAAACAAACAAAATAGCTAAACCTGATGCTTTAATGTCACACAGCTAATAATACATATCAAGGAAATGCATGAAATTTCGAGCCTTAAATATGATGTCCTGATTTCATCCACGACTTTGTTACGACTATATTTTGCTTGATTTTTAAAGAAAATGGAATATAATTCATAGACCTTTTCGAATTAACGAAAACGTCAAATAATTGATCCCGAGTTTAATATATTTTTTGTTCAGCATTAAAGAAGATTAAGGAGGTTAAAAAGATGGATGACGAAAAGAAGGATTTTTTAAAACAAAGATTACCAAACAAGGGCTTTGAAAAACTGATGCGAATAGATAATCCCAGCTTGCATGGATTCATAGCAAAATACATTGAACACTGTAACCCGGAAAAAGTATTTATCTGCACTGATGGACCAGAGGATATCAAATATGTCAGGGAATCAGCGGTCAATAAAGGTGAAGAGATCACCCTCGCAACCAAGGGGCATACGATCCACTTTGATAATTATTATGATCAGGCGCGTGATAAAGCGCATACTGTTATTCTTATGCCCGAAGGGAAAAAACTCGACAAATCGATTAGAACGGGCGACCGCGACCAAGGTCTTGTCGAGATCCACGATATCATGAAAGACATAATGAAAGGTAAAGAGCTCTTTGTGCGTTTCTTCTGCCTTGGTCCGACAAACTCGGAGTTCTCACAACCGGTTGTCCAGTTGACCGATTCAGCATACGTTGCGCACAGCGAAGATATCCTTTATCGCCAGGGTTTTGAAGAATTTGTCAGGCAAGGTAAAAATGCCAAGTTCTTTAAGATAGTCCATTCAGCCGGTGAACTAGACGAACGCAATACGAGCAAGAATCTCGACAAACGAAGGATATATATCGACCTTGAAGAAAACATAGTCTACAGTGCTAATACGCAATACGGCGGCAATACTATCGGTCTGAAAAAATTATCAATGCGTCTTGCCATAAATCGTGGTTCGCAAGAAGGTTGGCTGACCGAGCACATGCTCGTCATGGGCGTACACGGTCCAAATAACCGGGTAACTTACTTTACCGGGGCCTTCCCGTCACTCTGCGGTAAAACCTCGACCGCGATGCTCGATAACGAAACCGTGGTCGGTGACGATATCGCCTATCTCAGGAAAAAAGACGGACAAGTCCGTGCGGTCAATGTGGAATCAGGGGTATTCGGTATAATAATGGGTATTAATTCAACTGATGACCCGGGGATATGGAAGGCCCTCCATACGCCGACCGAAATAATCTTCTCGAACATACTGATGACCCCGGATAAGAACGTCTACTGGATCGGTAAAGATGGCGAAGTTCCTCCAAAAGGACAGAATCACTCTGGTGAATGGCAGCCAGGCAAGAAAGATAAAGACGGCAATGAAATTACGCCATCACATCGCAATGCACGCTTTACCATTTCCCTGGACAATTTTAGTAATCTTGACCCAACACTCCATGACCCCAAGGGTGTAGGTGTAGGGGGTATGGTCTACGGTGGCAGGGACTCAGATACCTGGGCACCGATTGAAGAATCATTCGACTGGGCGCATGGTATCATTACCAAAGGTGCATCCCTGGAATCCGAAACGACCGCGGCAACTTTAGGCAAAGAAGGCGTGAGAAAATTCAACCTTATGTCGAATCTCGATTTTCTTTCGATCCCGATCGCCAAGTATATTCAGGCTAACCTGGACTTTGCAAAAGGTCTGAATAAACCGCCGCTCATTTTCTCGGTGAATTATTTTTTGAAAGGTAAAGATGGCAATTTCCTGAATGCCAAAACCGATAAAAAAGTATGGTACAAATGGGCGGAGCTGCGGGCTAATGGCGATGTCGATGCGATCGATACGCCGACCGGCAGAATACCGAAGTATGATGATCTGAAAAAACTCTTCAAACAAGTTCTCGACAAAGACTACAAACTCGAAGATTACAACGAACAGTTTAAAGTGCGCATCCCTGAAAGTCTTGCAAAAATAGAACGGATCAAAAAGATATATGAGACCGATGTTCTGGATCCACCGAAAAAACTCTTTGACACACTCGAGGCCCAGAAACAAAGACTACTCGAAGCTCAGAAAACACACGGCGACTATATAACACCTGATAAACTGGCATAATAACTGCATAAATACACTATGGGGTCATGCTAAAACATGACCCCTTTTTTTTATGCTGATTGACACCATTTGATATTCCACTATAATGTAAATTCGAAGAGGAGGATGATGAAAATATCGAATGAGGATTTTAAACCGATAAGGAATTGGTTTGATAAATCAATAATGAACACGGTCATTAAAGCGCTGCGTGAAAGGGCTTTTAATGCCGATGCTTATAAGAATATTTCTGCGGTCAACCGATACCTTCTCAGGACGATACCAAAATCAGCAACGATCGGTATCGCTGGTTCAGTAACGATCCGTGAGCTGGGGATCATGGAAAATTTGAAAAAACGCGGCAATAAAATATTCCAGCACTGGCGCAGCGAACTTACTGAAGAAACTGATAAAGATGCCCGCCGACTCGAAGGTTCTGCAGATTTTTATCTAACGAGTGCCAATGCGATCACTATTTTTGGCGATATCATTAATATCGACGGTATCGGCAACCGGGTCGCATCGATGATCTTTGGTCCCAAAAACGTGATAATAGTCGCCGGCAGCAATAAGATCGTCCGTTCGATCGATGAAGGCATTAAACGCAGTAAAGATATTGCCGGTGTGATGAATGCAAAAAGGGTCGGCGCTGACACACCGTGTGTAAAAACCGGTATTTGTATCGATTGCCGGGCAGAACGCCGGATCTGCCGGGTCATCTCGATCATCCAGTATCGACCGTGGCAAACAAATATTTCAGTTGCGCTCGTCGCTGAAGACCTTGGATTCTAAATGAAAGCCGGTTTTGTTCAATTCGATCCAGTCTTTGGCGAAAAAGAAAAGAATCTCGCCACTGTAGAAAAACTACTCAACAGTATCGATGCCGAGCTCATCGTCCTGCCCGAGCTTTTTAATACCGGCTATACATTTCTCGATAAAATCGAGCTCGATAAATTAGCCGAACCGGCAAACGGATTGACATATGATTTTATGGTACAATTAGCGCGTCAGCATAAATGTGCTTTTGCTTATGGCTTTGCAGAAAAAGACAATAATGCATTTTTTAATTCCGCAGCCCTGGTCGCACCCCATGGTCTTATCAGTGTCTATCGAAAATCTCATTTATATTTCGAAGAAAAAAATCTTTTTACACCGGGGGATACGGGTTTTCAAGTGCTTGAATATGAGAATACAAAGCTGGGATTACTGGTCTGCTATGACTGGATATACCCGGAAGCGATGCGCACCCTGGCGCTTAAAGGAGCACAAATAATATTACACTGTGCAAACCTTGTTATGTCCTACTGTCCTGAAGCACATAAAACAAGAGCGCTCGAAAACGGAGTCTTTATTATCCTGGCAAATCGTACGGGTGAGGAAAAACGCGGTGATAAGTCATATGAATTCATCGGACAAAGTGAAATCGTCGGACCGCGTGGTAAGATCCTCTATCGTGCCAAAGTTGAAGAATGTGTTCATGTTATTGATATTGACCCTGGACTGGCTCTCGATAAAAAGATGAATATATACAATGATCTAATGAAAGACCGCCGGGAAGACATCTATTTTAAATAATTGACCTTTATTCTCCATTAGTTGCACGACAAATCGTGCATTTACAATGATCAAAGAAAGTGTGGTTGCGACATTCATGCTTGTACTGCCTTTCCCGAGTATATAGATGGGAATTCATTGAAGGGGCGCCTATTAATCCACTGTCATCTATTGATTATCCACCGCATTTTGGAGTCTTTGCATAAAACCGGGGTTAACTTCATAACCGAGTGTCTCCGATTTAACGGCATCTTGTAAAGCCCTTTTATAATCACCCAAAGAATAGTATGCGAGCGCCCGGTTATAATAACTTTTTGCATAGTCAGGATCGATACGAAGCGCCTGTGTAAAATCAGCGATCGCCTGTTTATGTTGTTTAAGCCGACCATAGATCATACCCCGATTATTCAAAGCCAGCGCATAGGTCGGATCGATGCGCACTGCTTGAGTGAAATCGTCTATTGCTTTTTGATGTTTGCCCATACGGCCATACGTCAGACCCCGGTTATTATAGGCTTTAGCCGCCTTAGGATCCAATTCAATAGCCCGGCTATAATCAGCTAAGGCCTTTTGATAATCTGCTTCCGCATCGTAAACATTTGCGCGATTGTAATAAGCAGTCGAATATTCAGTATCCATAGCAAGAG
>Ga0315534_1001112_pt1 | contig 18721 bp, 14 predicted proteins | sample SalMarSW160240MG_FD_203094 | JGI IMG/M metagenome (GOLD analysis project Ga0315534, IMG submission 203094) | Salt marsh sediment microbial communities from the Plum Island Ecosystem LTER, Massachusetts, United States - Salt Marsh Sediment SW1602-40 ... | reverse complement strand
TCGGATGGATTCGCTTTCTGGTCACGTCGCGCAAGTTTCGTTTTTTCTGCCAGGCGGCGATCGTGGCAGTCTTCTTTCTGATCATCTGCGCCGGCCTGTTCGGCAATCAAAACCCCGCGCTGAATATCGCGCCGATACTGACTTGGACCGTGTGGTGGGGCGGCCTGGTGATTCTGATCATGTTTGCCGGCAAGGCGTGGTGCTATGTCTGCCCCTGGGACGCCGCCGCCGGATGGCTGGAGAAGCTCCGCTTTTGGAAGAAAACGGACGAAGGCTTAGGACTTGAATTGAGCTGGCCGAAAGCCTTGCGTAACATCGCCATCGCCACCGCGCTGTTCGTCGGACTCACCTGGATCGAACTCGGCTTCGGTGTCACCATGAAGCCCAAAGTGACGGCCTATCTCGCCATCGCGATGCTGCTGATGGCGATCGTCAGCGCGTTCCTGTTCGAGCGCAAGGGCTTTTGCCGCTACGCCTGCCTGGTGGGCCGCGTGAGCGGCCTGTATGCGATGTTTTCGGGAATCGAAGTGCGGCCCAAGGACGCATCCATCTGTCGGACCTGCCCCGGCAAGGAATGTTACCACGGCAGTTCGACGGCCTATGGCTGTCCGACGCAACTCTTTCCCGGCCATCTGACCGAAAACACGTACTGCATCCAGTGCACCGAATGCATCCAGGCATGTCCCAGCGACAATCTCGCGCTGAATCTGCGGCCGTGGGGCACGGACCTGGTCAGCAACCACCGCACGCGAACGGACGAAGCTTATCTGGCCTTGTTGATGCTGTCGATTACCGCCTTTCACGGGCTGACTATGACGCCCAACTGGCGCGGGCTAACGGACTGGTTGAACCAATCATTTTCGCTGGGCCATCTCGTGAGCTTCTCGCTGGGCATGGCCGCCCTGATGCTCGCGCCGATTGCTGTATACGCCATCTTGATCGGCATCTCTTACCGCCTCGGCCGGCACTCGCCCGACGCCCCAAGGCTTAGTTATCGTGACTACTTCATCCGCTACGCGTACGCACTGTTGCCTATCGCCTTGTTCTACCATTTAGCGCACAATCTAGAACATTTGCTGATGGAAGGCCCCAAGATCGTTGCCTTGGCTTCCGACCCCTTCGGCTGGGGCTGGAACCTGTTCGGGACCCTCTATTGGCGGATACCGCCGCTCGTGTCGCTGGATGTATTGTGGATTCTTCAAATTGCGCTCGTTCTGGTGGGACACGTCTTCAGCCTGTGGGTTGCGCAACGAACGTCGATAAACATTTTCGGCAACCGCAAGTCGGCATTGACGAGCCAATTGCCGATGCTGGCGGCCATGATCTGTTTCAGCGTATTCAGCCTGTGGCTCCTCAAGCAGCCCATGGAAATGCGGACGTCGGCGATGTAGATACCGCTGTCGACGGCACTAATGGGCAAGACAGAAGAGCTTCAGGCCGGGCAACTGCTGTATTTCGCCGCCGAGGAAACACACTCGGTGCAGTGTATCGAAGACGCATCGTTTCTGTTGACGATATTGTTGAACCACTGAGTTGCGGCTTGTGTCGAGCATGCCTGACTTGCCGCGAAGCCGTTCGCCGATCTTGCTGGTGGACTCCATCATCAATTTCGCCCTCGGCGTGCTGCTGTTACTCTTTCCGCGACCCGTGATTGAGGCCGTCGGAATTCCGGGGGCGGAAAACCGTTTCTATCCCAATATCCTGGGAGCTGTCCTATTTGGGATCGGGATCGCGTTACTGCTCGAATGGCAGCACAAGCAGGAAGGGACGAGCGGATTGGGACTGGCGGGCGCGATTGCGATCAATCTTTGCGGAGCGGTCGTGCTGGCAATGTGGCTGCTCTTCGGTACGCTCGATCTTCCTCTGCGCGGATATGTTGTTCTCTGGGTCTTGGCGATCCTCTTGATTGGAATCAGCACGGCCGAAGTGCGGAGGGCGCGTCGGTCCGACATCGGCTAACGAAGTGCGGTTGGGGCTGGCGCGAGTCTGGTATCCGTCTTCATGACGGCTGCGCGGACAAGCAACGCCGGAGCTAGCTACCAACAGCCCGTTCGCCGGGCTTCCGTTGGTCGCCCTGGGTCCATCAGCACGGCCGTCCTGACTAGGATAACGACGATGCGGTGTTTCCAAACCGCGTCGTGTGTCGTCACTTGCGAGCCTTTCCGGAGATGAATCACCAGGCGTTGTCACGGTAAGCTCTTCCTTCGAGATGTTGGAACAAGGCGAGGCGATTCAAGCGAAGCTGCGGTGGTCCGAACTGCACGTCCCTTTTCAGAAAAAGAACGGGTACCAGCAAGATCAGCGGAACCATCGGCAGAACGATCAAGCCCGGATCGAGGATTCTCTACGCCATCGCCAAATACGGTTTAATGGCGAAACGCAGGGCGTTTCCGAGTCGTTGTAACACTTTCATTTCTGCTTTTCCTTGTCTTCCGTGACGGCTGATACTGGAAGCGGATACGAGTTTTGACGAACCTTCGATTGATAGCATCGCGGGCATCCTTGCCCGGGGGGCTTTACGCCGCACCGCGAGGCATCCTGGGCGAGCGACGGTCACAACATAACGTCAGGATAGGCCACATGACCGGTCGGCGTCTGTGAGCCGCGTCACACTTTCGCGACTACGAACCGCGAGAGTACAGTAACCGCTTGACGCGATCGCGGGCTGCGTCGGGAAGCCTGACCTGGGAATACGCGTTGCCGCGCTCAATCGCTTTGCCACACTCGTGTGTCTCTCCAGCAGAATTTCGCCCGCTGGCAGACGGCTTGATCGATTACTCTCACGAACGTGCTCGATTCGGCTGATTCTGCTGTTCCAACGCAGCGCAACTCGGTTCTCCGCCATCCAGTTCACGCATGTCGGCGTTGTAAACGCTCCACAGCTTTCCTTCTTGACTGCTTCCGGACCCGAACTCCCGCTCCCCCGATCTCTACGTCAACGTGCAATGGCGCCCTGGCAGCCAGATCCCGCTCCCGCCGTACAGCCGAAACAATGTTGCCCGACAACGATCTTGCGTTGTGACAATTGCTTGTATTCGAATTCATGGATACTGTGCGGCAAGCCATCGGCGACGTCCATGTCCAACATTTGATTGAAATCGCAGTCGAACAGCCGGCCATCCCAGCCAATGGACAGCGTATGGCGACACATCAGGCCATCGACCGCGGCGGGATTGAACGCGTCGATCAGAATCTGCATGTAGCGGTCCAGTTGGCCCGACTGGATCAGTTGATCGAGAAACCGATTAATTGGCATGTTCGTGATAGTAAACAGCTTGTTGAACCGCACGCCGTAACGCGCTGCCAGTTCACGGCGGTAGGCCTTTTCGAGTTCAACCTGATCGGGCGGAAGCACGGGACCGACCGGGTTGTATACCAGTGTCAACTCCCGGCCACTGCCCTCGGCGCCATAGCCCAGATCGTTGAGTCGCCGTAGCGCCTCAATCGAACCGGCGAACGCGCCGTCACCTCGCTGCAGGTCGGTGTTCTGTTCGAGGTAGCACGGTAGCGAGGCCACGACCTCGACATGGTTCACCGCCAGAAACTCCGGCAGGTCGTCGAAGCCTTTTGCAAGCAGAATTGTCAAGTTGCATCGGTCGATCACGTGTTGTCCGAGCCGCCTCGCTTCCCTGACAATGTCGCGAAAATGGGGGTTCATTTCCGGCGCGCCGCCGGTGAGGTCCAGCGTGCGGATCTGCGGATGATTTCGCAGCACGTCGAGGCACGCGTCGATCGTCGCTGACTGCATGATTTCGCGCCGCTCCGGCCCGGCGTCGACGTGGCAGTGCGCGCACGTCATGTTGCAGAGTCTGCCGAGGTTGATTTGTAGAATCTCGATGCGATCGGCCCACAGGGCGGCGCGGCCGACCGCCCGAAGCGTATCGGCGAATCTCGGCGCACGATCGACGTCCGACAGAACAACGAGCTGCTCGTTCACGTCCGCCAGGCGATCACCGCGATGCCGCAAGGATGTCGTGGCATGAGGCATGCGAATCACTCCGTGAAGTGAATTTGGCGGTCGGGAAATACGTTGCTACATGCTGCGTGTGCTTAACAACAGGGACCGTCCGTCGCGCAACAACCGCCGGCCGGTTCCGTCGTGATGCTGTAGTCATGTCCCTTTGTCTCGCGTGGATGGCGACGCGCGTTCCGCCGGCAGTCAAACGGTTGGGCATCTGCCAAGGCGATGTCCTCGACGGGCTCGACAGGGATGAACGCATCGGCGTACGGCGCGCGCTGCAACAGCCGGTAGGTTTTGTCACACACCGCGATCCGCTGTCCGCGGTAGTATACGTGCCCGTCGTCGTCCTCGACCTTACGGAACGGCCCGCGATAGATGACCGCCTGGTTTCGCTCCAGACAAGGCCCTTGTTTGCCTTTGTAAGCCACGACCGTCACGGACCGGAACTCGATCCCTTCCACGACGTGCCAGGGTTCATCCTGCCGTCGGACCAGCGATATCCCGTGGAATCCGGCGCGTTCGAATTCGGCCAATAGCTCGTCTTCGCGCCACGCACCGGAAACACACCCGGACCACAGGCGTGGGTCGGCCTTCAAGTGTCCCGGCACGTCTTCATCCGCGACAATGTCGCTGATGGCCGCCCGGCCGTCCCGCTCCAGGACGCGAAAAATCTCCGAAAACATCTGGGGCCGGTCCTCGGGCCGGACGAGATTCAATACACAATTGGAAACGACGCAATCCACGCTCTCGGCAGCCACGAGAGGCTCCTGTTTCCGTAATTCTTGCTCGAGCAGCCGCTGCTGTAGGATTCCTTCAACACCCCCGTGCCGGCAGCCGCTCCGCCGTTCGGCCAGCAGCTCCACGTCCAACTGCAAATCCTGGATTAAGCCACAACGAAACGAGACATTGTCGTATCCCACGTGTCTGACGAACTGGGCCTGATGTTTCCTGGCCAGTTGGAGCATGTCGGAATTGCAATCGACCCCGATGACCCGTCCTTCGGAACCCACAATCTGGGAAGCAATGTAACACAGCTTTCCACCTCCCGATCCCAAATCAAGCACCGTGTCGCCCGGTCGCAGAAAAGGTGAAGGATCGCCACATCCGTAATCTTTCTCTAAAATCTCATCCGGGATCGCTTCGAGCAGTTGTGTGGGATAGTTCACAGGACAGCACAAAGCCGCCTCGCGCTCGTTGGCGGCGGCCGAATATCGGGACTTGACGGACTGTTCCGCAGGTGCGGTATGTGAAATTCTTGTCATAACTGGACGACTTCCGTTAAAAACTGTTCCGTGCTCGAGGCAGGCCATCGATAGGCCGCCCCGACGCTACCATGCGAAACTGCCGAGAATCTAAAATAAGGGTGGCCCGAACTCCGATTCCTTACGGGACAGGTCCAAGAATAGCCGAAAACTGCAGCGGAATGCTAGTTCTCCAGCCAACGAGTGTAAGCAGATGGCAACCGATTCATCGTCCCCATGTGATCGGCAGCGGCGTCTGCCCGACGACGGAACCGGGCCCGCCCCGACCGCCTGCGCATCATGAGGATCCGCCAATCGATGTCAAGCGAAATCAATTCCTCCGATGTCGCGGCCGGCACCTCCTTCTGGAAAAAAGCGGCGGTCCTGGTTGCGATCCTGGCCGTCATCGTCGTTGCCTATACGCAGTTTCGCGAAATGTTGACGCTCGAATGGCTGGCTCAACAAGAAGCCCACCTTCGTGCGCTCCAGCAGGCGCATCCGCTGCTGGTCCATGGGCTGGCTTTCGTGATCTATGTCGCTGTCACAGGGCTTTCGCTGCCCGGCGCCACCGTGCTGACACTCGTCTACGGTTGGTATTTCGGTCTGCTCCGCGCCGTAATCCTCGTCAGTTTTGCATCGACTGCCGGAGCGACCCTGGCCTTTCTCTTCAGCCGCTATTTGTTTCGCGATGTGGTCCGTCGCCATTCCGGGCATCGGCTCGATGCCTTCAACCGGGCGCTGGAGCACGAAGGGCCGTTCTTTTTGTTTACCCTGAGGCTGATTCCGGCAGTTCCCTTCTTTGTCATCAATGCGGTCATGGGACTCACTCCCATTCGCACGTGGACATTTTGGTGGGTCAGCCAACTGGGGATGCTCGCGGGCACCATGGTGTACGCCTACGCGGGATCGAGCGTGCCCGGGCTGCAGAATCTGGCCGACGATGGCGTCAACGCCGTGTTTACACCGAGCCAGATTACGCAGATTACCGCGGCGTTAGTCTTGCTGGGCGTCTTTCCCTTGATCGTACGGATGGTGGTCAAGCTGCTCAAGCGATCGGTCGCTGCCCCGTCGGCCGGCAGCGCCTTGCCTCTTTCCACCGATGGCGAATCCCGGAATGACGTGCAGGCATGATGGCCGCATTGCCGACCGCGAGGCCCACGATGACGCACACGAACCTTGATCAGACCAACGTTGCCCAGCTTTTGCCCAGGGACGAGTACAATCAGGAGCTGGAAGCTAACGTTCATCCGCGTACCTGGAGAAATCCTACTCCGACAGGACGGTACAACCTGATCGTGATCGGGGCCGGCACTGCCGGTCTGGTGACGGCGGCCGGCGCCGCGGGTTTGGGAGCCAGAGTCGCGTTGATCGAACGCAGTCTAATGGGCGGAGATTGCCTCAACGTCGGCTGCGTTCCGTCGAAGGGCCTGATCAGTGCGGCACGCGTGGCAGCGACTGTCAGGAATGCCCGCACGTTCGGTATCAACGTTCCCGATGGTGTGACCGCGGATTTTGCCGCCGCCATGCAGCGGATGCGACGTTTGCGGGCGCGCATCAGTCCCCACGACTCAGCCCGGCGGTTCCGTGACCTCGGCGTTGATGTTTACTTCGGACAGGCCACTTTTGTCGATTCCAGCACGGTCGATGTGAACGGGACTCGACTGCATTTCAAGCGCGCCGTGATTGCAACCGGAGCACGCGCCGCCGCTCCGCCAATTCCGGGTTTGGACGGCGTAGAGTATCTGACGAACGAGACGCTGTTTTCCCTCACCGAATTGCCCCGGCGGTTCGGCGTCATCGGCGCCGGGCCTATCGGCTGTGAGATGGCTCAAGCGTTCGCGCAGATGGGCTCGGAAGTGTACCTCGTTGAAGCGGCACACGGCATCCTGTCCCGCGAAGATCGGGACGCTGCCCAGATCGTACAGGACGCGATCACGCGCGACGGAGTGAACCTGCTATGTTGTGGGCGCAATCTGAAGATTGACAGCCATGACGGCATCCGCCTCACGGTCGATTCCCACGGCGGGAGCTACAACCAACGGATCGACAGGCTCTTGATCGCGGCCGGTCGAGCGCCGAACGTCGAGGGCCTTGGTCTGGATGCTGTCGATGTCGACTACGATGGAAAAGGAGTCCGCGTAAACGACCGACTGCAGACGACCAATCCACGCATCTTCGCGGCCGGCGATATCTGCTCGCCGTATCAATTCACGCACGCGGCCGACTTCATGGCGCGCATCGTCATTCAAAACGCATTGTTTCAAGGACGCAAAAAATTTGGCACGTTGACGATTCCATGGTGCACGTACACTTCCCCCGAAATCGCCCACGTGGGCTTGCATGAGAAGAAAGCTGCAGACAGGGGAATCCCGGTCGACACGTACGTACAGCATCTTCGCGATGTGGATCGGGCCCTGCTCGAAGGCGACGACGAAGGGCTGGTCCGGGTGCACGTCAAAAAGGGAACCGACCAGGTTTTGGGGGCGACCGTTGTCGCACGCAACGCCGGTGACCTGATTTGCGAGCTGACGCTCGCGATGACTCACGGGCTTGGTCTCGCGGAAATCGGAAGCACGATCCATCCCTATCCGACGCAGGCCGATGCCATTCGCAAGCTGGGCGACCAGTACAACCGAACCCGGCTCACGCCGCTGGTTAAGTCGCTGTTCAGCAAGTGGCTGGCATGGACGCGATAGCCCGATAGCCAACGACGTGTCGACCCGACCGAAGACGGCCCCTTTCCTTTTCTCTCCGGCTTATCCTCCGATCATTGGGCCCGCCTGCGCGGTCGAAGAGCAACGATGGAAGAGTCGAATCTATCTTGGATAGTGCACTTTCCAATGCGATTCCATGAATGGCACCGCACAAGTGCTAAGCCATGAGCCGATTACTTTGCTTTACACAGTTGGTGGCCATTTTGTTCCATGTCACTCGACGTACGTAAAGCTCTGGTACCCGCCGCTGACGTTCAGTGCCGAAAAGCCGGACTGATTGAGAATGCGGGTCGCGAGATAGCCGCGCTGACCGACCTGGCAGTACGCGGCGATCTCTCGATCTTTTGGCAATTCACGCATCCGTGACCGAAGTTCGTCCACCGGAATGTTGACGGCGTCCGGCAGGTGACCCGCCGCAAACTCACCCGCCGTTCGCACATCGACAATGAACGGGCGCTCAGCACGGGGTAGTGACAGCAGGCTTCGTACATCGATCTGCGGATGATCGCCACGCAGCAGACCGGCGGCCACGAAGCCTGCCATATTGACCGGGTCCTTGGCGGAACCGTATTGGGGCGCGTAGGTCAACTCCATCTCTTCCAGATCGAACACGGTCATGCCGGCTTGGATGGCAACCGACAAAACGTCAATCCGTTTGTCCACGCCGGCACGGCCGACTCCCTGCGCGCCCAGCACTTTTCCTGACTCCGGGTCGAACAGCACTTTGAGCGTCATTTGCTGGGCGTCCGGATAGTAGCCGGCATGATGCGTGGGATGAACATAGACCATCCGAAAAGGGCGCTCATTTCTTCTGAGAGCTTTCTCGGAAGCTCCTGTCATCGCGGCCGTGAAGTCGAACAGACCCACGACGGCGGTGCCCTGGGTACCCCGATAACGACTGGAGCGACCGAAGACATTGTCGGCCGCGATACGGCCCTGCCGGTTGGCCGGCCCGGCCAGCGGCACCTGTGCGGGCGATTCCAATACGTAGTCCTTGACTTCGATGGCGTCGCCCACGGCGTAGATGTCAGGGTCACTCGTCTGAAGTCGGTCGTTGACTCGAATTCCCCCGCGCTTCCCCACTTCCAGTCCGGCATCGACGGCGAGCTTGTTCTCCGGGCGCACGCCCACGCCGAGCGCGACCAGTTGCGCGGACAACTGCCGGCCGGATTTCAGATGGACGACCAGTCCTTCCGGCGATTTTTCGAATGCTTTGGCGGATTCCCCCAGGTGGAGATCGACGCCGTGCGCAGCCAGCGTCTGGGCCAGAAGCGTGGTCATCTCCTTGTCGAACGGCGGAAGCACCTGGTCCTGCAATTCGACGACGGCCGTACGGACACCAAGCGCGTGGAAGTTTTCCGCAAGTTCCAACCCGATGAACCCCGCGCCGACGACGACCGCCTGTCGCACGCCTTGGTCCACGGCCGCCTTGATCCGATCCATGTCCTGCAAAGTGCGGAGTGTGAAGATTCCGGGCAGGTCGACTCCGGGAATTGGGGGTCGCAGTGGCGCGGCGCCGGGTGCCAGGATAAGCTTGTCGTACGATTCGTCATATTGGCGATCCGTGGCCAGATCACGGATCGACACCGATTTCTTTTCACGGTCGATGGTTTCCACCGACGAGCGAGTACGGACGTCGAGTTTAAAACGCTCCCTGAGGCGCTCGGGGGTCACGACCAGGAGTTTGTCCCGTTTGGTGATCACGCCCCCGATGAAATACGGCAGCCCGCAATTGGCAAAAGAAACGTCCGACCCTCGTTCGAGGAGCACGATGTGCGCGTCTTCCGAAAGGCGGCGGGCACGGGCGGCCGCCGACGCCCCGCCGGCCACGCCTCCCACAATGACGATCTTCATTTTTGCTTGATCCTCTTCACTCAACAAAAGGAAAGAATAAATCACCGCCGGAAGGTGTTATGGACGGCTGCGCGGACAATGACGCTGGGCTCTGGCTTCCAACGGTCCGTTCGCCAGGCTTCCGTTGGTCGCCCTGGGGCCATTCGCAGCGTCATCTTGAATAGAACATCCGATTTGGCCGACCATCTTCAACACCGCTCCGTCGATGATACCAAACTGCGGCGGGTCAAATGGGATCTCCATACGACAGCAGCGCCGGAAAACCCGCTTGCGGACACCGTCCACGATACCGGGCCGTTGTCCGATGTTTCCCGGCGGCCCTACCGGTAGTCCGGGTTCGGATGGTCAAATCGGCAGCCGGCATCCAACTCGTCGGCCAGGTGATCGACCAAGGTCATCCAGCGGCCTGCCGGTGGCTGCTGGATCGGCCCGTCTCAAACAGCGGTCGACTGAAGACACTATTGGCTCAAATCGCAACTGAGCGGGCGCGATTCCCAGCAGTCCCGCGGCACCAGACTCGGCAGCATTCCGCTACTTGCCTGCGCTCTATACTTCCGACGTCGGCGGTAGTTTGACGCGTTTTCCACGCCGGCGCAAGGAGAGTTCAATTTTTTAGGGGTGACGCACCCCAGGAGAATGTGATGGCGGATAGCGGACACACGAGAACCTGGCCGGACCTGGCCATCGGCTTGTACGATCGCCTGACGGGCCGAAACGCAGAAATCACCTACGAATTCGACGAAATGCAGATAGAAGTTCCCAGCGGCACGGGCACGCAAGCGGAACACGCCCGATGGCTGCTGTCGGGCAAGGTCAAGATTCGCACCCAGGATCTTGGTTCGAGCCCCAGCTGAGTCTCGTCGGTCGAACTAAAGTTAAACGGCCGGGACGGACCATGGCGGTCCGTGCCGATGGGCACGTCGCCGATCGGCAGGCGCGAGGCCAGTCGGCCGGAGCCCCTGGCCCGGATCGCGATCGTGTCCCCCGCAGCCAGCTCTACACGGCTCGGCCTCAGTCGCAAGCAGCAGCGTCGAGGTTGGAAATATTTCCTGTCCCGTCCGGTAGCGCCTCCTTGAAATCGCATCCGGGCTGCGAGCCCGGTCAAGCTCGCCGCGCCTACGACCGCGAGCGATCGTTTGGTAGACGGATGCTGCGTGTTCTGGCCCCAGGCAAATCCTGACCTCTCTGGCCTGCCCGCGATACTCCGGACTTGTTACGGTAAGAGCAACGTGCTTTTACCGCCCGGTGCTCGTTCGATGCCATTGCGCAGCTCCGTCTTTTTCTTCGCCTCTATCGCAAGCGTCTCTGCGCCATGCGTCCATGCCCAGCAGGCAACCGTGGTTCGGGTCGGTTCGAAGAGTTTCACCGAAGGCATCATTCTGGGCGAAATCGCCACGTTGATGATCCGTCACGCCGGCCTGGACGTCCGGCACGAGCGATCGCTGGGCGATGCTTCGACATTCCAGGCGCTGCGTCGAGGAGACATCGACATTTACGCCGAATATACGGGAACGCTCGCGCAATCGATATTTGCCCGGCAATCTCCGGACTCCAAGCGGGAACTCAGCCATTTGCTGGGCGAACTGGGAATCAACATGACCTCCTCGCTGGGCTTCGAGAACTCGTTTGCGCTCGGTACCACAAGACAATTGGCCGATGAACTCGAACTCAGCAGAATCAGCGATTTGCGTCGATATCCTGCTCTACGACTGGGCTTTACCGAATCGTTCTTGAATCGGGGCGACGGTTGGCCGAGTCTCAAACGCCACTATGGCCTTCCCCAAACGGACCTGCGGGGGATCGCGCACGATCTGGCTTACGTTGCTCTGGACAGCGGTGACCTGGATGTGATCGATCTTTACACGACCGACGCTGAGATCGTGGCCTACGAACTTGTGGCTCTGAGGGACGATGCGGAATTCTTTCCTCAATACGAGGCCGTTTATCTGTATCGGAAATCACTGGCCGACCGTGTCCCGCGAGCCGTGCAGGCTCTGCGAAGACTGGATGGCACCATTGATTCGGAGAAAATGAGGCAGTTAAACGCCGCGGTGAAGATTGACGGCCGCAGCGAAGCGGACGTGGCCGCGGCATTCCTGCGTAACGAATTCGGATATGACTTGCACGTCGTCCAGCGAACATTCTGGAACAAACTGTGGGCTCGCACGAAAGAACACCTGTTCCTTGTGAGTGTCGCGATGGGGCTGGGCACGCTGGCCGCCGTCCCGTTGGGAATCATGGCGTACAAACTGCCTCGTGTCGGGCGCCTGATCCTGTGGACGGTGAGCATACTACAGACGGTGCCCGCTCTGGCGTTTCTAGCGCTAATGGTTCCGTTCATGGGCATTAAGAGCCCCCCGGCCATTGCCGCGCTGTTTTGTTACAGTATGCTCCCCATCGTGCGGAACACGCACGCCGGAATCGCCAATATGGCCCCCCAGCTCCGAGAATCAGCCGAGGCGCTCGGTTTGGGGGTCTGGACGCAACTGTGGCGAGTCGAACTGCCGCTGGCTTCGCCAACGATCCTGGCCGGAATCAAGACGGCCACCGTGTTGTCGATCGGCTTTGCGACCCTGGGGGCGTTTGTGGGAGCAGGCGGATACGGCGAGCCGATCCTGACGGGCATCCGTCTGCAGGACACTGGAGAAATCCTGCAAGGGGCGGTTCCGGCGGCGTGCATGGCGATTGGCGCGGAACTGTTCTTCGATTGCGCGGAGCCCTGGCTGGTGCCTCGCGGACTGCGACTCACGGCGAACCCGTGAAATCACGGGACTGCCGCGGCAGAACGTCCCCTGCAGACGGAGCGATCTCGCGCCGTGGCACTCGCTAGCCCAGCCCCGCGCGCGGCGTTCGAGCGGGCCCCAGGCGCGGGTGCCCCTGCAATCATTTCCGCCGTTTAATTGATCACCAGATCGGTTTGTTCAAGGGAGTTGTCGGAAGGCGCCGCGCTACCGTCATTTTCCTCCGCTGCGGGATTTCATTACAACCGAAGTGTAGCCGACGCCGGTTTTCACACCCATGCCGTAGACGATCGGACTGAATCCCAGAATGCCCAACACAATCAACGGCATCACAAACACGAACACCGGCAACAAATTGTGGACGACGTTGATCACAATCGCCGTGCCGACGCACAATCCGCCCAAAAAGTAACCCGGTCAGCAGGCCTGCCACGCCGCCATACAGCAGAACCAACACGATCCGGGCAAACGCGTCGACAGAATCGTGCTGCTGGTTGTTCGCCGACTCGCCGGCATCCACGGTCGAGTGCGCTTCCCCTGCCACAGCCGCCAGTGGCGCCAGGCACCGTGGACAGCGGCTGGGGAATGCCTCCGCTTGTCTCGCAATCTCAATCTGCTCGCCGCACGGTCATCGGTAAACGCTCATGGTTTCGGCCCTTCTCAAACGGGATTTGCCACGTATAAAAGGGAAACCTGTGAAGTCCGCCGCACCTCGGGCCGTCGTGGCACCGCGCCGGTCGCGATCGATTCGACTCCAGGAAAATCTCCAACATGCTCTGGCGAGTGTCAATAGAATTCGTTGGGGGAACCACCTGAAAAACCGTTTCCACCGGCATGGCCGTTCGCTGAATAGCCGACGTCGGCGTGCCGCATGAGAGCAGGAAGAGATTACAGGCCGCTGGGCGGGGGGCAAAATGACACCATCCGCTGGCAGAGGCGCCGTCATGGCCAGGTCCTCATCACCACTCCGAAACCTGGTGCTCGTTCTGGGCGATCAACTGAACCGGAACGCAGCCGTTTTTGACGGATTTGATGTCCGGCGGGATGCCGTGTGGATGGCGGAGGTCCAGCAGGAAGCGACGCACGTCTGGTGCCACAAGCAGCGCATCGCGCTGTTTTTTTCGGCCATGCGGCACTTTCGGGATGAACTGCGCAACCAAGACATTGACGTCCACTATCATGCCCTGGGCCCGAAGGCCTCTCGGGATCGCGGAAGAGATTTTGCGGCGGTGTTGCGCAAGGACGTTCGTCGACTGAAACCGGAGCGATTGAAGATTGTGCATCCGGGAGACTATCGGGTCAAGCAGAGCCTGGAGTCAGAATGCAGCAAGATGCGCGTGCCGCTGGACATCGTGCCGGACCGCCATTTTTACTGCCAACCTGATGAATTTAAAGCATTCTCTCGGGGACGAAAGTCCCTGCTGCTGGAATCGTTCTATCGGCGGATGCGCAAAAAGCACGGCGTGCTGATGGACGGCGAGAACCCCATCGGCGGAAAATGGAACTTTGATCACGATAATCGGCAGACGTTTGGTAAGCATGGCCCCGGTTCCATCACGGGCCCGCATTCGTTTCGTCCCGATGACGTAACCGAACAGGTGTTTGACGTTGTGGAGGCACGCTTTGCTGATCACCCGGGCGAGCTCGATTCGTTTGACCTGCCGGTATCTCATCAGCAGGCCATGCGGATGTTGCGCGACTTTATCGATCGCAGTCTACCCCTCTTCGGGAAATACGAAGATGCGATGTGGACCGACGAGGCTTTCCTGTATCACTCCCGTCTCTCGGCGGCGCTGAACATCAAGCTGCTCGATCCGCGCAACTGTGTCGAAAAAGCGGTAGAGGCCTACCAGAACGGTGACGCGCCGCTCAACAGTGTTGAGGGCTTCGTGAGACAATTGCTAGGTTGGCGCGAATTCATCCGCGGCGTCTATTGGCTGCACATGCCCGACTACATCGACAAAAATGCACTGGGACACCGCCGGGAAGTGCCTTCCTTCTTCTGGGACGGCGATACAGACATGGAATGCGTGCGGCAATCGATGGCACACGTACTGAAGCACGGCTACGCCCACCACATTCATCGATTGATGATCCTCGGCAATCTGGCATTGATGGTCGGCGTGGATCCTCGCAAGTTTCACGACTGGCACATGGCCATGTACGCCGATGCCGTCGATTGGGTCTCACTGCCCAATGCCCTGGGGATGAGCCAATATGGGGATGGCGGGATTGTGGGCACAAAACCGTACTGCTCGACGGGCAATTACATCAATCGAATGAGCAATTTCTGCGGACAATGTCCGTACGATTACAGAAAGAGCGAAGGGGAATCGGCCTGCCCGTTCACGACGCTCTATTGGGAGTTTCTCGACCGGCACTACGAAAGATTTAAGAAGAATTCGCGCATGAGTCTACAGATGAAGCACGTTGCCAAGAAACGGCAGTCTCATGAAATGAAGAAGATCCGAAGCCAGGCCAAAGCGCTGATCAAGCAGTGGTACGATGCGTGACGCCGACGTTCCGGCGAAGTGGACTGGGGGACAGCGCGGTGTGGCAGCGGAGTTCAAGAAGCGACTCGCATCCGGATGTCAACGGCATCCGCTCCGTCGCCTTGCCTGTCGGTAGCGAGACCGCGGCTCAAGCAACCGGACGAATAAGTGTCAGGGTTTGGACGAAGCGGCGATCGCCGATTATTCCAACCGCCATTCTTTACGCGGGCGGTATCGCCCCGGCCGAGCGCGTCCTTGTTGGAAGCGATCGGCCGCCCTGACGAGCAATGGCAAACTTGCCATCCACAGAACACCCAGCAATACGAAACGCGGGCCTCGCGGAGCAAGGATCGTGATCGCACCGAGCCGCTCTCCCGCAAAGAACGCCAACGGCCCGCCGAAGAGCCCCATCACAGCGCTTAGGACATAACGGCCGGACAACCAAAGCAGACAATACCGCAGCGTGGTGGCGAATTGCGCCCACATGACCGCCATCCAAGGTGGCGGCAGCCAGGTGACGATCACACCGCTCGCAAACCGGAATGAACCGGCCCAAACTTGAATCGTGTCGACGACCAGGCCGACGAGCACGGCCAATACGATCTGACGCACTTCCTGCCTGCGGTTCGTGGTCAACACCACATGGACCGCCAGCAGCGCCATCGCGAACGACATCCCCAGCCACGGACGCTGCCATGCCGCTCCGAGCACGGTGGCAAACCAACCGGTCTGATAGAGCACAAAATTGAGCACGTGAAGTGATTTCGTGGTCGATGGTTCACGGCGGATGGTGGCCCCCGCTCCCGGCGTGCTCGCACAAGCTACTCGGCTGGCATCGGCCCAGGCAAACCGTTGCGCCGGCCACGATTCGCGTCGCACGCCGCAGACATGCTCAGCGGCTTACCCGGCGGTTGTCAAACCGAATCTGCTTCAGCCCGGCGGGTCGGCGTTGATTCCGGCGGATTCGGCGGCGCAGCAATTCGGCAAGCCTGTTTTTCTGTTCGGCAAACGCTGCGTCCGCCGACAGGTTGACCATTTCCGCGGGATCCGAGTCGTGGTCGTACAGCTCGGCTCCATCCGAACCATCGACTCCCCACTGGGTGTACCGAAAGCGAGGCGTGCGGATGCTGTATCCACTGGCGTATTGCGTCAAAGCCGCCGCGCGCGGCGCGGCTTTCGGATCCGTCAGCGCCGGGACTAGACTGACGCCGGAATGGTATGGGGGCGGTTTCAGCCCACACAGTTCGGCAAGCGTTGGATAGAAGTCAACCATTTCCACCGGGTTGTGGGCGACCTGTCCTCCGGCGACGACGCCCGGCCCGGCGATAATCAGTGGCACGCGAGCGGCGTTTTCAAACAGTGTTGTCTTCTGCCAGTGTCCATGTTCGCCCATGTGATAACCGTGGTCGGAAGTAAACACGACGATTGTGTTTTCGTCCAAGCCTGTTTCCGCAAGCGCATCGAGAATGCGTCCGATCTGCGCGTCGGCGAACGTGATCGACGCGTAGTAGGCCTGGATAGCCTCGCGGGCCAGCTCGATGGGCAGATCGACCTGTTCTTTTTTGCGAGTCAGGGATTCGCGGGCAGGGGCGGGCAGCGAGTCGAGGTAGCCATCCGGAACCTCGGGCACGTTGATCTTCTCAATGGGGTACATGTGGAAGTACTTTTTTGGAGCCACATACGGCGTGTGCGGCCTGAACAATCCGACCGCCAGGAAGAACGGTCGCTTATCTTGTGCGTACGCTCGCAGTAACTGGACAGCCTCCGATGCGGCGATTCCGTCGGTTTGTTCCTCGTCCCCACCGTCGGCTGCCAACCAGCTGAGCGTGCCGCCAAAGCTACCCGGGCGCAGACTGAAGATATACTGCTCGTCATCCTTGTCCCTGCCGCGGGGGTTGATCGTATAGTTCCATGAGTAAGGATCGTCGTGACCACCGGTACCGATATGACGCGGAACATTGTAGTGATAGATCTTTCCGATGCGCGTCGCGAAATACCCCGCGTTGCGGAACATCTGGCTCAAGGTCGTGACGTCGGGCAGATGCTCCCGCACGTATATCGCATTACGATGCATGAGCGTCTGGTCTGGATATAGACCGGTCATGAACGACGCGCGGCTGGGACCACACAGCGGGTATTGGCAGTAAGCGCGATGGAACAGCACGCCCCGACGGGCCAGTCGGTCGATGTTGGGAGATCGAACGCTCGCGTGGCCGTAGCACGCCAAATCGCAATTCAGGTCGTCACAAATCAGGAACAAGACATTGCGTTTCCGATCGGGAGTGTCCTGCCCGAAAGTCTGCAAACAGGTCGCCGTGACGAGCAAAACAGACGCGACGATACGTATCATGATTTCTCCCAGCGGCACATGAAGAGTGCACTCTCAAAAAGGTGAGATAAAATGAGGCTTCGCGGTAAATTCTTCCGCCATCCGGCCGGACGTCTTGATCGCGTGAGGGCTTTCATCGGCTGCCATGCCGTGGGCCGTCGAATTTCCGTTTCTCGATGATACAGAACCACGCGTGAGGCCCTCCTTCGGAGAATTGCACGCCGGGCACGTCTTCTCGCGTCTCAAAGCGGGCAGCTTCTATGGACCGGCAAGACCATCCGCGTGAAAAGGCCTCGCGCAGCTCGCCGGCCGCGACGCGGCGCGGTCCGTCGGTTCCCGGCTCCCGGTCGCTGAAACACATCAGAAACACTCGGCCGCCGGGCCGGGTCACGGCCGCCAATGCAGCGACGTACCGCGCCCGTTCCTGGTCACCAAAAACGTGAAACAAACCGCAATCGATGACACTGTCGAACTGCTGGCCCCACTCGCCAAGCCGCAAGGCATCCTGGACGAGCAACCGCACGTCGAGCCCGCGGTGCGTGGCCTTTCTGCGGGCCTCGGCGATGGGCGGTTCGAGAAAATCGATGCCTGTCACGTCGTGGCCCCGGGCGGCGAAAAAGAGCGCGTTTTCGCCCGTGCCGCACCCCGCGTCGAGCACGCTGCCGGTAATTTCTCCCGCCGCCTGCACAAACGCCGGCTGCGGCCGTTCGATATCCCACGGAGGTCTTGCCCCGCGGTACGCCTCCGCAAATCGTTCTCGTGCTGGAACGTCTTCGTTCATCACATGCAAAGGCCTTATCGAGGCGACCGATCGCCGCTCTGTATACCCGATGGCGACCTCCCGGCCAATAACCACAACCTCGCGATGGGAATTGGGCACAATGTCCGCGTCTTATTGATGGCGGCGCGGAAAATGAACCCTGGAGCCGGTTTCAAAACCTGATCTTGCTATCGAATCGCCTGGTCATGGAGCGATTACAGGGCGTTTTGAAACGGCTTTTAGAGCTCGCTTCCAACGGCCCGTTCGCCGGGCTTCCGTCGGTCGCCACGGGTCCATTGGCAGCGCCGTCTTGAACAGGTATTGCAAGGCGGCTGTCGGGGCTTCGGAATGGGCTTGGCGAAAGCGGATCGCTTTGCCACACTTAACGGCACGGTAAATCTGGGCTGCGTCGTGCGGCAGCGTCAGGCTGGACCTCGGTCGCACCGCAAGACGGGAACCGCCACGCGTAGGAATCGACGCCGGTGGATGAGAGGTTGGGCCGAGAAACTCGGGCGGTGCGCGGTGGCCGCGCGCCGCGATGGATGCAGAACGGATAGGGTCGCATGACGTCGATCACACGCGACTTTCCCGACGCCGTCCGCGAGGCGGTTCCGCTGGGGCCGTCCACG
>Ga0315534_1001111_pt1 | contig 18724 bp, 19 predicted proteins | sample SalMarSW160240MG_FD_203094 | JGI IMG/M metagenome (GOLD analysis project Ga0315534, IMG submission 203094) | Salt marsh sediment microbial communities from the Plum Island Ecosystem LTER, Massachusetts, United States - Salt Marsh Sediment SW1602-40 ... | reverse complement strand
TCCCGCCAGGGATACATCCCGCCAGGGACTTTCCCAAGGAGAGCATACACCACTTTTAATTTGTGGAAATGGAAGAAATACGATACTATTTCATCCAGGTGGTTAAAATAATTGAAGCTCCTCCGTTTTCCAGGAGGAGACCACCATCGCAACACTATATAAAAATGGCATCCTACAAGAGACCCTGAGTATTCATGGACGATATTCGGTTAATCATCTTTGATTTGGCCGGGACGACGATAGTAGACAACGGGCAGGTTCCTGCCGCATTTATTGCCGCGCTGAACGCATGTGGAATTAATGTCTCCAATGAAGATATACGCAAATTCCGAGGAGCTTCAAAGAGAGAAGCAATCCACAGTCTGATCTCCGTCTCTTATCCAGACAGGCGGAAAGATACCATTCATTTAATGGAAACGATTTACAAGGATTTTAATAACCGATTGGCGGGCACTTATCTAAAACAGGGTGTGCGTGCTGTTCCCGGAGCTGCACAAACATTCAAATGGCTTCGCGAACACGGTATAAAAGCGGCGCTTAATACGGGATTCGATCGATCCATCGTGGAAATTATTCTTAATAGTTCAGGCTGGAAAAATGATGTATTTGATGCAGTCGTTTGCGGAGAGGACGTGTCCCGCGGCCGCCCTGCTCCATTTATGATATTTCGGGCAATGGAGCTAGCGGAGATCATCGATATACGACAGGTTGCGAACATCGGAGATACTGCGCTCGACCTGCAGGCCGGCTGGAAGGCAGGAGTGCGCTGGAATATAGCCGTGCTGTCGGGCGCCCATACTGCCGAACAACTATCAAAGGAACAACACACTCATATTATACAAAGCATTGCTTTTGTACCGTCTCTATTTCAATAGTGGGGAGCCGACCGCGTCTTGACCTTCCATGTTTTGGGCCGAACATGGACGTTCCTCGGACAACCCATCCACAAATGATCCACGAATCCCAATTTCCCGCGTTTTTTCTGTGATCGCCTGTGATACCAGATATCACATAATGCCGTAAAACCGGACTTGTACGATAGACAGGATAAATCAGGACAGTCGTAATACATACTTCTGTTCGAGGACTTCCTTTCCCCACTGCGTTCCTTTTTCCTGCTTCACAATTCTGAAACCGAACTTATCATAGATATGTTTTGCGGCATCAAGTCCCGTGAATGTCCAGAGGTAGACTGATCTATACCCATTCATCCGGCAAAAAGAGACCGCTCTTTCCATAAGTCTATTGCCGTACCCACGACCTTGTAGCTCTGGAGACAGAATAAACCACCTGAGGTGTGCTCCTTCATCTGCAGCATTGATAGCGTCAATCGAAATCGAGCCTTCAACTACATTTTTGGAGCAAACTGTCCAGAAGCCGTCGGCCGTTTCGTCGAAACGGCTCAAGAACTCCCCGACTTCTCTGGCGACTTTTGCTTCAAAATACAGTCCGAAACCCCAGTTTTTATGGTAGTAGAGCGCATGCAGCGCTGTCACCCGACCTATTGCTCCGGGAACATAGCCGCATATTTCAATGATACCCATAATCAATCGACCTCTTTATTTTAAAGACTTCCAATACTAATCTTAAATCTGCGCGCAAGTAATTCGAAATATACCACAATCTCAAGAATACCGGAAGTATCCCTATCAGTAAATCCTGCAAATCCATGCCGGAGACATAGATCATTCATGTAGTGTTTTCCACACAATTCCAGATATCTCTTGCCCTGGATATCAAATCTTCGCACCTCATGGATCACGCAGGCTTCCTCGTTATCTTGAACGAGTTATTGGGTATCCCTGATTGCGCACGATTTCTTGAAACAGTACCAAGGGAGATTCCAACGTCGTGGGTTCTCAGGAGGCAGCTTGGGAAAATGAATACCCTGAAACACGCACCTCTTTAGGCAAAAAATCCAGTAAATTACAACCTGAGAAGTCGATTATTTTCAAGTTTCATTAAATTATGCCGCAAAGTTGAGTATTTCAATCTCAATACCTCTACTTATTACTCCTTTTTCTGCCAATTTCATGACTTCCCGAGATACATTTTCTGAAATGAAAGATTCATCACAGTTGTCACAAATTACTGCTCTATTCTACGGTACATTATAGGTAGGAAACCTGGCTGCTGCAAGAAAAACATTTTCAAGCCACCAACTTTCCGGGAGAAGTGCGGTGGCTGGAAGCGGTCATGTGTGATTGTGAAAAAGATCTATACGGGGTTGTTTCTCATTGACTGGTAATATCCATGCAATTAAAATGATATCGAATTACTTATTAAAAGTGCAATGATTCTGAGATTTCATTGTAAAGAAATGCCCCTGTAAAAAGCTTAAAAGTGTGTCATCAAAAAGGCGTTTCGATCGAAAGAGTAACTTAAGCCAAGTTTATTTCATCAAAGACTATACTATGAGTTGTGACCCAAGAAGACCATAAACCCAGCAACAGGAAAGATCATTCGTGAATATACCCTGATGGAGCAGGAAGATATACACTCCATACTGTCGCAGTCACAGGAAGCTTTTGGAATCTGGAAGAAACTCGACTTCAGAGAGAGGGCACATTACATGAGGGCCGTATCCAGAATCCTGCTGGAGAAAAAGACGCATCTCTCCATGAAGATGGCTGAAGAGATGGGAAAACCAATACATGATGGGCTGTCTGAGGTGGAAAAATGTGCGTGGATCTGTGACTATTATGCTGAAAATACCCAAACTTTTTTACAAGATGAGACAATCAAGACCGATGCCCTCAAGAGCTTCGTCACGTTTCAGCCTTTGGGTATCGTTCTGGCAATCATGCCCTGGAACTTCCCCTTTTGGCAGGTCTTTCGGTTTGCCGCACCTTCTCTCATGGCAGGAAACGTCGCCGTGCTCAAGCACTCCTCCATCGTTCCCGGATGCGCACTGTCCATAGAGGATGTCTTTCGCTCCGCCGGGTTACCTGAGAACGTGTTTCGAACTCTCGTAACCAGAAGCAAGGATATATGGCCCGTTATCGAGGACAGCAGGGTGGCCGCCGTTACATTCACAGGCAGTAAACCCGCAGGCCGCGAGGTGGGAAGCCGGGCCAGTAAGAATATCAAAAAATCTGCGCTCGAGCTTGGTGGAAGCGATCCATACCTGATCCTGGCGGACGCAGAACTGGAGAATACGGTGGAGAGTTGTGTGACCAACCGGCTTATCAACAAAGGCCAGAGCTGTATCGCAGCGAAACGGTTCGTCGTGGTAGAGGCCATACGCAAGGAATTCGAAACACGCTTCGTGAAAAAAATGCGTGCTTACCAACCGGGAGATCCAACAAGAAAGGATACCAGACTGGGGCCGCTTGCCACACACGACCTCAGGGACGAGCTGCACCGGCAGGTTCAGGAGAGCGTACGAAAAGGCGCTCAATGCCTTCTTGGAGGCGAGATTCCGGCAGGACCGGGAGCATTTTATCAGCCCACGGTTCTTACAGACGTTGGAAAAGGAATGCCAGCCTACGAAGAGGAGCTTTTCGGTCCAGTGGCAGCGGTAATCCCCGTGAAAACCGAGCAAGATGCCATAGGGGTAGCCAACGACAACTCCTTCGGCTTGGGTGCCGCTGTTTATACACAGGATAGGAAGCGTGGTGAGAGGATTGCAGCTCATGAGCTTGAAGCGGGGTGCTGTTTTGTGAACAGCTTTGTGCGCTCCGATCCCAGACTTCCATTCGGAGGCGTCAAGGAGAGCGGGTATGGACGTGAGCTTTCTTCATACGGAATCAGGGAATTCGTCAACATAAATACTGTCTATGTGGGGTAACGGGGATACAATACTTCGGGACACGATACATGATGTAAAGGGTCTCTTCGAAATAGGAAGAGAATGATACTGTAACAATCAAAGGTGTATAAATGAGCGAGTCTGAAATAAAAGGCGTTGAGGTCTGTGTGTTCGATGCCTACGGAACGCTCTTCGATTTCAACGCTGCAGCCGCTCAATGCCGCGATGCTCTGGGCAACAACACAGATCCCCTTTCAGCGATCTGGCGTGAAAAACAACTGCAGTACACATGGCAGCGTTCCCTCATGGGGCAGCATAAAGATTTCTGGGAGGTCACAGGTGACGCACTTGACTTTGCCATGGAGACGCTCGAAATAAACGATCCCTCCTTGTGGGATCGGCTCATGAAACTATACCTGACCCTGAAGCCATTTCCTGAAGTTTACGAAATGCTCGAGAAACTTAAATCTGCCGGTATGAAGACGGCGATACTCTCCAACGGATCTCCGACTATGCTGTCCGCCGCTGTTGAAGGAGCCGGCATCGGCCATCTGCTGGATAAAGTCCTGTCAATCGAGGCGGCTGGAATCTACAAGCCTCACCCTTCCGTGTATCAACTCGCTTTGGATGCTTTTGGAGTCAAAAGGCATGCCATTTGTTTTCAATCCTCAAATGCATGGGATGCATATGGGGCTTCTGCCTTTGGATTGCGTGTAGTGTGGTGCAACCGTTACGGCCAGCGTCCTGAGAAACTCCCGGGGAATCCCGACGCTGAAGTACCTACCTTGGCAGAATTACCTGCCCTTCTCGGGATTTAGACATGAAAGCGAAGATCCGATAGGGTATTTAACCTTTCTCTCTTAAAAATCTTATGGGGACCAAGGATGACGTCATTACAGTACAGATCTCACTGCTCCCGGAAATTATATTGTCGCTCCCCCAGTCCCAACCCCATAGCTATTTACAACGCTTCTCTGACCCGCTCCGGGATCATGGGAAGCTGGCGGAGCCTCGCGCCGACCGCATCGTAAATCGCGTTTGCGATTACAGCGCCCATACAAACGATGGCGGGCTCTCCGCATCCCTGGGGAGAAAAATCCTTATTATCGATCAGCACCGTGTCGATCTTCGGCAGCCAGGAAAACCTTGGTATTTTATAGGTGTCGAAATTGAGATCGAAAATCTTTCCCTCTTGAAAGTGAATCTCTTCGGCCAGCGCGTATCCAAGCCCCATGGTGACACATCCTTCAATCTGCTGCACCGCTCCTTCCGGATTGATCACAAGGCCCATGTCTTGCGCGCACACCACGCGATTGACCTGCACGCTGCCTTTTGAACGATCGACCTCGACTTCAGCCATGTGGGCAACATAGCTGCCCGCATCTCTTGCACATGCGACACCATAGCCGCGGCCGCTCGGCGCCCTTGCGGGAACCCATCCGAATTTTGAAGCAGCCGCGTTGAGAACCCTTTTCATTCTCGTGTCCCGCAGATTGCTGAGCCTGAATTCCAGGGGATCCATTCCGGCGCCTGCTGCCATTATATCGATCTGGGACTCCATTGCAAAGACATTGGTGTTGGCTCCTGGTGCCCGCCACGGCCCGGTGTTAAAGGGGTGGTACCGCCGAGAGCTTCCACTGTACGAAAACCCGGTGGAATAGGTGCGGTGATGAGGTATTTCATAAAACTGAGCCGCTCCCCTGTCGCCGGCGAAATAGACATTGTAATCCCAGAACACGATCCTGCCTCTGTTTTGAATGCCGGAGCTTATTTTAACCACTGCAGCTGGGCGGAAGGAATCGTTGAAGAATTCCTCTTCCCGGCTCCATGACACCTGCACCGGCCTGCCGGTCAGCTTTGACAGGAGAGCCGCTTCGACGACCTGCTGATTCCTGCTCTTTCCGCCGAATCCTCCGCCCAAAAAAGGAGTAATTATTCTGACTCTCTCGACGGGGATACCGAGGGCCTCTGCAACTTCGTTCTGAGCCGGGAAAGGAGTCTGAGTCGACGCCCAGACAGTAGCCCTTCCTCCTTTTATCTGCACTACCGCCGTGTGTGTCTCGATGGGGGTATGGGCCACATACCCGTTCAGGTAGGTTTCTTCGAAGGTCCTGGTCGCGAGACTGCGGCCCTTTTCAATACTTCCTCCGCTTGCCAGTACCTGCCCCTGCGGCGCCACGTCAAGCAGGTGCTGGAATATGGTCTTATCGTCGACTTTTGGGTTCTCAATATCGAACTGCGCATCTATTTTTTTCATTGCATTTTGCGCCTGCTCGGGATTCTCGTGGAGAGCGGCAATCAGATCCCCCTGTTTGATTATTTTAACGCCCTGCATGGTTTCGGCCGAGGAAGTATCGGCGTGCCTCAGCTTTGCTCCATGGGCCGGAGGCCTTAACACTGAGGCATAGAGCATTGCAGGCAGGCGGATGTCTCCTGCGTATTGCGCTTTCCCAGTGACTTTTATGTATGCATCCCGGCGCAGCGCAGGTTTTCCCGCTATCGTGTACTCGGACACAGGCTTGAGTGGAGGCGTGTTCCCAAGATGCCTCTCTATTCTCTTTCCCCTTGTCAGCGCCGCATAGGAAATTTTCCTGTCAGGATGCACGTTGTCGAAAATAAAACCGTTTTGTGATTTCAACCGGCTTAAAGGCGCATTGAGCGCATTGGCTCCGAGTTCCATAAGAACGGCCCGTGCTTCTGCTGCGGCTGCGACAAGAGTCGGTCCGAAATAGCGGGTGCTCAAGGAGCCGAAGGTTCCCATGTCCCACGGGCAGAGATCCGTGTCGCCCATGACCATTTGAACGCTCTCCAGGGGCACATCGAGCTCTTCGGCCAGCATCTGCGCAAGGGATGTGATTATCCCCTGCCCCATCTCTATCTTTCCCGTAAAACAGGTGACCTTGCCGTCCTCTCCGATTCGGAGGAATGCGTTGAAGTCTGAGGGCGCCTGCTGGCGGAAATAGATCCGACCCCCTTCGTTCTGCTGGGCCACGGCCCTGCCATGGAAGAAGAAAATTACGATTCCTGCTCCTGTAAGCTTGAGGAATTCACGTCGTGTAATGAAGCGCGGAAGGATTTCTATGTCTTGAACATCAATGTCTCTGGATTCATCGTCTTTCTTCATACCTTCGCTCCTGCCATCTCCTGAGCTGCGGTGAGAATCGCCTGAACGATACGCGTATGTGACCCGCATCGGCAGAGATTTTTATCCATTCCTGCAATCACCTCATCGTATGATGGTCTTGGGTTTTGCTGGAGGAAACTGTATGCGGTGAGTATCATTCCCGGCGTGCAGAATCCGCATTGAAACGCATCATGTTTCATAAAGGCCTCCTGGAGCGGGTGGAGCTTTCCGTTTTCGCTGAGCCCTTCGATGGTGATGATCTCCTTTCCTTTGATATTCTTCACAGGAACCCGGCATGCCCGGGCAGCCTTTTTATTGATAAGAACGGTGCATGCACCGCATATTCCCTTTCCACAGCCGTACTTTACTCCTGTAAGACCGAGTTCGGTACGCAGGACCCAGAGAAGTTTTCGTTCGCCCTCCAGAGTCATACTCACGGCTTTACCGTTGACATTGAATCGGATGAGTCCTTCCATGTTCATCCCCTTGTTTATTGAAGTTGCTCGACAGAGATATAGAATGAACATAATACCATTTTCTATGCCCGAGAAAAAAAACTGTTGCACCTAAGACGAGTCCGGGCATTGTATTCCGCCCGATAAAACCCGACTCTCCTCTCACAAAGGCAGGGTCGTACCTTCCGAGCTGGCAGTTCTTCAGTCTATTGACTCATAATCCGGCTGCAGGCCTGATAACCATTGTCCACTCATCATGGAAGGAATCGTATCGAATAAGATACTGCTTGCCGTCATCCGCACGAACTTTGAAGTAGCTCACGACCGGAGCATCCGGTTTCATGCCCCCCTCATACCATCGATCGATGATCTCCTGTATAACATAGCGCCTCTTCTTGTAAATAAACTTCCTGGGGCTCTCATGCAACCTGTAACCGGAGTAGCTTTCCACCTCGATCCGTTCCAGATAAAATTTATTATCTTTCATATAATTCTCAGCCCACACTCGATATTTTTAAACTGGTACAGTTACCCGTTTTTGTGCAATCACATTGCATGTCTAAAAATTTTCCTATTATATTCCACTAATAAAAAGTAACTACCAATTTACCGCAGTTCAATTCGGAATTAAGTTTAAATAAAAAGCGTACTATAAGAGGTAATAGAATGGACCTGTTAACGCTTATTGAAACGAGGCGCTCGACAAGGGTTCCCTTCGACTCGAGGCGTTCTATTGAAAGAAACGACCTTATGTCGATCCTCGAAGCGGCTCGCTGGTCGCCCACACCCCACAACATGCAGAACTTCGAGATAATGGCAATAGACGACAAGTCTCTTTTGAAGAAAAAAGGGAACATAAAATACCGCGTTTCCCTGAGATTTCTGGATGAGAATTATCAGCAGCTCTCGTTCTCCGAAGATCAACTGGTCGAAAAGCGGACCGGGCTTCTTGCCACATGGTTCCCAAAAGAATGGACCGATCCCGGCAAGTTGGAAGAGGTCAGCCGTAAGGCCAGGCCCTTTCATGTCAGCGAAACCCTGGATGGAAGCCCGTTGCTCCTGCTCGTGATGTTCGATTCCAGGAAGAGAGCTCCTGACTCTCCCGGTGATTTCCTGGGAATTATCAGCCTCGGCTGTGTGATGGAGAACATGTGGCTCATGGCTCATTCTCTGGGGATCGCAATCCACATCATGAGTGAATTCGGCGAGGATCCTGTAGAGAATGAGTCGAAACGCATCCTCAAGATCCCCGAATACATGAAAATTGCCTACGGCTACCGGCTTGGTTATCCAGTATCTGAGATATCCAAAAGGCATAGGGTTCGACGCGAGGCGGCGGATTTCACCCACCACAACATGTTCGGGAAGAGAGGGGTTTCGTAACAAGGAAAACCGTATGAATCAAAAATCGAATAACGATACAAGAGGTGGAACATGAACACCAAAGGAAATACCGTGCTTATCACCGGTGGCGCAACGGGAATAGGATTCTCGCTCGCCGAGTCTTTTACAAAGGCCGGCAACGATGTCATTGTGTGCGGGAGAAGAAAGGAGAAGCTCGCAGAGGCGAAGGACAGGCTTCCTCAGATCCATACCAGGCAATGCGATCTGTCCGTAAGCAGAGAGCGTCAGAAGCTGCACGAATGGGCGATCTCCAGTTTCAAGGACATAAACATCCTTGTCAACAATGCCGGTATACAAAGGGTGATTGATTTCAGGAAGAGCCCGTATGAGCTGTTCAGCGGCGAGGATGAGATAGAGACTAACCTGAAGGCCATCGTACATCTCTCTGCATATTTCATCCCCGACTTATTGGAGAGAAAAGAATCTGCCATACTAAACGTTTCCTCGGCGCTGGCATTCGTGCCACTCGCAATCGTCCCGGTCTATTGCGCGACTAAGGCTGCAGTGCACTCATTCAGCGTCTCCTTGCGACATCAGCTGAGATACACCCCTATAAAGGTTTTCGAGATAATACCGCCGACCGTAGACACGGAGTTGGACAGGGGTGCAAGGGAAAGACGCGGGCAGCAGTACAGAGGGATACCTCCTTCGGAGGTTGCCGTCGCCGCCATGAAGGCGCTTGAAAAAGATGAATACGAGATAGCTGTAGAGCAGGCCCAGGGCCTTCGGGCAGCGGCGGGTTCAGGTACTCTGGATCAGATTTTCCAGAACATGAACAGATAGTAAAACAGTAGCTATGTGGGCTATGAGCCAATTATTCTTGATGAAATATTCTATTCATGTCAGTATAGTGACAAGAAAACCGATTTTTTGTAAAATGCATTTATAATTATTTCATGTCGGCTGAAATTCAAAAGTGAACTGTTTAAAGATTAAAAGTGGTCAATTTTTATATAATTATTTTCTTTAAAAATTCGAGACTCTCGAAGTTATTTTAATGTTTTTAGCAAATCACGAAGTATAAAACTACCGTCAATAACACCCAAATGAACGAAAATAAAAAAAATTTATCGAAACTTCTGTTCAGATTTCTTGGCCCCGGCTTTCTCGTAACCGTCGGGTTCATCGACCCGGGGAACTGGGCAACCAACATTGCCGGCGGATCCGAGTTTGATTACGATCTGCTGTGGGTAATAACCCTGAGCACGCTTATGCTCATACTTATTCAGCATATGTCCGCCAGGCTTGGAATAGCAACCGGTAAATCATTGGCTGCGAACATCAGAGAGAGATTCCCAAGATCTGTTTCCGGGCTCATCGGCTTCACAATTATTACGGCATGTGCCGCGACAGATGTCGCTGAATTGTTAGGCGGTGCCATTGGCTTCAGGCTACTGTTCGGGTTCCCCCTGTGGCTCGGTGCGTTAATCACGGTAATACTGGAGATTTTTTTTATCGTTACACAACGGTATCACACTCTGGAAAAAATACATACTTGCCTTTCTCGGGGTAATATCCATCTGCTACCTGATCGAGATATTTATTGTGAAACCGGATTTGATTCAACTCGCTCCCTCTATTGTAGTTCCCCACATCAGTAAAAGCAATATCTATATAGCGATGGGTATTCTCGGAGCCGTGGTTATGCCGCATAACATATTTCTGCATTCAAATGTAATTCACAGCAGAAACTGGGGGACTACTGAAGCTGAAAAAATAACACTGATCAGGTACGAAAAAATTGACACCATAACGGCGATGGGGCTGGGATGGGCTGTAAATTCCGCAATGATCATCGTCGCTGCGTCTGTATTCTTTACACACGGTATCAGGGTTGACAGCCTTGAACAGGCATCTGCGACATTGAAACCTCTTGCCGGAAATCTCGCAGGATTCTTATTCGCCCTCGCGCTTGTTTCTGCCGGTATCTCATCGTCGATAACCTCTTCAATGTCAGAGGTGAATGTGATAACCGCATTTTTGGGAAAACCGGAGGATCCAAAAACCACCCTCTATAAAATCGCGACATTCGTAACCGCGATACCTTCATTTTGCATCATCCTGCTGGGGCTCGATACTTTCAAAATATTGATACTAAGCCAGGTAGTGCTCAGCGTTCAGCTCCGGTTCACACTTATTCCGTTACTCATACTATGCCGCAATAAAAACGTTATGGGTGCACTAAAAAGCAAAACAGTAAGATGAAAGTTACTGCTTTCATTACTAATCCGGATGAAGTTAACAAAATATTGGAATGTCTTAAAAAAATAATGCACCGCCGTTCGATAAGGTTTTAACATAAGCTTCCTGATCCTCATTTCCTTACACATCAATTAGAGAGAACACACCCGGGGGTAAGGTATGTCCGTCCATATTTTCAGAAATGCCCTGGAAACCTCACATTTTCTTCATTCTTGACAGAATGTTCTATTACGGGTAGTATATTTTCAAGAAGGCTGTCGTTTTTCGGTAGAAAAAATATCCGTGAATATTTCATGGGCAAATCGGGAGCTTTTCGTGGCTTTTTTATGTATGTCTGCGAATCCCGAATAATAAAAACTCCTATCACTCGCCGTCTCCACACACGTTTCACATGCCGTGCATGCATCATCAACGAAATACGGTCCATCGACGTTCTCCGGTACCTTCGCGCTTGCATCAGCTATAGCGCAATCCTCCATAAATAGTTATTTTCGTTTTATCTACAAAGTATAATAATTACGACTCAAATGATAACTATCTAGAAGCCATAAAAACAGATGCCTCCTTCGATGACACTCCTATACTACAAAAAAGTATTATAATGTAAATAGAAAGCCTGAAGTAATTTTCTAGTAAATGTACAAAGATCATGAGTACTTCAATATCTGCAAATCATGACCCCTGCCCTGTCTGATAGGGAATTTGCAGCGGTTTACTATTGGTCAGCTCATAACATTCGTCGCAAACTTGAATGCTGATCTTTTGTACAGGTTTTTTAATATAATATGCCTTTACCTCCTCCTGAGTGATTTCAATGCCGATCAATGTACCCCTCAGAAGAATTTTAAATGAAAGTTTTTTCCACAGAGAAGGTAGATTCGGACTTATCTGCAGGTGGTCATTAAAAATATTGATCCCTGCAAAGCTCTTGAATATGGTATCGAGGGTTCCTCCCATCACCCCGCAGTGGATCGCTTCTGCTGTAGTTCCTCCCTGAATATCATATATGTCGCCCTTCAGTGCGTGCAGAAACCACTCCCACATGGCCCTCTTATTGGAGTCAAGATACTTCAAAATTGCAGAGTGTACAACATGGCTCAGAGTCGACCCATGGCTGGTACGTTTGATGTAGTAATCATAATTCCGCTCCATTAGCTTCAGCTCGTTGTTTACATTGTACCTCATTATCTCAAGGATATTCTTGACTTGTCCTGGAGAGAGCAGGTAGAATAACATCAGGACATCTGCTTGCTTTGTTACCTTGTATCGGTCCGGAGACTCACCCTCTGATTTGAGTATCCTGTCCAATCTCTGTATATTACCGTACTTCTCACGATATGCATCCCAGTCGAGCTCGAGCAAATTAACATAACCAGCAAACTGAGAGATAATGCCCTCATCTGTAATTTCCACGCTCATTTTTCTCACAATATCATTCCATTTATCAATCTCTTCCTGACGAAAATCTATTTTTTCTGCAAGCTTATCCTTCACTTCTTCGGGCAGATATTCATAGGTCTCTATTGTTTTGTGCAAGAGCCAGCACACCATGACATTTGTGTAGGCATTATCTTTGAACCCGCCTTTCTTGGCATCCGAATACTTCTCGTGAAATTCATCAGGCCCCATCACTCCAGAAATATGGTACCGATCATCTTTCTTTACATACTGTGCTATGCTCGCCCAGAAGCGTGCGATCTCAAGCATCATCTCAGCACCGTATTCGTATATAAAATCAAGATCGTCTGTAACGTAGTAGTATGCCCAGATATTATAGGTAACGGCAATTGATACATGTCGTTGAAGTCTGCTCAAATCAGGCCCCCATTTGCCTGCAACAGGGTTGAAATGCAGAGTCTGGGTCTCCTCACTCCCGTCATCGGCTGACTGCCATGGGTACATCGCTCCATCGTATCCGTTTTCCCTCGAGTACTCCCTCGCAGCATCGAGCCTCCTGTAGCGGTACATAAGCAAAGCCTTTGCTATCTCAGGAAAATGGAGAAAATAGAAGGGAAAAATAAAAAGCTCGTCCCAGAATATATGCCCTCGATACGCTTCGCCATGCAGCCCTCTCGCAGGCATACCGGCATCGATATGTGTATTGTGGATAGAAGCGGTCACAAGAAGGTGATATATATGGAGCCTTACTACTTTCTGAGAAAATCTGTCTCCCTCTATGATGTAGTCAGCTCTATTCCACAATCTCCGCCAAACATTTCTTTGGGACCGCAGGATTCTATCATAACTTCTTACCTTCAGCAGAGTGAACTTCGCATTCTCCTCCGGGTCACCTTTTCTATCAGCATCTTTCGAGGTGAATATGCTAACCATCTTCTCGAGAACATATGCCTGTTTTTCCTTCGCATCAAATGTCAGATCTTCTGATATGATCCCCATATCCTTGGTTACTATTCTCTGGGCATTAGCTATTTTTCCTCCACTGTAGAGAAAGTTTTTCGCGTGCATACAGATGTTGACCTTAGAGGTAGTAGTCCTTACATGGAGGCTGATACCTCTATTCTCCTTTACCACGGAGATGGGGTATAAATGTTTTGAATTCAGCTCACGGTACCTAGGCACACCGTAATTTATTATGGTACCATCGAGGGTAGAACGAAGTGTTATCCTCTTACTGTAATTCTGAGGTATTACAGTGTACCGAATTGCTGCGAGATGCGGGTTCTGCATACTGGCAATTCTCTCACTATGAATCGTGGTAATCCTTCCCTCCTTGTCTTTAAATTTAATGTGCCTGGACATCACCCCTTCTCTCATATTGAGGTTGTGAGTATATTCGAGGAGCTCTTCATCCAATATATTGACAAAGCCTGAATCTTCTATCTTTATCTCTATGAGAAGCCAGTTGGGGCAGTTTACAATATCGTTGTTGTATATTGTTTTACGATACACAACGCTGGGAAGCTTATTGTAGATCCCCGCAATATAAGTTCCCGGATAGTGAATCACTTCATCTGCCCTCTCCCCCTCAAAGCAACCTCGTGTGCCAAAATAGCCGTTTCCAACCGTGGTGAGGGTCTCCCGGAGCTTCTCATTCTCTGGTTCAAATCCATAGTAGGTGAGATCCCACGAATCCTCTTCCATGCCTCTTTTAAACCACTGCTCGACATCTTCGATGCTCAGCTCTTCAAGATCTCTCACTGCAATGTCAGCGCCATGCGCCTGGAGCTCCTGGATATTACCATCCCTTGAAACCCCCACCACTAAGGAGAAGTTCCCATTCTTTCCAGCCTCTACCCCTACGACCGCATCTTCAACCATCATGCACTCGTTTGGGTTGAGATCAAGATGCTCACAGGCCAACAGAAAAATATCGGGACGGGGTTTCCCCCTGAGCCCTATCTCTTTTGATACCACCCCGTCTATAACAGTTTCAAAAAGGTCGATCAATCCAGTCTTCTCCAGTACGAACTTGCAGTTCATGCTGGAGGAAGAAACGCCGACCTTTACACCCTTCTGCTTCAGCGCTTTTATAAAAGAGGCCGTTGATTCATATATATCAACACCGTCTTCAGCAACGATAGAACGAAACCGTTCGTTCTTTCTATTGCCGATTCCGCATATAGTTTCCTTTTCAGGCGGGTCCTTGGGATTGCCGTACGGGATCTCTACATCTCTCGATTCGAGGAACGATTTCACACCCATATACCGGGGCTTGCCGTCAACGTACTGCAGATAATCCTCATCATGGGTGAATGGTTTATAATCCATACCTTTCTTCTTCGAATTCTCCTTCAAGTATTCATCGAAGGTGTCCTTCCACGCCTGAAAGTGGATCTTTGCTGTCTGTGTTATGACACCATCCAGATCGAATATTGCACCCTTACACTGCATGCTGCTCATACCTCCTCTGCTTTACTTAAACCGTATAATATCGAAACCAGGATATCAGACTTGGAGACAAAAAACGCATTTGGACAAACCGTGCACACCTCCCCCTTCAAATCCTCATCCTCTGTTACAAATATAGCACTCGTGTGGGAAGATTTCTCCAAAGAAGCTTTTACCATGGGTATATCGGATGATGTATCGCCACAGATTAAATTGGTTGCTCCTTCTATTCGAAGATTAAGGGCTCTATTGAGAAACTCAACCCCGTCGCCTTTATTGAAATCACTGATGTCATTAGTACCTCTACTTCTCTGCATCGTGAGTACGATCTCTATGTCTTTTCCTGTGTCTTCGATCCTGAAGAACTTATTTTCTGGATCTACTTCTCGTACAATGCCAGTGACAAGCTGGAGAAACTTCTCTGATTCTTGCTTCTCTATTGTGCCATAAATGTCCTGTCGAGCAACTGTTGTCTGTCCAAACTTGAACTGCAATCCAGATCCAATTAATGAAAATTGCTCGTACTCCTCCCTCTTTAAAAGCTCAGAGAGCCTCTTATTCAGGGTATCGAGATTCTGCTGCTGAGCTGTCTTAACGGGAAAACCTCCTCTTCTTCCGCTTTTATCAATATACTCTCTCCCCTTGGAGCCAGCATAAATGAAAATACCACCAGGATCGACGCTTACATCGAGGAGTCCAAAGTTCTCTAACGGTGCTGAGGTAAGAATCACCGAGTTCAATGCACATTCACGTGCAAACCTAACAAGAAAAACAGAGTTATAAATCGACTGTACCGCAGACTTGTACCTCCCGCAATAGTTATTCACTGTCCCATCTCTATCGGTAATGAAATTTTTAAACTGAGCTCCAGAGAAGAACCGAAGCCCCTTCTCTAGCTCAGAAAAGAAACCTGGATTCATCCTCTCGAGGTATTGATAGAACATATCCTCAGAATGCTCGAGATAAAAGAGGTCTTTTCGCAGCTCATCGATCTCGTAAGTCAGTTCTGTGTGGATACTCTTGCCTTCTCTTAAGCTAAGTTTATATTTTCCATTCTCTTTTGGCAGAGACTCAAGCACCGCTAAGGTTGTTTTCAGAGAATCCACACACTTTTCTTCTATCCTTTCTTTGTTGAGAAGACATTTCACAATCTGCCTTCTAATATGTACTGTATACCACATAAGCTCGTAAAACTTTGACAAGCTCTCTATCTTCATCTGCATAGTATTACCTTTGGGATCATATGGATGATTATTTATTCCAATGATTCTTGCATTGATTGCAACGATGATTGTGCTCAAATCCTTCGACTCGTTGAAGTTGTCCCAGCTCATCCGCTCGATAAACGAGTACCCATCCACTAAACTCACCGATACCTTCGCTCCAAACTCTACCAGCTTCCCGGCCTTCCCACGCACAATCGGCCTCACATGAGGCTGGCTGATACTCACTATCCTATCCTCGATCCTCTTGTTGTATACGAACCTTACCAGAAATAATATATCCACATTGCTCATTTGGATGGTGATGAAATCCGACATGGTCTTCAGATGTATAATGCATTTTTGTGATCATTGATTTTTCACTAGTGGCCAAAACATCAAACGAAACACCTTTGAATTGTTTGGCTTTTGATTCATTTGATCTTACTATCATAATAAGTATCTCCCAGATAATATTCAAATTTGCAATTTCCACTAACGTTTCGTTGTACTTAAAGCTGGTCACGTTAATGAACTCAGCCTGAGTCGAATATAGCTTGTTAGCCTTTATACATCGCAATGTAGTTTAGTATCATAAAGTAACTTTAAAAAATTACTTAAGAAGTAGAATTTTAACACATTACTTCAGTTCTAATGGTCTATGTAATGCAATATAACTTTTCTTCCCAGATACATGCGGATGAAATAATATATCCTCTAACAATGACGAGGCTTTTAGCTCATCTTTTATTATATCTAATAAAATGTTGATTTCATTATTTGAGGGTTCATAGTTCTCCCATGTCATCATAAAGTCAAAGTTAGATCCATGTCGAAACAGTCTACCTGGAAGTTGATGTAGATTTCCAATCAATATCCCATAGCGTAGGTAAGGATGGATATTCTTGTGATATATCGCCTTTTGACCATAAGTTATTGCATCATGAGTTGTTATGCCGTTTATTTTTCCTTCGATTACTATTCGCGGCTTCCATTTATTTTGTGTACTTGTTTCAAATATCAAAATATCTGTTTCAAAATTCATCGAATATGATTCTACTGGATTTTCATTTTCATAATTCTGAACTTCGAAAGCGTATCTGAGTTTTTTACTTTTTCCTATATGAATATTATGATTAAACTCAGATAATTTTTCGGATAGAATTTTAGAGACTATTGAAATCCATTCACTCTCTGTCATTCGATTTACCTTTATTTAAAAATATTCCGTCCAAACATATTCTGGTATAGGAAGTTACATAACAAAGCAGTTTCGTAAGATCATAGAGAAAAGTAAGAAAAATGAAATCCTGTCACACATTAATCCATTAATATGCTAAAGCGACGTAGCGTATATACAGTGTTAGGTGCAGTATTCCGCGAGTATTATTAAAAATCGAATTTTTTTATTAATTTTTTGAAATATTCTTCGCTTTCTTGAAACAATTTCCTTTGTTCATCAAACATCTGTGGAGTTGGTTGCTTAATCTTTACTCTTCGCACTAATGGATAATCTTTTAATATTTGATTTTTATCTGAATTAGATAGCAATGCTGGGTCAAATTCAAAACATCTTATTCGATTTTCTCTAGATATATTTCGAAAAACTCTTTCTCTTTCCTTTAAAGCTTGCCGAAATAATGATGATTTCAGTTCTTTTTTAACCCGTAAGGATAAGAGAAGCTTATTCACATGTTCTTTTTCAGTTAATGAGCTTTGCAGGCGACAGGCAAAATTTAATGGTCTTCCAGTATATTCAATATGCCCATTTACAAAAAAGTTAACAATAACTCCATGATCTAATCCCATCGTAATTCCAATTCTTGGTATTGAACCAATTTCTATGTTTTCATAAACAAAATCTTTTAAAACCTCTTCTACAAACTTAGTGAGCTCACATACAAAAATAAGGATATGATCCATAAGTTTGTTTTCATCAAAAATGATAATGAATCCATCGCCTAAAAATTTATAAACGGTAAAATGAAAAAGATTAGCCCGATAATTTAGATATTGCCGAAATGCATAAACTAAGATGTTATAGTCTTTGATTTGATTTGTTTTTATTAGTTCTTCAACAATTATCGTGGAGGAACAAATATCGAAAACTAAAATGGAGCGTTCTTCCACTTAATTTAACCTTTCCTGCTTCAAATTAAAATCGCGGCGTATTGCACCTCACTTAAATACATCAATAGTGGATATACCCCATTATATATGAGCGTCTACATAACTTGAATTAAAATTTTCACATTACCTTATTTTACTGATTCATATAGAAGCTATCCCAATGGATTTTGCAATCCCGGTATTAATGTTTTTATCTTATGAAAATCAATTTTTATTGACCGTATATCAAGGAATTTTTGTTCCCAATTAGTTATAATTCTGTACACAGTGTTGTATTCTACTTCCTTTATGACACTCGAAGTACTGGGATTAGTTTCATGCAAAATATTCACCAATATTGACGTTCTTGCCATATCTGATACATCAATGTATTCTTGATTTGTCATAACATGCTCCTTATTCTCATTTCGACCCCAGAAAACCACATATTATTTACATTTTTGGGAATCCCGGCGGCCCTCCAGGAAATCCTTCCTGGGTAATTATACTCCTACAGTATTTGCAAAGCCCGTCGTGATTATAAAAGTCATATTCCGATATTTTCTTTCCACAATTCTTACAGATGAAATAGTTATCATTCGAAGCATCATTACCATATATCCCAGTC
>Ga0315534_1001110_pt1 | contig 18725 bp, 19 predicted proteins | sample SalMarSW160240MG_FD_203094 | JGI IMG/M metagenome (GOLD analysis project Ga0315534, IMG submission 203094) | Salt marsh sediment microbial communities from the Plum Island Ecosystem LTER, Massachusetts, United States - Salt Marsh Sediment SW1602-40 ... | reverse complement strand
TTTCCTGCAACCAGATAAATGGCCGCCGTCTTGTCCGTATCAGTAAACTCATCATGAAACATGTACAGTTGCGGGAACCCGGTTACGAGCGTTTTTATCATATGATAATAGGCCGGCATGAGGGAGGGCAGGGTGAAGGTATTGAATACTGCTGCTCCATCGGGTTGTAGACAGTTTATCAGATCATGAAAAAAATTCTCGACATCAGGTAGTCGGGGATACCATCACCTTGGAACAGATCAACAATGATTATGTGATAGGGACGGGGACATTGCTTAACGTAACTGCGTGCGTCCATCCGGAAAAGGTTCACCTGTGCAGGATCGAACCCGAAATAGTCACGGGCTGCGACAACGGCAACCGGGTTGATCTCGACGACGTCGACATCGATTCCGCTGGCCGCGAGTTTCATCGGCACGATACCGGCCGCAAGACCGAGTACCAGCATCGAGGTGTTCGCGGAACTGGAAGTATTGCTGAGTGCCATCATGGCATAGGTATAGACATCCTGTGAAGTGCCATTTCCGTCGACCAGGTTTTGCAAGATGCCATCCTGGAAGTACATCCTCATCGGCATTTCAGGCCAGACGCCGGCGGTGGGATTCCCTGATTGTCGTCTATCGATACTGAGAATCTTGGTGTTACCGAACAGTGATGTGTATTCCTGCTCGATCTGCCAGATGAAATTGTTATACGCAATGGCCTTGTTCTTGCTAAGGTAGGTGCCGGAAAATCCCAGCAGGCCTCCGCAAAGAACCAGACCGGCAAGCGAGACAAGCAACAGATTACGTTTTTCCCTGGTTCCGATGTTGCCCGATCTCAGCCCCGCAATCATCGATATCGTGGCGAGCGTGAGGCCAAGTATCAGGACAGATTTGAAGTTGGTGATATTGGGAATGAAGATAAAGGCCGTTATCCAGACACCGATAACGGATCCTGCGGTACTGATGAAGAAGACCATCCCCGAACCGCTGTCACCCCGTGTCAACTGACCTTCCCTGTACAATGTCCGCATGGCTATCAACAGGGGATTCATCGCGGAGATGGTGACAAGTGGAAGAAACAGCAGGATGATGCAGGCGATGAACGAACCTGTCACCAGGTTTATCCGGGCAAGCTGAAAGAATGTCCACGGATAGACGAGACAGGCAACCCCCAGGCTGAGTGCCGAAACCGCCGGCATCGATAAGAATGTGAGTTCGAGGCTCGTTGCCTTGTTGAACCGATGTGATAGTTTTCCGCCGAGAAAATAACCCAGCGCCAAAGAGATCAAGGTCAGTGACAGGATTCCCGTCCAGATATAAAGGCTGACGCCAAAGTATGGCGTCATGATCCTTGACGCCAACAGTTCCAGGGCCAGTGTTGCAGCACCGGTAATAAAAATGACGACTATATATATCTTCATGATGTAACAATCTCAGCTTGTGTTTTTTTTACAGTAAGGTTACCAGATAACTCCATATGTTATCGAGGATGTGAGGCTGTGCATCGGCTACGGGATGAAGGCCGTCCGCCTGAAACATCGAGCTGTTGTCTGCAATGCCGTTGAGGAGAAACGGGACCAGTTCTACGTCATATTTCCGGGCCAAACGCTCGTAAGTGGCGGCGAATTGTTGCGTATATTGTCTGCCATAGTTGGGCGGTATGCGCATACCCACCAGCACCACATGCGCCTCATGGCTAAGGGATTGTTCGATGATCGAGGCAAGGTTAGTATACATGCTGTCAAGGGGCAGGCCCCGCAGGCCGTCGTTGGCCCCGAGTTCGACGATCACGATCTCCGGGTTATGCTGTTTGAGCAGCTTGTCAAAACGGGCCAGACCTCCCCGCGTGGTTTCACCGCTGATGCTGGCGTTAATCACCGTGTATGAATACCCCTTGTCGGCCAGGCGTTGTTCCAGCAGGTATACCCAGCCTCGTTTTTGATCGATACCATAGCTTGCGCTTAAACTGTCGCCCAAAACCATGATCACGGGCCTGGCGTTGGATACCGTTGGGATAGTCAACAACAGAATCAGCAGGAGTCGTCTTAGCATGTCAGTGTCTTCACGTCAGCCGGTAATTGAAGTGACGGATCTGGACAAGAATGTCGCCAGTCCCGATGGTGAGCTCGTCATCTTGCATGATATCAATCTTACCATTTTATCAGCCGAGGCAGTGGCGATCATCGGCGCTTCGGGATCGGGTAAATCCACCCTGCTTGGGCTGATGGCTGGACTGGATGTACCCACAAGTGGCAGCGTCATGATACAGGGCAGGGATCTGTTTGCCCTCAACGAGGATGGGCGGGCCGAGGTTCGCCGTAACATGATCGGTTTTGTATTCCAGTCTTTTCAGTTGCTGCCCAACCTGACGGCGCTGGAAAATGTCATGTTGCCCGTCGAACTGTCCGGTCAACAACATCGGGCGCGTGACACTGCCCGTGAATTTCTTGATCGTGTGGGACTTGCGTCGCGTCTGCAACACCATCCACGCCAGTTGTCAGGAGGCGAGCAGCAGCGCGTTGCCATCGCGCGCGCATTCGCGGCACAACCGGCGTTGCTGTTCGCCGACGAACCCACCGGTAACCTTGACCAGCGCACGGGTGACAGGATTATCGATCTGCTGTTTGACATCAACCATGAGCGTGCTACCACACTGGTACTGGTGACGCATGATGAAGCGCTGTCTGCCCGTTGTAACCGGTCGTTGCATCTGGACGCGGGCCGGTTGCTGAAGGAGTAATGTATCCATGAGCACCGTATTGCTTTCGTTACGGATGTTGTACCGTGACTGGCATTCAGGCGAGTTGCGCGTGCTGGCACTGGCCCTCATGCTTGCGGTCGCCAGTGTCACATCCGTGGGTTTTTTTACCGACCGTATACAACGCGCCCTGGAACAACAATCCAATGAACTGCTGGGTGGCGACATCGTAGTCAAGTCAAGCAACCGCGTATCGGACGCGGTAAAAGCCGTGGTCCGGTCCTTTGATGTGCGAAGCGCGCGGACCGTGGAGTTTCCAAGCATGGTCATTGCCGCTGACAAGAGCCACCTGGCCTCTTTAAAGGGTGTCAGTGAGTCATATCCCCTGCGCGGCGAGTTGCGTATCACCACCAGGATGTTTTCCACCGATGCCCCCGCTCAGGGCGTACCTACTCCCGGGACCGTATGGCTGGAGTCCCGTCTGCTCAATCAGCTTGGCATCAATGTGGGTGACCGGATTACCCTGGGCGATGCTGAATTTGTCGTTTCGGCAATCATCACAAATGAGCCGGCAAGGGCAAGCGGCAGCCTGTTCAGCCTTGCACCCCGGGTCATGCTTAATATCCATGACCTGGAGAGGACCGGTCTGATTCAACCTGCGAGCAGGGTGCGATACAGGCAGTTGTTTGCAGGTGACATCGACACGATCACTCGGTTGCGCAAGGCGATCAGTAAACAGCTCCAGCCGGGTGAACGGCTTGAAGGCGTCGAAGATGCACAACCCGGGGTGCGCAGGGCGCTGGACCGGTCACAGCGTTTCCTGGGGCTGGCCGCACTGGTCAGCGTGCTGCTTGCCGGGGTTGCTGTGGCGACGTCGACACGGCGTTTTGTCGCCAGGCACCTCGACAGTTGCGCGATGATGCGCTGTATGGGTGCTACACAATCTGAGATCCTGTTTACCTTTATGCTGCAACTGGCATGGCTGTGCCTGATCGCAGGTGTGACGGGTTGTCTGCTGGGTTATTTGTTGCAGTACGGCCTGGTTGCAATACTGGCCACGGTGATCGATATCGTACTGCCGCAGCCCTCTTACATCCCCATCATCATCGGTCTGCTCGTGGGGGTGGTGACCTTGTCGGGGTTCGCATTGCCCCCCTTGATGCATTTGAAACACGTGCCGCCGTTACGCGTTATTCGCCGTGAACTGGGAGACGTCCCGGCCCGCAGCGTAGTGACCTATCTAGTCGGGAGTATGGCATTGTTTGTCCTGATCCTGATACAGGCGCACGACATCAAACTCGGCGTCTATATGCTGGGTGGAGTGATCGCCGCGATGGGACTGTTCTATATCATGGCCGTTGCGGTGCTGCGGATTCTGCAACGGTTCAAGCATCACGGGGGTATCGTGTGGCGTTTCGGGGTAGGCAACATCACCAGACGCACCAGGGGCAGTATTCTCCAGGTGATGGCGTTCGGTCTCGGTATCATGGTGTTGTTGCTGCTGACGCTGGTACGCGACGACCTGCTGCACGAGTGGGAAACAAACCTTCCGGAAGATGCGCCCAACCGTTTTTTGATCAATATACAACCCGACCAGCGCGTGGAGGTGGAAGACTTTTTTGTGCAACAGGGACTGCCAGCACCATCGCTGTTTCCCATGGTGCGCGGTCGCCTGACCGCCATCGACGGGCGAGCGTTATCGCTTGACAGTTATGAAGACGACCGTGCCAGCCGGCTGGTGGCACGTGAGTTCAATCTGTCCTGGTCGACAGAGCTGCAGGAAGACAACATCATCAGTGCCGGGCAGTGGTGGCCGGATCAATCAAATGGCAAAAAAATACTTTCGGTGGAAAAAGGACTTGCCGAAACACTCGGCATCGAGCTCGGCGACAATCTGACGTTCTCGATCGCGGATGACGATTTCACTGCCCGGGTTACCAGCCTGCGTGAAGTCGACTGGGACAGCTTCCGGGTCAACTTTTTTGTGCTCGCGCCACCGGGCGTGCTGGATTCGTATCCGGCGACCTATATCACCAGCCTGTACCTGCCTGCAAGCAACGGGAATGTCCTCAACGAACTGGTCAAATCGTTTCCCAACATCACGGTGATCGATGTTGCTGCGGTAATGGGACAGGTGAGGACCATCATCGAACGTGTGACGCTGGCAGTGGAGTACGTATTCGTGTTTACCCTGCTCGCAGGCGTGCTGGTGATGTATGCCGCCATCCACGCCACGCTCGATGAGCGAATCCAGGAGAGTGCGATACTGAGGACGCTGGGGGCGGACCGCAGCCTGTTGCTGAAGGGTACGATCACCGAGTTTGCTGGCCTCGGTCTGCTATCCGGGCTGGTTGCCGCATTCGCAGCGACCGTATCCGGTTATATCCTGGCACATTTTGTCTTTCACCTCGATTATGCGTTCGACGGCCGCCTGTGGCTGATTGGTATCATTCTAGGCACTGTGGGTGTATGCGCCGCTGGTTTGCTGGGGACCATGCAGGTTCTGCGACGTCCGCCCCTACAATCGCTCAGAGAGATGTTGTAAACGGATTTATTTGTAACGGACAGTTACGATACAATAGGAGTTGATAATTATAATCCGTTGAGGATAACCGGATGCGTCGTTACCTGATCCCGATACTCCAATCCCTGACATTGGCACTGGCAATGGCCTTTACAGTACATAACGTCGGGGCGGCAACCATGAACGGTATTGCCGAAGGCAGCTTTATCGTCCTGAAGACGGATTACGGCACCACGTTCAGTGCCTATGCCGCAGGCGACCAGGATGCGGAAAACGGCATCCTGCTGGTGCATGATAAATGGGGACTGGATGCGTATGTCATCCAGTGGGCTGACCGCTTTGCCGAACTGGGTTATCGCGTCCTGGCGGTTGACTTGTATGACGGCCGCCAAGTGAGTGATGACGAGATGGCGGATGAGGTGGTTACCCAGATCGATCCGGTATGGATAGAGGCCGATCTGAAAGGTGCGGTGAAATACCTCAAACTGAAACAGCGCAATGTTGTCATCATGGGATGGGGGATGGGGGGCGAGAATGCCCTGTCCGCGGCGCTGCAGATCCCGGACATCAATGCCCTTATCACATACTATGCAGAGCCCGTGGTCGACGACCAAAAGCTCGCCACGCTGAACGGTCCCATGCTGGCGATATTCGCGAAGCGTGATATCCGTGTCGATACACAGGAGATCCTGGCGTTGAAGGATTCGATGGCAGCTCTGGGTAAGGAGCTGTGGGTGATGGAAGCGGACGCGGATCGAGGTTTTGCCAATCCCCGTACCGGTGCATTTAATAAAACAGCCATCGACAAGGCATGGATCACCACCAACGATTTTCTCTCCAAAGAGCTGGGTACACCGGCCGTTAAGACAACAGCATCACAATAAGGGCAAAACATCGTGGTGTCCGCACCTGTATCAGGTTGTCTGTATTAAAATGTTTTCTTGTTCCAGCCCCATAAATGCCGTTGTTCATTCGCAAACTCTATATATATACGATCACCCGGGATCCCGAGTTCCCGTTCGACAAGGCCGGATAATGAATCGGAGAGCATGGGCGTGCTGCGCTCGGGCAACCCGATACTCTTGAGTTCCATATAGGCGAGCGGACCGTCGTCGCCGGCGAAGATCATCGGTGCCCCGGTTTCGATGGCGACCATGACGTAGCGCTCGGGTTTGCCGAGCTGTTCCGCCACCGACTTCGACAGGGCATGCATCAATTGTGTACGGGCCGCGGCTTCCGTGGTGACATTGGTCAGAAGTTTCAGGTAAGGCATGAATTTCCCCTGTGTTTTGGCTGCGGCGCATGGTCCGGTGAGCACGCCGCTGTAAAATCCGATGACAAAGAGTATGTTACAACGTGTGTGTTCCCGGACAACTGTTGTAACGCTGAAAATGCGGGAATCGCGCCATAAACCGGATGTTGCTTATTGTTTTTACTATCAATTTAGCTGATTTCTTATTACAATTATTTCAAGGTCACTGGTTAGCAGTCTGTGTGAATCGCCCGTCTTGACGGGTATTTTTTTCGAGTTTAAAGGTACATATCGGCGTGAAACTCACCGGCGCGGAAATCCTGGTTCGCAGCCTTCAGGACGAGGGAGTCAAGCATGTGTTCGGCTATCCCGGCGGCGCTGTACTGCACATCTATGATGCGTTGTTCAAGCAGGATAAGGTCAGGCATATCCTGGTACGCCACGAGCAGGGGGCCGCCCATGCGGCCGACGGCTATGCGCGTTCGACCGGGAAACCCGGTGTGGTACTGGTGACCTCGGGACCGGGTGTCACCAATGCGGTCACCGGGATCGCCACGGCCTATATGGATTCCATCCCGATGGTGGTGATCACCGGCCAGGTACAGACGGCCGCGATCGGCAGCGATGCATTCCAGGAAGTGGATTCGGTCGGTATCACGCGTCCCTGTGTCAAACATAATTTCCTGGTCAAGGACGTCAAGGATCTCGCGGAGACGATCAAAAAGGCGTTTTATCTAAGTAGCACCGGCCGTCCCGGTCCGGTGGTTGTCGATGTCCCCAAGGACGTCACGGCGCAGACTGCCGAGTATCGTTATCCCGCCACGATAGAGATGCGCTCATACAAACCGGTCGTGATGGGACATCCCGGACAGATCAAGAAGGCCGTGGATCTGTTGCTGTCTGCACAGCGTCCCATGCTGTATACGGGGGGCGGCGTGATCCTCGGCAACGGCAGCGAATCGCTGATAGAAATGACGCAGCTGCTCGGTTACCCGATCACCAACACCCTGATGGGTCTCGGTTCCTATCCGCCCACCGATCCGCAGTTTCTCGGCATGCTGGGAATGCATGGCACCTACGAGGCCAATATGGCGATGCACGAATGCGATGTCCTGCTTGCAATCGGCGCTCGTTTTGATGATCGTGTGGTCGGCAAGGTGGATATGTTCTCGCCCTATTCGAAAAAGATTCATATCGACATCGATCCTTCATCGATCTCCAAGAGCGTACGTGTCGATATCCCGATAGTCGGTTCGGTGGACCCGGTCCTCAAGGAGATGATCAGGCTGATCAAGGCGAGCAAGAAAAAGCCCGGTAAGGAGCTATTAAAAGACTGGTGGGACAAGATCAATCAATGGCGCGCCAGGGACTGCCTGAACTATGACCGCAACAGCGAGCTGATCAAACCCCAGTACGTGCTGGAGAAACTTCATGAGATCACCGGGGGTGACGCATTTGTCACCTCCGATGTCGGTCAGCATCAAATGTGGGCGGCGCAGTTCTACAAATTCAACAGGCCGCGCCAGTGGATCAATTCTGGTGGGCTGGGGACGATGGGATTCGGATTGCCGGCTGCGGTGGGTGTACAGTTCGCCCATCCCGATGCTACCGTTGCCTGTGTTACGGGCGAGGCGAGTATCCTGATGTGCATTCAGGAACTGTCGACGTGCAAGCAGTACGGCCTGCCGCTCAAGATTATCAATCTCAATAATCGCTATATGGGCATGGTGCGTCAGTGGCAGGAGTTTTTCTACAAGGGCCGTTATTCCCACTCCTATATGGATGCCCTGCCGGATTTCGTCGAGCTGGCGAAAAGTTTTGGCCATGTCGGCATGTTGATTGATAAACCGGGCGATGTTGAGGCCGCGCTCAAGGAGGCCTTCAACTTGAAAGACCGCCTCGTGTTCATGGATTTCATAACCGATCAATCAGAAAACGTCTATCCGATGATCGAGGCCGGTAAAGGACATCACGAGATGCACCTGTCGCCCAACCGGGAGCTTGCCTGACGCAATGAAGCATATCATCTCGATTCTCCTGGAGAATGAATCAGGTGCATTGTCACGCGTGGCGGGGCTGTTCTCCGCACGCGGATACAACATCGAGTCGCTCACAGTCGCGCCCACCGAGGATGCATCCTTGTCACGCATGACACTGGTTACCAACGGCTCGGACGACATCATCGAGCAGATCACCAAGCAGTTGAACAAACTGGTGGACGTCGTCAAATTGCTCGATCTGACGGAAGGCAGGCATATCGAACGTGAATTGATGCTGATAAAGGTCAAGGCGACGCCCGATTCCCGCGACGAGATCAGGCACCTCGCGGATATCTTTCGCGGCCGTATCATCGATGTCTCACAAGGCACCTACACCATGGAACTGACGGGGAAGGCCGAGAAACTGGATGCCTTTATCAGGGAGATCGACCCCGAGCTGATCCTGGAGACGGTGCGATCGGGAGTAACGGGTATAGCCCGGGGAGAAAAGTGCCTGCGGGTATAACACTCAAAATTGCTGCGCTCGCTTATTTAGACTGAATCAAAAAACTTTGAATTGAAATTTTCGTAAAAGGAAAGAAAACAATGAATGTCTATTACGATAAAGATGCCGATCTGAAAATTATTAAAGGCAAGCAGGTGGCTATTATCGGCTATGGTTCACAGGGCCATGCACACGCCAATAATCTGAAGGACTCGGGGGTCGATGTCGTGGTGGGCCTGCGTCCGGGCTCCGCCTCGGAGGGCAAGGCAAACAAGGCCGGCCTAACAGTGCAACCTGTCGAGGACGCGGTTGAAGGTGCGGACCTGGTCATGATTCTGGTCCCCGACGAACACCAGGCGAGGCTTTACCGTGAGATCATCGCGCCGAATATAAAGAAAGGCGCGACGCTGGCATTTGCCCATGGTTTCAATATCCATTTCGGACAGATCGAGCCACGCGTGGATCTCGACGTCATCATGATCGCCCCCAAGGGTCCCGGCCATCTGGTGCGCTCGACCTATACCCAGGGGGGTGGGGTGCCAACCCTGATCGCCGTACACCAGAATGCCAGCGGCAAGGCTCGCGAGATCGCGCTGTCGTATGCCAGTGCCAACGGCGGTGGGCGCGCCGGGATTATCGAGACCAATTTTCGTGAAGAGACCGAAACCGACCTGTTCGGGGAACAGGCCGTGTTGTGTGGCGGTGCAACCGCACTCGTGCAGGCCGGATTCGAAACACTGGTTGATGCGGGTTACGCCCCGGAGATGGCCTACTTCGAATGTCTGCACGAGTTGAAACTGATCGTCGACCTGATGTACGAGGGCGGTATCGCCAACATGCGTTATTCGATTTCCAATACCGCGGAATATGGTGATCTGACACGCGGGCCGCGTATCATCACCGACTGGACGCGCAAGGAGATGAGGAAGATCCTCAATGAGATACAAAACGGCGAGTTCGCCCGGGAGTATATTCTCGAGAACCAGGCCGGCGCCGCCACGATGAAGGCCAAGCGCCGTCTCGGCAAGGAACACCAGATCGAACAGGTGGGGCAGAAGTTACGTGACATGATGCCCTGGATCAAGGCCAATAAACTGGTTGACCTGGAAAAGAACTGATTGTCTTCATTCATGGTAAATTGCGATCATAAAGTGATTCTATTACGTCGGGTACGTCATTATCCGGTTGAGTGACCTATGATCACGGATTATCGGCCTTACATCGCGCGTGAGGGATGGCCGTATATAATTCTCGCCCTGCTGGCCGCCCTGGTGGTGAATATCATGACCGGCATGATCTACGCGATTCCTCTGTGGTTCCTGTCCATTGTGCTCATCTATATCTTCCGCGATCCCGAACGTACCATTCCCTCGACCGCGCTTGCCATTGTCAGCCCGGTGGACGGCTGCGTAAAGTCGGTCAAGGACGTCCGGGACCCCTGGATCGAACGCACTGCAACCGCGATCAGCATACAGATGAAACATACGGGGCCGTTTATCTTCCGTGGCCCGATCGAAGGGAAACTGATGAAACAGTGGCAGGGGAAAATGGAACCAGGCGATGATTTCGTCGGAACGAATCCTATGGTCGGGGACCAAAACAATAAAGGCAGGCGTTATCTCGCCGTCTGGGTGCAGAGTGACGAGGGCGATGATGTCGTGCTGATACTGATGGAGGGCAATGTCGGGTTCAGACCGCGTTGCTATGTCAATACGGGCGAAAGGATCGGCCAGGGTCGGCGTTGTGGATTTATCAGTTTCGGCTGCCGGGTGATGATACTCATCCCGCAGGGATCCAGAAACGATGTCATCCCCGGCGATATGGTCATTGCCGGATCCGGGATCATTGCCACGCTGGTACATAAATGAGTGTAAGATGAAACATAAACATTCAGGCGAACAGAACTGATGGATAATCATTCCGAAAATCATTCGGCGGATTCGCGGGAGACAAGGCGCGGCAGGGGTATTTACCTTTTGCCCAATCTGTTTACCACTGCCGCATTGTTTGCCGGCTTTTACGCCATCGTTGCAGCCATGGGTGACCGCTTCGAAGCGGCGGCGATCGCGATATTCGTCGCCATGTTCATGGATGGTCTTGACGGGCGCGTCGCGCGACTCACCCATACCCAGAGCGAGTTCGGTGTCCAGTACGACAGCCTTTCCGACATGATTGCCTTCGGTCTTGCGCCGGCGCTGGTGATGTATGTCTGGTCTTTGTCGACCATGGGCAAGCTCGGCTGGCTGGGTGCCTTTATCTATACGGCGGGTGCCGCGTTGCGCCTGGCGCGTTTCAATACACAGGTGGCCAAGGTCGACAAGGGTCACTTCCAGGGTCTGCCGTCGCCGCCGTCCGCGGCACTGCTGGCCGGTTTCGTATGGGTGTGTGACGATTACGACATCAGCGGCGAGAGCTATGCCGTACTCGCCTTCCTGCTGACGGTGATCGCCGGTCTGCTGATGGTGAGCAATATGCGATTCAAGAGTTTCAAGGACCTCGATCTGAGAGGCAAGGTCCCATTCGTCGCCATCCTGATCGTGGTATTGATATTTGTCTTCATATCGATTGATCCCCCCATCATCCTGTTCAGCATGGCCTCGCTCTATGCCTTGTCGGGACCTGTGAACACGGTGATCCATCTGCGCAAACGACGGGCGCAACGCACGGGATCGGATGACTCGGATGAGCAGTTCCCACCACAGGAATAAAAAAATCAAGCTGCAATACCATGTCTGTTGGCCGATAATCTCCACACAACGGCAGTAACGGGCAAAATCCCTTGGCTTTTACGTGTCGTGCATATATATTTGGGTTATGAGCGCTAATCCACATCAATCCGTAAAGCCCATGTCTCTCCGGCATGATGGATTGTTTCGTACGGCCGCACCGGCCCGTCTCGCCTCATCTCTCTCCCTGCGCCTGCTGCTGCCGTAAGGCAGCCAAATCCACCTTTACAATCAGCGACATACTAGTCCGCACTCCAGGCGGCAGATCAATCACTATGTGATTGTATTTGCTGAGTTATAAGTTACACTGATGAGCGAGTAACGATCATGAGCAAGCAAGACAAACTCTTTATATTTGATACGACCTTACGCGACGGCGAGCAAAGTCCGGGTGCGTCGATGACGCGCGAGGAAAAGATACGCATCGCCAAGGCGCTTGAGAGGATGCACGTCGACATTATCGAGGCCGGGTTTCCCGTCGCCAGCGTTGGTGATTTCGAGGCGGTCGAGGCGGTTGCCAACACCATCAAGGACAGCACGGTGTGTGCACTGGCACGAGCGCTGGAAAAGGACATCGACCGCGCCGGGGAGGCCCTCAAGGGCGCCAATTCGGGACGCATCCATACCTTCATCGCCACTTCACCGATCCATATGCAAAAGAAGTTACGCATGGAACCCGACCAGGTCTTGGAGCAGGCTGTCAGGTCGGTCAAACAAGCGCGGCGATTTACCGACAATGTGGAGTTTTCACCCGAAGATGCCGGGCGCTCGGAACTGGACTTTTTGTGCCGGGTGATCGAGGCAGTGATTGAGGCCGGTGCGCGTACGGTGAATATCCCGGATACCGTGGGTTATAACGTGCCCGACCAGTTCGGGACCCTGATCCGCAATCTCATGGAGCGCGTACCCAATTCCGACAAGGCTGTGTTTTCCGTCCATTGCCATAACGATCTCGGCCTTGCCGTATCAAATTCGTTAGCGGCCGTGATGAACGGCGCACGTCAAGTGGAATGCACCATCAACGGACTCGGCGAACGCGCGGGCAACGCCGCGCTGGAAGAGATCGTGATGGCCGTACGCACGCGCCAGGATATCTTTTCCTGCGATACCGATCTCGATACCACGCAGATTGTACCCTGCAGCCGCCTGGTGGCGGGGATTACGGGTTTCGCCGTGCAACCGAATAAGGCAATCGTCGGCGCTAACGCCTTTGCCCATGAATCGGGCATCCACCAGGACGGTGTATTGAAAAGCCGCGAGACCTACGAAATCATGCGCGCGCAGGACGTCGGCTGGTCGGAAAACCGTATGGTGCTCGGCAAGCACTCGGGACGTAACGCCTTTCGCACCCGCCTGAAGGAACTCGGCATCGTATTCGACTCTGAAGAGGACTTGAACGACGCCTTTACCCGCTTCAAGGAACTTGCGGATAAAAAACACGAGATCTACGACGAGGATCTGCAGGCTCTGGTAACGGAAACCAATCTCGCTGCGGAAAATGAACGCTTCAAACTGGTATCGCTCAAGGTCTGCTCTGAAACTGGTGAAACCGCCAACGCCGACCTGACCTTATGGCTGGACGGCAAGGAACGCCGCTCGTCCGCACCGGGTGATGGTCCCGTCGATGCAACCTTCAAGGCGGTGGAGTCGATCATCAACAGCGGCACGGAGTTGCAATTGTACTCGGTAAATGCGATCACCAGTGGTACCGATTCGCAGGGTGAGGTTACAGTGCGCCTGCAAAAGGGCGGGCGAATCGTCAATGGACAGGGCGCGGACACCGATATCGTGATCGCATCGGCGAAGGCCTATATCAATGCACTCAACAAGATCATGGAGCCGGCACAGCGCGCCCATCCACAACTGTAATACGATGATTGAATGACGATTGACCAGAGACAGCAACACTATCTCGATGCAATGGGCATTCAACGCTGGTCGCGCCGCGAACATGCAAAGGATGATGCAGTCGCTGCAAATGAACTCACTGCGGTTGAAGTACTCGCTGGGACTGCGACTGATGACATCGCTTTGCTGGACTGGGATACACTGCAGGCACGGGTTGCCGGTTGCACTAAATGTGAACTGCACAAGACCCGCACTCAAACTGTGTTCGGCGTCGGTGACCGTAATGCCGAATGGCTGATCATCGGCGAGGCGCCGGGCGCCGAGGAAGACCGGCAGGGCGAACCATTCGTCGGCCGCGCCGGCCGGTTATTGAATGCGATGCTGCTTTCGATAGGTCTCAAGCGCGAGCAGGTCTATATCGCCAACATCCTCAAGTGCCGGCCACCGAACAACCGCGATCCGCGTCCCGAGGAGGTTGCCTGTTGCGAACCGTATCTCAAACGCCAGGTTGAATTGTTGCAACCCGGGATCATCCTCGCCGTCGGCCGCATTGCGGCGCAGAACCTGCTCAAGACCGATACGCGTATCGGCGCATTACGTGGCAAGCGTTACACCTATGCCGATACGGGCATACCGCTGGTAGTGACCTATCACCCGGCATACCTGTTGCGCTCTCCGAAAGAAAAACGCAAGGCGTGGAAGGACCTGCTGTTTGCACAACAAATTTATCTGGAAAAAAAGCAATAGGTGTTAAAGATGGAAAACCCGGAATACATGTACAAAGAACTAAACGCGGGTGAATTCAGCTTTCGCAGCATGACGGAAAAGGACCTGCCGGCGATCATGGCCATCGAACGCAGATCCTACGAATTCCCGTGGTCGGAGGCGATATTCAAGGATTGTCTGCGGGTCGGCTATCTCTGCGAGGTCATCGAATGCGATGGCGAGATTGTGGGTTACGGTGTCATGACGATGGGGGCGGGTGAGGCGCATGTCGTCAACCTGTGTATTAAACCGGAGCTGAGACAACGCGGGTTGGGCGGACACATGTTGGCTCACATCATGAATCAGGCAAGATGTGAGGGCGTGGGACATATACTGCTCGAGGTACGTCCATCCAACCAGGCGGCCATCAAGCTTTATACGAATCTCGGTTTCAACGAGATCGGCGTGCGCAAAGGGTATTACCCGGCGCGTTATGGCAGGGAAGACGCACTGATCCTGGCGTGCGCTTTATAACCAGGGGGCTGACAATTCGCAACACCGGTTTTTACGGATCCGGTCGTTTAACCGGGTCAATGTTTGTTACGTCAGCCTGTACCGATCCATTTTATTCCATGTACCCTGGTATTTCATCCCACTCCAGCAGTTATTCCCTTTTCGCGTTACACTAGTGACCAATTTAAAGTCTGGCAGAAAAAGGGAGAGATTTTGCAGGATACCCTCAAACCGCTTCACTACGCCGTTCACCTAAGATCGGTCGCCAAGTATCTGGGGTCACTGGCATTGATGCTAGCGTGTCTGGCGCTGGGACCGCTGATTGTTTCCCTCTGGTTTGGCGACTATGAACTTAGCAAGCGCTACCTGCTGGTGATAGCTTTCCTGGTTATTGCCGGACTGCCGTCATTGCGGCTCAAACATCCCGCCGACCTGCAGCAGAACGAATCACTAACTATCACCGCGTTGGCATTCATCATCACACCACTGATCATGAGTTACCCGATGATGGGCGCCGGTCTGGGATTTATAGATGCCTGGTTCGAGGCCGTCTCCGCGATTACCACTACGGGTCTGTCCACCGTGGCGAATGTCGAGCAGATGCCGCATACACTCCGGTTTGCACGCGCCTGGATGCAATGGTACGGAGGCCTGGGAATCGTGGTACTGTCCGTCGCAATCCTGTTGAATCATCATATCGCACTGCGCCGCCTGATCACACCCGGCGCCGAGGGCATGATCACTACCACACGGGTATACGCACGGCGTGTTTTTGGCGTGTATATCGTGCTGACGCTGCTTGGCTTCGTCATCCTGTACCTGCTGGTCGGTGATGCGTTTAATGCACTGGCCTATACCCTGGCGTCCGTATCGACGGGGGGGTTTTCGCCACTGAATAACAGTCTCGGCGATCTGCCGTGGCAGGTGCAGTACGGCGTTACCCTGTTGGGACTGTGTGGCGCAATTCCGTTCATTCTGTATTACCGCTTATCGCATGGCGACTGGCGGGAGATTGTTAAGGATATCGAGGTACGCACCCTGCTGGGCATTACGCTGTTGGTGTGTCTGCTGATGAGCATGTCCTTCATGTATCAATCTGGTATGAACTGGCAGCAGGCAGTCCATCAGGGCACACTGTTGGGAATATCGGCACAAACCACCACCGGCTTTTCCAGCCTCGATGTGGGTGGACTGGATGGTTTCAGCATGGTTCTTGTGATCCTTGTGATGGTTGTCGGCGGTACGGTCGGCTCCACTGCGGGAGGGTTCAAGATCTTGCGTCTGTTGATCCTGTGGCAACTGATCCGACTGCTGATACGTCGCACCGCTGTGCCTACCCATGCGGTGGTCGAACCGCGTCTGGGTGACAAGACTCTGGAAAGCGAGGATATCGAGCGTGCATTAATGCTGATCATCCTGTTTGTTATCGTGATAGTTCTGTCATGGCTTATCTTTCTGGCCTACGGTTACGATCCCTTGCGGTCATTGTTCGAGGTTACATCGGCCACGGGCACGGTGGGTCTTTCAAGCGGCCTGGCTTCGCATGAGCTGGAGCCTGTGTTGAAGGGGGTGTTATGTATCGATATGCTCCTGGGTCGGGTGGAAATCATCGCCCTGTTAGTTGTATTGTATCCGGGAACATGGTTGGGCAAACGATCGGAGTAATCTTATGCGCGCGGTATTTATAGGGGCCGGTTCACTTGCTGTCATGACGGCGAGGTCGTTACTGAAACGCGGCCATGAAGTGGTCATCATCGAACGGGACAAGGAACGCATCAAGGCGCTGACCGAGACGCTGGACTGCGGCGTCATAAATGGCGACGGCAGCAAGCCTGCCATCCTTAAGGAGGCCGATCCCGCCCATACCGATATCCTCTTTTGCCTTACCGACGATGACAAGGCAAATATCCTCGCTAGTCTGGTGGGTTCATCGCTGGGATTCAAGCGGGTGGTAACCGAGATTGTCGATTCCGAACTGGAACATATCTGTCTGGAACTGGGTCTGGAGGACACTATCGTCCCCGCACGGACTATCAGCCGCCTGCTGGCAGACAAATTCGAAGGCCGCGACCCGCTGGAAGTTTCCACCATGATACGCGACGAGGCACGTATCTATTCGTTCGTCCTGCCGGAAAAATTCGACGGTACCATCACAACACTGGAACTTCCCGAAAAGGCGCGTGTCGTGTGTGTCTACCGTGAGGATAAATTGATTATCCCCAACGGCGATACAAAGCTCGCCGGTGAGGATGATGTCGTGGTTATCGTCCACCGTGACCTGTTGCCGGACATGGAAAAACGCTGGGGACCAGACGGAACGGAGAAAAATGATTAATCGTGATCGAACGCACTGCGTACAAGCAATACCGGAATGTATATCTCATTTATCCGATATTGCCCGGATGATCCATATGGTGACGCGTACCCTGGTCAATATGGCAACATAGCAGGATGACTATAGAGTTATCGAACACAGGTTCACACACCAGGACATCGCCAGGATAGACGGGGTGTCCCGGGAGATGGTCAGCCTCATCATGAAGGACCAGACGACCGGGAATTATATTTACCTGAAGGGCCAGTAGTTCACCATCAACAAAAGACTGTCTCCCGCCGGTTGGTGATCCTCCGCCGGGCAACTGGCAAACGATTGCTCTAACCTCATTGGAATCTTTCTCCGGCGCGTTCGACGGCGCTTTTGAGTTCCTGATAGGCCTGTTCCACGCCGGTTTTAAGATCTTCCCAGCCGTCATTTCCAGCCAAACGCAGTTCATCCAGTTTTTTATACAAGTGTCGCTGCCTGTTGCGTAAGGATTCGATCTCATCGTTGTATTTAATCTTTTGCTCGGCCGTTGCCTTGTCCGCTCGGGCCTTGAGAACATCGATTTTAGCCTGCCATTCATGCAGGCGGGCATTCATCTTGTCCTCGTAGACTTGCTTGGTATCCATAGTGATATCCTCCACAGTTAAATGTTAATGGCGCTTGACCTGCTGTTCGCTGTCAGCGTTGTGACGTGAGTTTTGTGGTGATTAGGTTGTAAAGCCAGGCAAAGATTGCACCGCCTATCAGACCATCCAGAGATCCCCAGATCAGGCCCAACACGCTTCCCAGAGGTGTGATGGAATAGCCCGGGTAAAATTTGCCGATGATCGTCGGTTCGGATGAGGCGCCGTAGAAAACGATCAGCCACCATGTCGCCAGAAACAGGGCAATGCCCCAGTACAGGCCGCAGGTCAGTGCAAAGGCACGTATATTCAGTATCATTTCCTGGTACTCCTTCAGTCAGAGTCAAGGGTTATGCCATCGTTTGTAGCGCATACCGAAACTCCTGCCGACATGTCTCGCGGCAAATGGATCGGCTAGCGTCTGACTGAGGTATTATTCCCAATAATACGGCCGGCTATAATGATCATATAGCAATGATTCGTATTCGCGGGTAACCAGCTGAGCTGGATCGAAATCAGGACTGTTCCTGATCGTGTCTATGTCGATATCGAGGTCGGTGTATGCCTTCCGGTCCGTCCAGTTGATCGAACGCAGCCACTGTGTTGACAATAACACCCTGCCACCCGGCAGCCAGTTGTGTGTATGCACGATGACATAACGCAGGTTCCAGCAGCGCTCATCGGCCAGGAAATCATCGATATGTCCCGACTCTCCATCGATGGCGACGACATCATACCCGGTGACCTCCTTAATGGAACGCAGCGGGCCTTCAGTTACATCGATCTCGTCGACTTGCGGTACTGGACGGTCGGGTATCGTCTCGATCACGCCGGATGATGGATAGGATTTGTCATCCAGTGAGCCATTGCTTACCCAATAGAAGGGCAAGGTGTAAAACTGGTGATAGGCGATCTCATACTGTCTCGATACCGGGGCATGTTCATCGAGAGGGGGGCTGTCCTCAATCTGCTGCTTTGTCAGTCGTACGGAGAAACACTTTGCAGGCCAGTCGGGCTCATCCAGAAAAACCGGGGAGATGACCAC
>Ga0315534_1001107_pt1 | contig 18776 bp, 4 predicted proteins | sample SalMarSW160240MG_FD_203094 | JGI IMG/M metagenome (GOLD analysis project Ga0315534, IMG submission 203094) | Salt marsh sediment microbial communities from the Plum Island Ecosystem LTER, Massachusetts, United States - Salt Marsh Sediment SW1602-40 ... | reverse complement strand
GGAAGAACTGCTGGGCCGCATAAAGAGTCCCCTCCGACAAGGCCCGGTAGTTCTCGGGAGAAAGCTGCCAATAGGCATTCGTCACGTCGTCGAGGGTTCCCAGTCCCAGCAGCGCAACGCCCAGATCCTCCATCTCGGCAGGACCGCCGCCCATGAACACTTTGTTCAGGTGATCGCCGAGGCCCCATGGCTCTTTGGCAAGAGCCATCGGCGCGAAATTGACATCCATGTGCAGGGTGACGTCGTTCGGGCCAGACCAGCCGACCGTGTAGTCGACGAGCGCGGTGTCGGTGGCCACGACGCCGGCGTCGTTGGCGCCGCCAGCGGCCGACAGGATGGTCACTGTCTGCCCGCCGGACTGCGGATTGGCAATGATCTTGCCGGTCACCGTGCCGTCGAGGGTCGCGGAGCCGGTGGCATTGACGCGGTCGGACACGGCATTGCCCATGTCGATATCGACGTAGTAGGTGCCGGTGCCGGTCTGGACGAGGCTACCGTTAAGTGCCGTGGTCTGGATCAGCCCGGGACCGCCCGGCGAGAGTAGGCCGGCAGTGGTCAACAGCCCGTCGTTCAGATTGACGAGAGAGCCGGTGTAGAATCTGCCGGTGATGTTGTTGAAGAAGGCGTTGTTGCCGAGACCGAGATCGACAATCCCGATCACCATGCCGTCGTTCCAGACCGTCTCGTCTTGGTCGCCGCCGAAGATGGCGTGGCCGCTCAGCGAGGTGACCGTGGCTTCCTCGCCGATGGATATGTGGTTGTCGCCGCCGCCAAGCACCCTGATACCGTACCAACCGTTGCCGCCGGTGACGTTGCCCTTCTTGATCGCGACAGTGACGTTACCCTGTTGGGTGATGCCGTCGGTTCCATTGTTGTTGGCCACGGCAATCGAGCCCGCATACACGGCGTCTTTCCCTGCCGTGATATCGTCCTTCACGACGACGTTGACGTCGTCGGATTTGGCGATCGCCACCGAATTCCCGTCCTCGGCTTGAGTCTCGGCGTTGGCATAGGACAGGGCGTAGACGCCGTAACCGGCAGCCACGATCGGGCCCTTGGTGTGGATATCCACCTTGTCAGCCTTGGCGAAGGCAAAGGCCGAGGGCGGAACCAGCAGGAAGTTTTCCGTCACCAATGCGTCGAGCTGCTCGTTTTCTGCGGCTTCGAGCGCCTCGGCCATAGCAATTGGGTTGTTGCCGCCAAGCGCCTTGGCATTGGCCGAGGAGACGCCGACAACGCCGTCGCCGCCCGCATTTATTTCGTCGCTCTCAACGAAGACCTTGTCGGAGAAAGCGAACGCGGCGGTCGCGGCTGCATTCCAGTAATGGTTGTGATCCTCGTCTTCGGGAACGCCATCGTCCTGCTCGACCTTGGCGGTCGCCGAGGCGCTGGACACGGCCTGGATGGCGGTGTCGCCCGTGGTCAGCGAGCCTTTCTGCACCACGCTCACATTGCCGGATTTGGCGAGGCCCACGGCCAGACCCTTTTGCTCAGCCAGATTAGCCTGACCGACCAGGCCCGGCCGGTCTGCTTCATTCGTGTTCGACTGATCGATGTCTTGCTTGACCGCCGCCAGGACGCCAGCTGACGAGGTCGCCTGGATGCCGACACCGCCGGTTTCCATGTCGCCGGTCTGCTTGACCGACACGTCGTCGGAAAGCGCCACGCCGACAGCCAGACCCTTCTGCACACTCACGTTGAGCTGCCCGCCGAGCTGACCACTAAATGCCTGGTTTTCGCCGGTCTCGAGGGTGTTGTCGTTGCTCTGATAAGCCGACTGGTCAACCAGAGCGACGGTCACGGCCGTCGACGATGCCACGATACCGTCCTTGGCTGCCGGGTCGTTCTCGCTCACAACCTCGACCTCGTCAGCGATGGCGATGCCGACCGCCAGGCCTTCCTGCACGTTGAGGTTAAGCTGGCCAAAGAGCTGACCCTGCACCGGAGCGTCGGCAGCGGTCGCAAGCGTGTTGGTGTTCGATTGATCGGCCGACTGCACAACCACGGCCCCAACCGCCGCCGCAGAGGTGGCGACGATGCCGCTGCCGCCGACATCCATGGTCCCGGACTGATTGATCGAGACCTCATCGGCAAAGGCGAGCCCAATCGCCGCGCCCGCCTGAATGTTCACATTGAGCTGACCGACTGCCTGACCTTGAATGGTGAAGGCATCGAGCTCGATCTCGACAGGCAGCTCGACAACCTCGATCGGCTCGAGAGGCTCTTCGAACGGGGCGACCTCGGCGGTGTTCTCGTTGCTCTGTACCGCGGTCTGCGCGACCAGGGCGCCGGACACGGCCGACGAGGTCCCGACCAGGCCATTATTACCCGTGGTCAGTTCGCCGTCTTGGTCGATACGGACTTTGTCGGAGACAGCCGTCGAAATCGCCGCGCCACCCTGCAGGCTCGCATTAACCTGAAGCGCGCCTTGGACCTGCAATCCGAAGTCGCCATCGAGGTCAGTTAGAGCGTCGCCGTCATCGACTTCCTGACCCGGCAGCGCGATGCTGGCGTTGTTGACGTTGCTTTGTCCGGGCTCGAGCTCTTTTTCTGTCCATTCGCTAGCTTCGCCCTCTTCTCCTTCTTCTGCCTCTTCAACCTTCTTGCCGACGGTTTGGATTACAGCCGCACCCGCATGGGACGAAGACTCGGCGACGACGCCGTCATTGCCCGCCGGGTCGTCAGTGCTGTTGACCTTGACCTTGCCGGATTCGGCGGTGGCAACAGATAGGCCGGCTTGGGCGCTGAGATTGACTTGGCCTGCAAGCTGACCCTGAAGACCGACATTAGGAATGGCCAAGAACGGCGGGGAGTCACTCGACTGCTCGTCACCAATGGTGGTCGTGATCTCCGTCGGCTTGAAGATCTGGTCGGCGCTGTTGGCGTTGCTCTGATTGGCTGTTTGCACCAGGACCGAGGCGGCGTCCGCAGAGGACGTGGCGGCGACGCCGTCTTCCCCCGAATTCATGGTGCCCGCCTGCTTCACGCGGACATCGTCGGAGATCGCGGTCGACACGGCACCGCCGAGCTGCCCGTTGAGATTCGCCTGCCCGACGATCTGCCCCTGAAGCCCCACATTGACCGGGGTCTCCGGCAAGGGACCAATATCGAGGAAGAACTCGGAGTCATCAGTCACGAGATTGGTCTGATTGCCTTCGAAGGATGCATCGGCGGTGTTGATGTTGCCCTGCGTCGCCGTCTGCACCACAGGCGCGACGGCCTTGGCCGAGGAAGTGCCGACGATGCCACTGGCGCCGGTCTCGAGCGGACCTGATTGGTCAATCTTGACATCGTCAGAAACCGCGGTGGCGATCGCCAGTCCGTGCTGCCCGCTCAGATTGATCTGCCCAACAAGTTGGCCTTGGAGTGCGAAATCGAGATCGTCAATTTGCGAGATGAAGATGTTCTCTTGGTCCTCAGCTTGAAAATCGATATCGGCTTGCGCCCCTTCGAATTTCACGCTGGCACTGTTCTCGTTGGATTGCTCCGCCGTCTGGAACAAAGGCGCCGTGGCGAAAGCGGAAGAGGTTCCAACCACGCCGTTGCCGCCTGACGGGTCTGTCTGGCTCTTGATCCAGACGTCGTCGGAGATGGCCGTGGCGACGCTAATCCCGCTCTGCCGGTTAAGGTTGGCCTGACCGACGATCTGTCCCTGGAGCGCAACGTCCACGCCGTCGCTCTGATTGACAGTAACCTCGACGTCTTCCGCGACCGGATCTTGGGTATCTTCCGGTTCCCCGTCACCGGCTCGCGCCGTGATGTCGACTTGATTGCCGCGGAAGGTCGCTTCAGCACTGTTCTTGTTGCTCTGGTTTGCCGACTGAACCATGGCCGCATCGGCCACCGCCGACGACGTGCCGACCACGCCGTCCACCCCGGTGGTCAGAGCGCCGGCCTGCTCGATCTCGACGTCGTCGGACTCGGCCGTGGCGATCGCGACGCCATGCTGTCCGTTGACATTGATCTGCCCGACCAGCTGACCCTGCAGCCCAAAGTCGAACCCTTGAGCCTGGTCCGCGTCGGCTCTCACCGACTGCTCTGCGGTAAACGTGAGTGGATTCTCCTCGTTGCCGGCTTGCTGCCCGTCGAACGTCACCTTTGCTTCGTTGGTATTCTGCTGGTCCGCCTTCTGGACGATGGGCGCTTTGGCCTCGGCCGAAGAGGTTCCGGTCAGACCGCTTTCGCCGACATCGAGAGTTCCCGCCTGTTCGATCTCCACGTCATCGGAGACCGCCGTAGCAACCGACACACCGCGCTGACCGCTAAGATTGATCTGTCCGACCAGTTGACCCTGGAGCGCCACATTGGCGGTGCCTTGCTGAAAGATCCCCATCCCAGCGTCTTCATCGCTGTCGATCGTGACGCGGGCTTCTTCTGCAGTGAATTCGACGCCGGCGCTGTTGGTATTTTCCTGCTCAGCGAACTGCGCGACCGGCGCAATCGCCGAGGCGCCGGAGGTGGCGACCACGCCGTTGCCCCCAGCCGGGTCGTCGCCGCTCTCGACCTCCACATCGCCGGAGAAAGCCGTGGCGATCGACGCGCCCCGCTGAACGCTGATATTGGCCTGTCCGACAGCCTGCCCCTGAAGCGCGAAGTCGACTTCTTCGCCTTCTTGGACGAAGGCTGGGCCAACGACGAAACCTTGGCCCCCGAACAAGCTCGCTTCGGCGCTATTGTCGTTGACTTGAGTCACAGCCTGGGCGACCGGCGCAATGGCCTCTGCCTCTGAGGCGGCGACAATGCCGTCCTTGCCGACCGACATGCTGCCCGCCTGCTCGACCTCGACATCGTCAGAGACGGCCGTGGCGATCGCCGCGCCGCGCTGTGCGTTGAAATTGATCTGCCCGACCAACTGACCTTGAAGCGCGACGTCGGGGCCTGCTCGCCCGAGATCATCGAACTCGAACTCGCCACCGGTCACCACGGCTCCGGCCTGCGACCCCTCGAAGGTCGCCTCGGCCGCGTTGTCGTTCTTCTGGCTCGCGATCTGGAACACGGGCGCCTCGGCCTTGGCCGAAGAGGTGACGACCATGCCATTGCCGCCGGCCTCGAGCGTCCCAGCCTGCTCGACCTTGACGTCGTCGGAAAGTGCCGTAGCGACCGCCAAGCCGCCCTGCTGGTTGATATTGGCTTGACCGACCAGCTGACCCTGAAGCGCGAGGTCGCCGTCCTCCAGCTGCTGCGGCGCGAAGATAATGGTCTCACCTTCATCTTCTTGGGTGAGCGTGATGTCCGCCTGCGCACCCTCGAACTTCGCTGTCGCACTGTTCTTGTTGCTCTGGCCGGGCTCGTAACCATCTTCGGTCTTCTCGCCGACCGCCGTCTGCACCACGGCCGCCTTGGCGTTGGCGTCGGAGCTTGCGACCACGGCATCATTGCCGGCCGGATCGTCTTGGGTTTTCACCCTGACGTCATCGGAGATCGCCGTCGAGATCGCCGCGCCGCGCTGCGCGCTGATGTTGAGCTGGCCGACGGCCTGCCCCTGAAGGGCGATTTCGGTGCCGTCGGTCTGCATCACTTGGATTTCGCCGTCAGGGCCCTTCTCCTGGCCGTTGCCCACCGTCGCCGTGATATCGGCCTGTGCGCCGTTGAAGGTCGCCTCGGCGGTGTTGTCGTTGCTCTGCGTTGCGGCCTGGAACACCGCGCCATCGGCTTGCGCCCCGGACTTGGCATTGATGCCGTCGGCGCCGGCAGTCATGCTGCCGGACTTGTCGACCTTCACGTCGTCGGAAATTGCCGTCGAGATCGCCGCGCCGCGCTGCGTGCTGACATTGAGTTGGCCCACGAGTTGCCCTTGAAGGGCAAAATTCAGGGCATCATCTTGCTGTACGTCGACCCTCAGGCTTTCGCCTGTAGCCGTGATATCGGCTTGAGCCCCTTCGAAAGTGGCTTTGCCGATATTGACGTTCTCTTGGACTGCCTTCTGCGCCACGACGCCCGAGGCCTCGGCCTTGGAGGCCGCCTTGAAGCCGTCGCCGCCGGCTTCGAGCATCCCGTCCTGCTTGACTCTGACATCGTCAGAAATCGCCGTGGATACGGCCAGGCCGGCCTGGTCGCTGTAATTGAGCTGGCCGACCAGTTGACCCTGAAGGGCAACGTCAGGACCGTCGCTCTGGTTGCCTTGGATTGGTGGGATTTCCTTCTCAGACTCCTCGATTCCGACCACGATATTGGCCACTGACGCTTTGAAGGTCGCATCCGCGGTATTGCTGTTGAGTTGCTCCACCGACTGCACCACGGCGCCCTTCGCCTGGGCGTCGGAACTCGCGGCCACACCGTTACCTCCGGCCGGGTCGTCCTGGCTTCTCACCTTGACATCGTCGGAGATGGCCGTGGCGACCGCGAGCCCGCGCTGTCCGCTGAGATTCACTTGCCCGACCAACTGACCTTGAAGGACGAAATCGAGGCTGCCGTCGTCTGTGATGAGGTTGTCGCTACCTTTCACTTCCCCACCAAATAGGCTCGCCACGGCGCTGTTATCGTTGCTCTGGATGGCGGTCTGGTACACGGGCGCCTCGGCCTTGGCCGAAGAGGCGGCAACGATGCCGTCTTTGCCGACCGCCATGCTGCCGGACTGATCGACCTCCACATCGTCGGAGATAGCGGTGACGATCGCCGCACCGCCTTGCGTACTGTAATTGATCTGCCCGACGAGCTGGCCCTGAAGCGCGATGTTGGAACCGGCCCCTTCGGTCACGGTCTCGTCCGCCGTGACTCGAGAGTCGGTCGCGTCGATATGGGTCGTGTCCCCTTCGAACGTTGCCGTCGCGGTATTCTTATTGCTCTGGCTTGCAATCTGGACCACGGGCGCCTCGGCCTTGGCCGAAGAGCTGACGACCATACCGTTGCCGCTTGCCTCGAGGGTCCCCACCTGCTCGGCTTCGACGTCGTTCGAAATCGCCGTGGCCACCGCCAGACCGCGTTGCTCGCTGAGATTGACCTGCCCCACGAGTTGGCCTTGAAGCCCGAGATCGGAGTCGCCGAACGTCTGCCCAAAGCCGGGTCCCGCCTCATTTTCGGCGGTGACGTCAACGTTGGCTTGCGCGCCCTCGAAGATCGCGGTCGCGCTGTTGATGTTGCTCTGGCCGGGCGCGTAGCCGTCTTCGGTCTTCTCGCCGACCGCTGTCTGCACCACGATCGCCTTCGCCTTGGCGTCAGAGCTGGCCACTACACCGTCGTTACCGGCTGGGTCGTCCTGGCTCCCGACTTCGACATCGCCGGAGATCGCGGTCGAGATCGCCACACCGCCTTGCGCATTGATGTTGAGCTGGCCGACAGCCTGACCCTGGATGCCGATGTCCATGCCGTCGACCTGGGTTAGCTGGACAAACGCGTCCTCGGGGATCTCCTCAGGATCGTTTTCCTCGCCGTCGACGGGAGGGGGGGGGACCGTGATATTGGCCTGTGCCCCTTCGAAGGTGGCGGTGGCGGTGTTGGTGTTGCTCTGGCTTGCCGCCTGGATCACGCCGCCTTCGGCGTGGGCTGCGGACTTGGCCTTGATGCCATCGGCACCGGCCGTCATGCCGCCGGTCTTCTCGACTTCCACATCGTCGGAAATCGCCGTCGAGATTGCCGCGCCGCGCTGCGTGCTGACATTCAACTGCCCGATCAACTGCCCCTGCAGGCCGAGGTCGAGGCCGTCCATCTGCGTGACAAGAACTTCGACGTTTTCGCCTCCTGTCGTGATATCGACGGCAGGGCCTTCGAAGGTGGCGGTGGCGGTGTTGATGTTGCTCTGATTGGCCTTCTGCACCACGAACGCATCGGCGTCGGCAGTGGATTTGACGTTGAAGCCGTCGCCGCCGGCATCGAGCGTGCCGGACTGCTCGACCTCGACATCGTCGGAGATCGCCGTGGCAACCGCGAGACCCGCCTGATCGTTGATATTAACCTGGCCGAACAGCTGAACCTGAAGTGCGACGTCGATCCCATCGGTCTGATTGATCGGGGGCAGGTCCTCCGGGATCTCTTCTTCGCCCGGCTCGGGGATGGTGACGTCAGGCGCCTTGAAAGTGGCGGCAACGTTGTTGATATTGGTTTGGTCGGCCTTCTGGAACACGACAGCCTCGGCCTCGGCCTCTGACGCCGCCTTGACGCCGATGCCGCCTGCCGGATCGTTCTCGCTCTTCACCTGCGCGTCGTCGGAGAACGCCGTCGAGATCGCCACGCCATGCTGCTGGTTGGCGTTGATCTGCAGACCACCCTGAATTTGAAGAGCCAGACCGATCGGGTCGTTGAGGTCGCCCACGAGCTGCGGCTCCGGCACGGGGTCGTCGCCGGGAAGCGTCAGATCGCCTTCCAGCGTCGCCGTGGCGCTGTTGTCATTCAGCTGGGTGGTGTCTTGCACCAGCTTGGCATCGGCCTTTGCTTTGGAGACGGCAACCACGCCGTTACCGCCGGCATCCATGTCGCCCGACTGATCGACCCTGGCATCGTCTGAAATCGCCGTTGCGATCGCCGCGCCCCGCTGCGTGCTGACATTGAGCTGCAGCGGGATCTGAATCTGGGCCACGATCGCACCCGTCGCATCCAGATCGTTCTCGTTGCTCTGGTCGGCTTTTTGGATCACCGCAGCGTCGGCCTTGGCCGAAGAGACCGCGACGAGACCGTCTTCGCCGGTGACCAAGCCGCCCCATTTATCGATATCCGCATCGCCGGACTTCGCCGTGGCGATGGAGACGCCCTCCTGCCCGCTCAGATTGGCCTGCAACACGCCTTCGAGCTGGACGCCCACGCCGAACACGGGCTCATCGATCGGCTCGTCGGTCTCGACCGGCGCGACCGTCTTGCCATCGATATTGTTTTGCTCCACCGACTGGAACACGACGCCGTTCGCTTCCGCCGAGGAGATGGCTTTGGCGCCATCTTTGCCGGCGTCGAGCGACCCGTCTTGGTCGACATAGACGTCGCCGGACCGGGCCGTGACCACGGCCAGGCCGTCTTGTCCGTTGAGGTTGGCCTGCAAGCCAAGTCCAACCTGAAGACCGAGGCCGAGACCGTCGACCGGCAACTCGATCGAGGCGCCGTTCTGGTTGGTCTGGGTTGCGTCTTGATAGATGATGCCGAGCGCATCGGCCGAAGAGACGGCGACGACACCATTCCCGGCCGCGGGATCGTTCTCGCTGCTAACCTTCACGTCCTTGGAGATGGCGGTCGAGATCGCCGTGCCGCTTTGCAGATTGACGTTGAGCTGGCCGAGAAGCTGGCCCTGGATGCCGACGCCGAAGCCGTCGAGAATGTCCGGAATGGGAATCTCAGAGCCGTCATCGGTCCCGTCTTCCGAAGCTCCCAAGGCGATATGCGCGCTGTTGTCGTTGAGCTGCTCGGCCGACTGAGCGACGAAGCCTTTGGCGTCCGCGGTAGACTTCGCGTTGATACCGTCCTTGCCGGCATTGGTGGTGCCGGACTGCTCGACTTTGACCTTATCCGACACCGCCAGTGCAAAGGCGTTGCCGTCTTGTACGTTGGCATTGATCTGCAGCGCGCCCTGAAGCTGAAGGATTAGGCTTCCGACCGCATCCGCGCTGTTATTGTTGGTCTGGTTGACCTTCTGGATCACGGCCGCGCCGGCGTCCGCCGAAGAGGCTGCCTCGATCGCGGTCTTCCCGGATTCCAGATCGCCCCACTGCTCGACCTTGACGTCGTCGGAGAAAGCCAGCGCCACGGCGTTGCCGGACTCGACGTTGGCGTTGACCTGCAGCGCGCCTTGGGTCTGAAGCATAAAGGCGAGCGGGCCAGTCGCGCTGCCGTTCAGTTCGTTGTCGTTAAGTTGCGTGACCTCGGTGAAGACGCCCGCGCCCGCGACCGCCTCGGACTTGGCCTTGATCGCGTTCTCGCCGCCATAATGGCTGCCGTCGCTGAAGACATCGACCTTATCGGAGTTGGCATAGCTGGCGGCGGCGACAATCTCACCGTTGAAATTGATCTGCTCGGCGGTCTGGTCTTGGGTCAGGACTGCCAGGAGGCCTTCGGTCGACCCGGTGGGAATGACCGGCTCAGGCAAAGGCTCACGCACGATCTGGGCCTCGGCGTCGACAGGCTCCTCGGTTGTCTCGTCGAGCTCATCGGGGGGCGGAGGCAAAACCGGACCGTTGATGTTCTTCTGGTCGATCGACTTCTTCACCCCGGCCAGGGCGACCGCCTTGGATTCGGCATTAATGGCCGCGTTTTCGCCGCCTGAGCTGTTTCCGGTGTAGTTGACGGTCACGTCCTCAGACTGGGCGTCGGCGGCGGCCACCGACAAATCGGCGTTGAAATTGACCTGCTCGGCGTCTTGGCTTTGCGTCACAATCGCCAAGTCGGCGATGGTGGATGCGCCGAGACGGTTATCGTTGGTCTGCTCGACGGAATTCTTGACGCCCGCAACCGCCTTGGCGTTGGACGCGGCGTTCACGCCGGTCTTGCCGCCGGAATCGCCCTTCACCGTGACATCGACTTCGCCGGAGAAGGCCCCTGCACCAACAATCAGAGCTTGGCCGTTGACGTTGCTCTGATCGACGGTCTGGTTTTGGGTAACAGCAGGCGCGATGATCCCAAACAAGGCGCCTTCTCCGGTCGTTCTACCAGAGAGGCTGTTGGTGTTGGTCTGGCTGATGGTGTCGCCGCTGTCGATCGTAGCAACGGAGGAGGCATCAGATACGGCGTTGACACCGAACTCGCCGGCTTCGGTGTTGCCTTCGACGTTGACGCCAACATCGCCGGCGAAGGACACGGATGCTGCCGCGGCAGCCTGGGCATTGACGTTGCTTTGCTCAACGTTCTGCCCACCCCCGAGGGAGGCTCCCACCGTAATCTCTCCGAAATCGTACGTTTCATCACCGATCGGAATTTCTAAAGGAATCTCAAATTCAAGGGCACCCACAGGACCTTGCACAATGAAAGCCCCTGCGCCTGAGGTCTGCGCTTCCGCGCTGTTGATATTCTGCTGAGAAACGGAGGTGTCGATATTGGCGATGGAACTGGCAATCGACTGGGCGTTGACGCCGTTTTCAGAAGCGGACGTATCGCCCTCGCGATCCACATAAACATCTTTTGCGAAGGCGGCAGACCCTGCTACCAGCAATTGTTCGTTGACGTTGCTCTGGTCGACATTTTGGCTCTGGGCAACGAAGGAAGAAATCGGAAGCGCAAAGTCAAAGCTCTCGTCGACTGGGATGAATTCGAGAACGACGCCCGTAACGCTCGCCGGAAGATTGACCTCACCGACATCACCCCCCGTCAGGGCAAGAAGACTGTTTTCATTTTTCTGCGTGACCCCGCCGGTAAGTTGTGCGTTCGCAGTTGCTATCGATTCCGCGTTAACACCATTAACGACCCCGGTCAGCGTGCCAGTCTCGGAAACGTAAACATCGCCGGCTATGGCAAGGTCGGTGGCGATGGCAAACTGCTGGTTGAGATTGGACTGAGCGATGTCCTGGACCCCAGGCAAGTCGAGCCCGCCTTGCGCCTCGAGATCAACCAGCGTCACGCCGGGAATGATGATTTCAGGCGTTGGCGGAATTTGAACGATGCAAATGCCGAAAACTCTAACCAAGCACCCCCCTGGCTGAGCCGGTATGACCGTGGGCGGAGTGACGATTTCGAGCTCACCGGTGAATTGAGCGCTGACCGGCCCCTGTGCGACGAATGCGCCGTCGCCGGTGGTGGCAGCGGTCATACTATTTTCGTTGCTCTGGTTGACCGCATTATTGACAGTCGAGGCGGCATCGGCATGCGACACTGCGTTGACGCCGTTGGCGCCGACTTCCATGTCTCCAAAGCTCCTGACCGCGACATCGCCGCTGTGCGCCACCGAGGTCGCCGCCAGCAGTTCGGAATTTTCGTTGAGCTGACCCGGCTCTTCTTCGTTACCGAGCTGCTGGGTCTGGGCGATATAGGCGCCGGCGCCGGATTCGCCGTCTTCGGTTCCGGTGGTCGCGGTCAGATCGTTCACATTCCTCTGGCGGACCGTGTTGCCGCTGCCGATCTCGGCCGTGACGATGGATTCGGACACCGCGTTGACGCCATGCTCCCCGGCCTTGGTGTCTCCCTTCTTGAAGACCTCGACGTCGCCGGAAAAGCCTAACGCGGTCGCAACCGAAAGATTGTGGTTGTCGTTGGCCTGTTCGATGTCCTGAACCTGCGTAATGGTCGCGCCATCCTCGATGGTCGCCGCGTTCGGGACCTCAAAATCGTCCCTAATACCCGGGAAAATGTTGTTCTCGTTGCTTTGGTAGACAGCGCTTTCGATCGTTGCATGCGAAGTGGTGAGGGATTCGGCATTAACGCCGTTCTTGCCGGCGTCCGTGTCGCCGCGGTTCCAAACCTTGACGTCGCCCGCCACGGCAACCGAAGTGGCGAAGTTGTACAGGTCGTTATCGTTGCTCTGATCGATGGTCTGTTGCTGATTAACGTCGTCGGGGCTCATCGGCTGGAAAGAAAAGTCGAAGGTGCTTAGAACATTGGTGTTGTTCTGATGGACCCCGCTCCCCAAAGTTCCAGCCTCCGGGATGGCAATGCTGGAATTTGAGTCGGCTTGAGATACGGCATTGATGCCGTGGCCTGGCGCCTTTGTGTCGCCTTTCCGCCAGACCTTGACGTCGTCAGAGACGGCGACAGACGTGGCAAAAGACCATTGCTCGTTCTGATTGCTCTGCAGGACCGTTTGGACTTGATTGACATCCTCATCGTCCCCCACGCCGAGCATCAAATTTATGTTTCCCCCAGTAAGCGACCCAGCAATCGGTGTTCCCTGAGCGGTAACGGAGTTGGCCCGCGCTGTCGCAGAGGCACTCGATACGGCGTTGACGCCGTTGCCGTCGGGATCATCCTTCCCGGCATCGATCGGACCGACGCTCGAAACGGTGACGTCACCGGAAACGGCGACGCTCGTGGCGACGGCGAGCCCCGCATTCACATTGCTTTGCCTCATCGGGGCTTCACCGCTACCCTGCGTCTGAGTCAGGCCATCGCCACCCGTGCTGGTTCCGTTTGTCGAGTTAAGATTCCCCTGGGAGACGACGATCGGCGGCGGCTCGCCGCCCTCATTCCTGCCTCCGGCGTTGGCGGTCGCTTCCGCTTGAGAAACCGCATTGACCCCGTGTTCGCCGGCCTCGGTCTTCCCCTTGTTGGACGCCTTCACGTCACCCGAAACAGCAACGGAGGTGACGATATAGTCGCCGTCATTCGTATTGGTTTGCACGAGAGCCTGGCTTTGTTCGAGTTCGCTGTTGCTCTCACCGTTGAACTCGTTGTCATTGCCCTGAAGGATCGCATCGAAAACCGTGGAATCCGATTTTGCCTGCGAGACCGCATTGACACCGTTGATGCCGGCCTTGGTGTCCCCCTTTTTGAAGACTTTCACATCGCCGGCCACTGCGACGGAGGTGGCAACGACGAAACTGTTGTTGTCGTTCGTTTGGGTGGCATCCTGAAACTGCTCAATCTCAGAGCCGCTAACATTTAGAGCGGACGTTGCAACTTGTCCGTTGTGGTTTTGCTGCGAAAAGACATTGGAGATGTCGGTTTCAGCGGCCGCATCAGACAGGGCATTGACGCCATTGTCCCCGGCCTCGGTGTCCCCAAAATTCAGAACGGTGACTTTCTTCGCAACCGCTATGGCGGTGCCACCAAAGACCCTATCATTTACGTTCGACTGCGTGACGGTCTGCCTTTGATCGATGTCGCTATCTTCCGGTGTCGTCCTGGCGAAGAGTCTGTTTTCGTTTGACTGATCGGCGACCTGAACCAGCTCTCCGGGCTCAACGATTTCACTGTGCGCCTTCGCCGAAGACACGGCGTTGACGCCGTTGTTCACGGCGACCGTCGGGCCTTTGCGGATCACTTTGACTTGCTTGGAGACGGAAACCGAGGTGGCGAAGAACGTCTCGTCGTTGTCGTTCGTCTGCTGCACGGTCTGAGTTTGACTCAGGTCGCTGGTGGCCGGGGGGGTAGACGCGTCTAGCCTATTTTCATTGGCCTGAACGACGAAACTTCCAATATGCGCATGCGTCTCGGTCTCGGATCGCGCATCGACGCCATGCGTCAGCGCGTCGACCGGACCGGCGCTGAACACGAACACCGGGCCGCTGACGGCCACGGAGGTCGCAAAGAAGGCTTGTCCGAAGAGTCCTTCGCCGTTGTCGTTGAGTTGCGTGACGTCCTGGGTTGTATCGGTATTGATGATGGCCGTGTTTCCGTGCCTCTGCCTGACGTCAGAGTCGAGCGCGGTCCAGGCCTCGGCCCGCGACAGCGCCAACGTGCCGCCGGGAATCGTCGTATTGGTGACGCTGACCGGACCCGAGAAGGCAAGCGCCGTGGCGAAGAAATTCTGATCGTTCAGATTGGTGACATCGAGAACGGCAGGGGGAGGAGAACTATTTGAGGTGCTCTGACTAACGAACACCGGATTGTTCGGGACCCCCGTCACGCCCTCGACCGTGGCGGTGGCCGAGGCCACCGACTGCACATCGTCGTCTTCGAACGCCACGATCCCCGGCGCGATATCCAGGTCGAAGTCGGCGAGATTGAGCGGCGCGCCGGCCGGGGGGTTTGTATTTCCAGCCGGGTTGGGTTGAAAGACCGGGGCGACCATGAGCTGCGCGCTGGCCGGGAGCGCGCTCGCGACAACGAAAAGAGCCGCAAGCAGCGCTGCGCACGCCGAAGCGCGCATGATGTCAATGAGTGTGGATCGCCGCGCGTCAGTCGATCGCGCATCTCGCGCGATTCGATTCGCCACTCTGGGATTGACTGACCGCGAAACTGCCGCCGCTAAACGCATTTCCCCCAAGCCCCCGATGTTCGTTCGTTAGTTCGAACCGCTTGCTCCCGTCTTTCGCAGGTGTCCGTCCGAACGGAATCACCCGAGCCCCCCTGGAATGCTCAGCATACAGCAGACGATGTCTCTCCTGTACGGTTAGTTGAACAGGAACACCCGATTCCCGCGAGGCCGTGGTATTTTGGCCACAGGCGGTCGCTTTGGAACTAACAGGCCGATCGCGGACGATCCATTCGGAATTTCATCGAAAGTGGCTGAATTGGCCAGGCTTAACGCCAGGACCCCTGGGGTCGGCGCTAAGGCAATGAGTACCGGCACACCCCTCGCTCATGTGTACCGCCCTCCTCTCATGTCAGCATGTACCGGCCAAACGCCCTGTCAGACTCTGCCTCTAACGTGGATCCTTGGATGAGCTTCGCTCAGGGCTCATGTGCAACCGCACAAATTGGGTTCGTTTTGTAAGTGTCAGGTAGGGCCCTTCTTTTGAGGGTTTTCCCTGCGTCGGCCCTGCTTAAGCCGCACGCCGGGACCCCTCGTGTCGTCGGCGGGGATGAACTCGACGCCGGCCGATTCGAGAGCCGTCTGAATTTTCCAGAGGGTCCGAGCAGATCCCGTGATCTCCTCTGACAATTCTACGCGTTTCACCGTGTTGATCCCCAATTCCGCAAGCTGCGCCAGCTCAACTTGTCCGAGACCTAACAAAGCACGAGCAGCTCTAATTTGTGCAGCCTCTATCATAGGTCTTGACGGTCTAAACCTTTTTTAGTACTTATAGACCCTGTATAGGGCCTATAGGACCCATATCAGTGAGCAACTTTCCACTCTCAGTTGAGAAAACAAAATATCTGCAGCTAAAGCAGCGTCTGGTTTCAGATTATCCCGGTGTGGACCAAGATACGCTTGCCGATACCCTGGAGGGAATCACCGACCTCCACGAGATGATAGCGGCAATCATTCGCTCAGCACTAGTGGATGAGGCCCTGCAATCGGGCCTGCGGTCCCGCATCGACGATATGAGGCAGCGCCTCGCGCGCCTCGAGGAGCGCGGGATGAAGAAGCGGCAGCTTGCGCTCGAAGCCATGACCGAGGTCGGACTGAAGAAGCTCGAGCTGTCTGACTTTACCGCCTCCGCACGCTCAGGGTCCCCCGCGTTGGTGGTCATCTCAGAGGATCTCGTTCCCGAAGCCTACTGGGTGCCTCAGCCACCCAAGCTCGACCGGCAGTCCGTGCTTGCCGAGCTCAAGCGGGGCGCCGACGTCCCGGGCGCGCAGCTCAGCAATCCCAAGCCAAATCTATCTGTGAGGACCAAGTGATGCCGTTCACCGAAGCCCAAGTGAAAAGCCTCGACGCCAAGCTCGACTCCAAGCATGTGAAAACGCGTCAGGTGCAAGACAGTGTGCTGACCTATGTCGAAGGCTGGCACGTCATCGCCGAGGCCAATCGTATCTTTGGCTATGACGCGTGGGATCGGCGAACGGTTTCCACCAACTGCGTCTGGTCTGGCATGAGCAACAGACAGTCGGCCGCGGCCTATACCGCAAAAGTCCGCATCTCTGTCAGAGCCGGTCCCATCACCATTACGCGCGAGGGCTGCGGCAGCGGCGAGGCCAAGGCCCAAACGCCTGGCGAGGCGCACGAATTGGCCCTGAAGGCCGCTGAGACGGACGCCACCAAGAGGGCACTGGCCACCTTTGGCAATCCTTTTGGCCTAGCACTCTACGACCGAGAGCTGTCAGGGGTGCGCAATCGTAAGGCGCTCGAGCGACATGGCCAAGCTGAAGAGCGCCACGCTCCTTGGGTACTGCGGTCAGAAACCGGCCAACCGAAGCGGAGCTTCGACACAGGAGAAGCTTTCCTCCAGGCTCTCAAGCAAGCCATGTCAGCCGCGCCCACCATCGAGCTTTTGTTTGCCTTATGGGAACACAATGTCGAGACGGTTCGGGCTTTGAACAGACAACACAAAGGACTTCGGGCACCGAGGAGCCTAGACCCGCAAGCGCTTGTGGCCCATTTGAAGGTCTGTGCCGTCACGTTCGCCAACCCTAAAACCGCGCCCCGCGAAGAGGAAAGGCTTCCAAAGATGCCGAATTTGACAGCGTCACGAGGTACGCCTTCTACTAAGATCGACAAGAGCGTCCTTACGATCAGCGAGCCTAAGCGGATCCGCTCAAAAGAGCATTTGCGGTTCGTCGCCAAACAGCCCTGCGTCATCTGTGGCCGGACTCCATCCCATGCCCATCATGTGCGCTATGCCCAACCGAGAGGGCTTGGGCTCAAAGTCAGCGACGAGTTCACAGTGCCGCTTTGCGCCATTCACCATACCGAGAACCACGCAACGGGTGATGAGCGGGGGTGGTGGAAAGCGCGCAAGATCGATCCCTTATCGATAGCAAAGACGCTGTGGCAGAAGACGGGCGGGGAAGGTGGCGCACAATACTCCTAACCTGCCTGGCCAGGACATAGGGTGGTGCCATGTTACGCGGGCACTCTCCATCTGATCGGTTGCAGCTGATGCGGAACCATTATTCCACGACCGCGAGAGCCTCAAGAAATGCTAGGGTCAGACAAGTGATTCGGTTAATGGAGACAGTCTCGTGGCGAGTGAAAGACAGTTGGCGGCAAATCGAACAAACGCTAGGCTCAGTACCGGCCCAAGAACCCCGCAGGGAAAAGCACGCTCAAGCTTGAATGCCCTCACTCACGGCCTCACAGCCCAGACAGTGATCCTCGAGGACGAAGACCCGGAGGAATTTGAGCGTTTTCGCGAGGAGCTCATCGCCTATTTTCAGCCCGGTTCGCTGTTCGAAGGAGAGTTGGTGGACCGCATCGTCGGAATCCTGTGGCGCATGCGCCGGATCCCCAAATTTGAGGCCTATGTGATTGAGGCTCGGCGCGATGAGATTAGCTACAAGACCGGTTACGACCCGCGCATGAAACGAGTTCGGGAGGGCGACTTTGGTATCCTCACGGGATATGCGTTTATCCAGGATAGCCAAAATCAGAATGCGCTTGGGAAGCTGTCGAGACACGAAGCTGCGCTCATGAATCAGCTCAAGCAGACACTTCAACTGCTACAAAAGATACAGTCTCAACAATTGGCAGAAGACGATCGCCTGATTGAGCCTCCCCACGCATCGGATCGCAAGAACGCAGCCTAGATGACCAAGGACAGCTGCTCGCGCAGTCGTCAAGGCCGCGGATTTCCGCACGCTGGCTGCCGGTGCTCGGTCTGATGGGCGGGACGCCGCAGCAGCCCTACCGGGCCCTTTTCGCATTTAGCGCGGCGAGTGCCTTGCTTAAGCCGTCTACCCCGAGGCCCACATTCACCGCCTGGCCAGACCCAAGCTTAAAAGACACTGTAATCTTCTTTGCAGCGGCTAAACTCTCGACAAACTTCCCGTCGACCGAAGCACTGGCTTGGCACTGGGTGGGCAGGCACTGCGTGAATGGCACGCGCGATTCTACTCCATTGTCGGTCGTCACCACCGGGCCACCCGTGAGAAGAACCCCTGGCGGCGTATGAACGATTAGGGTTGAGCCGCCGCCCGCCAATGGACTCAAACTCAAGGCAACTACAAGCTTGTCGTCTGCCTTGCGCGTAAGCTGTTGTCCGACCGTACAGGGCGCGGTTCCGTCTGTCGAACAAATCAACATCCAGTCACCGAAATCCTTGCGTTCAGGTCTCGCTCTGCCCGGCTTCGCTGCAGGCGTCCGGATGGCCTCCGTTTTGTTTTGCACCGCCTTATTCTGCACCGTGAGAAGATTTCCTGGCGAAAGGACGCCATCCCATCCGAGGAAATGAAGCCCCAGCAGAGCTACACCCATAGAGGTGACAACAGTGATAGCCATGATAACAACTTTCGATCTCATGCCGCTTTGGTTCATTCATTGACTTCGGATAAGACGCTTACCAGAAACTACCTTTTACAAAGCTAGCGTGCCAATCGGGGCTGCGTTTGCACCATTGGCCCAATCTCTTCGATGAGGGGCGTGAGGTGCTTGCTGTACCTCCGCCAACGCC
>Ga0315534_1001105_pt1 | contig 18807 bp, 9 predicted proteins | sample SalMarSW160240MG_FD_203094 | JGI IMG/M metagenome (GOLD analysis project Ga0315534, IMG submission 203094) | Salt marsh sediment microbial communities from the Plum Island Ecosystem LTER, Massachusetts, United States - Salt Marsh Sediment SW1602-40 ... | reverse complement strand
ACACTCATCTTCGCGCGAACAACCACTGCTGCGACGAACCGTGTTCTCTCGTTGTCTGGTCACTGTTGGGGTGGGTCGGCATCACGGTTGGCAGGCGGCAACGAAACAGGATGAACAAGACCGCTCGGCTTTTTATGTGATCCGGCTGCCCGCGGAGTGAACTCCCTGGGACGCAGGATCTTTTTCAACCGATAGCGTATTCATGGCAGGAGCTTCTTCACCAGGACTTCATCGCCTTCCGGCGTGCCGAGCGTGAAATCTCGGTGTTTGAAGATAGTCATCATGCGTCGATTACTGGTGGTGGTTTCCGCCCAGACGCGGTGGACGCCCCACTGCTGCGCGATTTCGATGCAATAGTCGGTCAACGCCGAGCCTAGTCCGAGCTGCTGCCAGGCATCACCGACCAACACGGCGTATTCCGCGTCTCGGCGGTCTGCGCCGGCGACCAGCCGCCCTACGCCGATCAATTTGCGCGCATCGCCCTCCTCGATTTCAGCCACGATGGCGATTTCGCGGTCGTAGTCGATGAAGCAGAACCGCGTGGCCATCTTGTGGGTGGTCTCTTTGAATATGTAGCGAAACCGGAACCAGAGCGATTCGCGGGAACACGCGGCGAGCAGATCGTGCCACATCGGTTCGTCTTCGGGTTTGATAGGCCGCAAGAGCACCGGGCGGCCGTCCTTCAGCTTTGCCTTTCGCGTGAACTCTTCCGGATAGGGACGAATCGCCAGATGGGAATAGGCTCTCGCGGGTTGGACCAAAGTCTCGTGATCCAGCACGATACGGGCATCAAGGGCAATCACCTCGTGGGGCGTCACCAGCAGCGGATTGACGTCCAGTTCCTTGATTTCGGGATAGTCTGCCGCAAGGTAGGAGAACCGCATCAAGATTTCCAACAGCCGGTCGATATTCATCGCCGGACGGCCGCGGTAGCCGACCAACAGCGGCCAGGAACGGAGCGACTGGAGCATCCGTCGTGCCAGCCGCTCGCTAAGGGGCGGTAGCTCCAACGCCCGGTCGCTGAACAGTTCGGCCAGTGTGCCTCCTGCTCCGGCCATCAAGACCGTGCCGAACACGGGATCGCGTTTGGCGCCGACGATCATCTCACAACTGCGGGGCGCCGAGACCATCCGTTGCACGGTGACGCCTTCAATTCTGGCATCGCTATCGTTCTGTTTGGCCGCACGGACGATGCGCTCGTAGGCCGCCTTTACTTCATGGTCGTTGGGAATATTCAGTTCTACGCCGCCGACATCGGTCTTGTGGGTGATATCGGGGGACAGAATTTTGATCGCGACGGGGAAGCCGATCCGCTGTGCCAGGCGCACGGCATCTTCGGGCGAGTGCGCAGCATGCGGTTTTGTCACTGGAATCTCGTACGCCTCAAGAAGCGCCTTGGACATCCCCTCGCTCAGCACCTCGTGGCCCTCGCTCAGGATCGTGTCGAAAACGGCCCGCAGTTTATTGCGGTCCAGCGAAAACTCAACGGGAATCTCGCGTGGTGTTTCGTACAGTACCTGCCGATTGCGGGCATACGACACAAGATACATGAACGCGCGCACGGCCTGTTCGGGCGACGAATACGTGGGAATCGCCGCCTCGTTCAACTTCTCGACGCCTTTGGCGACCAGGTCCGCGCCCATCCAGGCGGTCAGCACGGGCTTGTGTGATTTCCCGGCCGCATTCACGACGGCTTTGGCCACCTCGGTAGGATCCGTCATCGCTTGTGGCGACAGGATGACAAGGGCCGCGTCCACGCCGCCGTCCGCCAGCACAATGCGCAGGGCGTCCGCGAACCGTTCTGGCTGAGCGTCACCCAGTACGTCGATCGGATTTCCCCGCGACCATGCTTCCGGCAGAACGTCACTCAACGCCTGCAGTGTATCGTCACGCAGGCTGGCAAGTTCTCCATGCCTTTCGATCAGAATGTCGGTCGCCATCACACCCGGTCCACCAGCATTCGTGATGATGGCCAGTCGTGCACCTGCGGGTGAGGGATGTCGCGCCAGCAGTTCCGCGCAGTCGAACATATCATCCAGCTCAAATACGCGCACCATGCCGGCCCGATCAAAGGCAGCCTGGTAAACGTCATCGACGCCGGCCATCGCGCCCGTGTGGGAGGCCGCGGCTTTCGCAGATTGTTCGAAGCGCCCTGCTTTGTACACGACAATGGGTTTTTCACGCGCAAAAGCGCGTGCCGCGGACATGAACTGCCGGGCCCCGTGAATCGATTCCACATACAGGATGATGGCGTCGGTTATCTGGTCTTGTGCGAAATAGTCGATGAGGTCGCCGAAGGAAACGTCGAGCATGTTGCCGATCGACACGAAGTACGAAAATCCCACGTTTTCGCGCAATGCCCAATCGAGCACCGAGGTACACAGGGCACCCGATTGCGAGAGGAAGGCAATTCGCCCCGCCCGGGGCGTACCGTCCGCGAAACTGGCGTTTAGTTTTGCATGAGGGGCCATCACGCCCAGGCAATTCGGGCCGACAATCCGCATGGCTTCGAACTCGCGCCGCGCGTCGTCGATTTGCGATTCCAATTTCTTGCCCTTTTCGCCGGCTTCGCTGAAGCCCGCAGAGATGACGACCACCCCCATGATCCCCGCTCGGCCACACTGCCGAATGATTTCGGGAACCGTGCGGGCCGGCGAGCAGACCACGGCCAGATCGGTCGGTTCGCCAAAGTCATCGACACTCGCAAAGGCCGTATGCTTAAAGACACGGTCGTACCTAGGATTCACGGGTATGACCGATCCTTCGAAACCGCCATCGATGAGATTTCGGAATACGGTCGTCCCGACGCTGTCGGGTTTTTCACTGGCCCCGATCACTGCGACGCTGCGAGGCCGAAAGATCCTGTTCAGGTTCCGAATCGCCAATGCGTGCTCCCTCGCTGGAAGCGATTTCGTGTGGTGTGGGTTTCAGAAGCTTGCGGAAAGTTCGCTCGATTCTAACCGATGGACAGCTGAACGACAGGCACGTCGTCGACGTACGGGGGCTTCTATTGTCCTTCGACGGGCCGCCCGTGGTCCACTGGCGCTGGACTCCCGCAGTCCGCGACTTGCCCCTTACGTCACCGTGTGCACCAGCATCAGGTCCTTGCCGGGACGGGCCCAGTCGGTTGTTCCGACCAGAACGACATACTGCCCGGCCTCCAGAACCTCTTGCCGCCGGCCCCAGTCCACCACGAATTCCATCATCTGCTGCGGCGTGCCCCGGCACACGTCCGTCACAACGCAGCGCACTCCCCACGCGATACACAGGCGTCGAGCCGTGTGCGGACTGTCTGTCAGTGCCAGGATGGAAATGGGACTGCGAAGCTCGGACACAGCCAGTGCCGTCTTGCCGCTGCGGGTGAGGACGACGATCAGGTTGGCCGCGAGTTGCTCCGCGGCGTGCATCGCGCTGAGGGCGACGGCGCGGGTCGTCTCCGTGGCGACGTTTCGCGAAGACACGCCAATCGGCAATTCCCGATTGGCAACCATCAGCGGTTCCGCTTCCCGAACAATGCGGATCATCATCGTCACCGAACGCAGGGGGTAGTTGCCGATCGCCGTCTCGCCGGACAACATGACGGCGTCGGTGCCGTCCAGGACCGCATTGGCCACGTCGCTGGCTTCGGCCCGCGTGGGCAGCGTGTTACGGTGCATGCTGTCGAGCATCTGTGTCGCGGTGATGACCGGGACGCGACGGCGGTTGCAGGCCCGAATAATCCGCTTCTGAAGCGCCGGCACACGGACGATGTCGACCTCCACGCCTAGATCGCCGCGGGCCACCATAACCGCATCCGTTTCGGCCAGAATGCCTTCCAGTTCCGCGACCGCCTCCGGCTTCTCGATCTTCGCCACGATGTAGGGAGACTGCTGCGGTTTGAGTTCCTCAATAAGACGTCGCAGATGTTGGATATCACTCGCCCGCCGCACGAAACTGAGCCCGATGAAGTCGAGCCCGTGCGCGACTGCCCATGCCAGGTCCGTACGATCCTTTTCGGTGATGCTCGGTACACGCAGGCCGATCCCCGGCAGATTGACTCCCTGGCCGCTGCGAAGCAGTCCCGGTTGCTCGACGACGCATACCGCGCGATCGGGAAGTTTCTCAACGACGCGCAGCGCAACGGTTCCATCGGCAAGCAGCACCGGATCATCGACGTCGAGGTCGTCGATCAGTCCGTCGTAGGTCGTGGTGAGCGCGGTCGGATCATTGGGATCTGCCTCGGAAACGAACGCGTATTTCCGGCCCCGGTCGACCTGCAGGGCCCCGTCGGTCAAAGCGCCGAGGCGGATCTTTGGTCCGCCCAAGTCCCCGAGAATTCCCACGGGCCGGTCCAGTTCGTCGGCGATCCGTCGAATCGCTGCCACGTGCTCAGCCATCTGCTCATGCTGGCCGTGCGCGAAGTTCAGGCGGAAGATGTCCACGCCGGCGGCCGCCATCCGCCGCAATCGATCTGGCGACCCGCAAGCGGGTCCGACCGTGGCGACGACCTTCGTCTTATGCCCGATCATTGGGGTCAGACCCGTTTTTCGTTTTTTATCCGCAGGGAGGTCACTCTCTGGATACCTGCCGGATGTTCGCCTGTAATTGTTCGACCTCTGTGCGCAACGGGGGCGACTGTTTCAGGGCCGCTTCAGCGCGGCCCAGCAGATTCCGCACGCTGTCCGGATGGGTCAGTCCAAACGGTTTGGCCAGTTCGCGGAGCGTGGCGACGGTCAAGCGCCGAGCCAGCCAGGCAGCCACGTCCCGGCTGGTCTGTTTGCCGTGTTTGTGGGCAAAACTGGCCACGGTAGTACCGTAGTGGTCGGCCGTTCGCTCAAGGACATCCTCCAACGATACGCCTGCCAGTCGGCGAGCCGAAGGAACCTCGTCGTCATATTTCGGGAACTTCACCAGCCATTTGATCCGCTCGACGAATTTCTGACTGCCGACGACCCATCCCCCAACGGCGGTAGCGAACGGGTTTTCCGGAGGACGATCGATGCCGGCATCGACGAAACGTCGATAGGCGGCCTGTGGGTTGCGGCCTCCGCGATCTCCTTGCCAGGCGCGATAAACTTCGTCATAGCAAACCCATCCCAACTGCCTTCTTTTCCAACGATATCCTGGGTAGCTCGACCAGGGCCAGTCTTCCAACCGCGTCACCAGTGGTCTCTTGCCGCGAACCGGATTTAGGTGTACGTATCGGCTGACATTCCAAAAATACTGCTCATCCTCAATGAGTTCTCCTTTGAATCGGCCTTGAAACAGATGCCCGGGTCGGCGATGGCGCGTGCTGAACCAATTGGCGTAGCCCGAGAGCAGATACTGCATGCCTTGGGAAAGATTTGCTTCGGGCGTGCGGAAAAACAGGTGGACGTGATTCGGCATGCAGAGGAAACTGAAGATCTCAAAACCGAACTTGTCGGCCGTTATTTCGAGTCCTTCCAGGAACCGGTGGTAATCCCGCTCGTCGAAGAAGATCTTCTGCCGCCCATTGCCGCGAGACATGGCATGATAGATTGCACCCGGGAATTGAAGTCGTAGAGGACGTGCCATCATGGCACTCTATCACACGCGTCCCCACAAGAAAACACGAAAAACGGGTCTGACCCCTCAATTTTGCGACCCACTCGGCGCCGAGTGGCCGTACGGCACACGCGGAAACCGTTACATGCTCCTTACGGTGCTGCCGGCGTGAAGCGCCGGTTCTTGGCGACCGCACAGTTTGTGCGTGAACAGCACGTCGTCGTCCAGATTCTCGCGGGCCAGGCGGACCAGGTGCTGGTGGTGCGTGAAGAAAATCACTTGTGTCTTTTCCGACAAGTGCGACAGAGCTTTGAGCGCCGCCACCGCGCGGTCATCGTCAAACATGATCAGAATGTCATCGACGATGAACGGCAAGGGCTCCCGATCGGCAAGGGTCGATTCCAAAAACGCCAGACGCAGGGAAAGATACAATTGGTCGCAAGTCCCGGCGCTCATCCCGTCGACGCCCACGGTCTGCCGGCCGTCGGCGCGAACGCCCACCAGCACGGCGCTGTCCTTGTCGTCGTATTCGGCCCGCAAGCCCGAAAATGACCCGAGGGTCAATTCGGAAAACAGTTCGGCGGCACGTGCGAGCACCGGTCCCTGGCTCGCTTCGCGAAAACGGTCGATCGATCGACGTAGCACCGCTGACGCCAGCCGCAAGCGGACGTATTGCTCCGCATCACTACGGATACCGGCCAAAAAATGTTCGGCGTCTTCGTGCACTACGGCCGCTCGTGCACTGCCGTCGATTCTCCCAAATTCATTCCGATGGCTACCGATCGCTTCCGCTACCTCCGTTTTCCTGCGATCGAGTTCCGAAATTTCTTCCTCCAACCGTGGTAAATCGGCTCGCAACGTGTCCGGATTAAACTTCTGGGCTTCCACAATCCACTCATCCAATGGCGCACCAGCGGCCAGGTGATTCAATTGTTCATTGACCGTCTTGAGTTCCCTCTCGATATCCCGTCGTCGACCAGAACGCTCTTCAGCAACAGGCAAGTCATCCGCTGACGTACAGCCCGCCTGCTGGCACATGGCCTCAATCGTCGCTTCCAATTGTGCGATCTTCGCGCGGGCTTGGTTGCGTTTCACTTCCTCGGATTCCAAATGAGCATTCCAGCTATTCAGTTTGGTCTGCGCCGTGCCGCCGGCCTCCAGGCGGTCGTACACGGCCGCGACGGCCTGATCGACGGGCCGTTCAACGAGATCTTCGGCGACTTGGGCGAGCACCGCGCGGACGGATTGATGGAATTCGTCGGCGTCACGGTCAATACCGTCGATGCGACTTCGGAGCTCGTCCGACTCCTTGACGACGCCAAACAATTCGTCCACCGATTCGATCACCGAATTCGCGTCATTCGGCGACGCGTCCCGACCCAGACCAAGCCGTGCCACCGCCCGCTCCCAGTCAATGCGCCACTGGTCCAACTCGCTCTTGGCAATCTGTGCGTCGCGTACAGCCGCCGACAAATCATCGCACAGCTTGCGTAGATTCGTTTCACATTCATGACGTCGCTGATTTTCCGATTTGATGGCGTCGACGACATTTTCGCAATGTTCCAACTTCCGTGCCAGCGTATCGCATTCCTTCGGGACCGGTTCACCGAGTGACTCCAGGCGATCGTAGACGTCTTGTTGCAGCGACTGCATATGAGCTTCGACTTCTTCCACGGCGCTGCGTTGTTTTCGGATTGCCTCCGCGGTATGTGCCAAGCTTCGTTGCTGGGTAAGCCACGATCGCATTTCACGGGGCGAAAGCAGATCGATCTTGACGGCTTTCCATTGGTCGCGCCATTGTGCTTGCACCTGCCTCAGTGCCTCCGCTGCCGAAGCAAGGCTTTGCTTTTGCTCTTCAAGGCGGCATTGCACATCTTGCCGATCGATCGTCAGCCTGGCCTTTTCCGCAACCCGGTCCGCCTCGCGACGGAGTCGGTCGGCGATGGCATCCGCTGCGTCGATACTGGCTTGAAACGCTTGCGCCAGGTCTCCGCCGGGAGCATACTTACCCACAAACTCGTCTGCTGCCCGATCGTCACCGGACCAACCTTCGCGCCACGTTCGTCGCACCAATTGCCAAGCGGTGTCCCGCCACTGCCGGGCCTGCGTCAAATCTTCTTCCGTGGGCACGTCCTGTTCGCGACAGAGCTTCTCCAGACTCCGTCCGAGCTGGTGCGCCCGTTGCGTCATCTCGTTGACGATTTCCGCGATTGTCTTGTACTGCGATTTCGCATCGGCCAACTCGTTTTCAAATCGGTCGATTGTTTCCAGCGCCGGCACTGGCAATTGTTCGAGTTCTTCCAGCGTGCCGCACCAGAGCTGCAATTTTTTGAGGTCGACTTCAGCCTGTGTTTCCAGCTCGTCCAACTTCGCGCGGGACTGGGAAAGTTGCCGGTCCAAGTCACCATGTTTTTGAGCTCGGCGGATCGATCGTGTGAGTTCTTCGGATCCCCTTGCCGCGGGTAGTGAAGCCTTCTCACGCTCCACGCGTTGGACATCATCGCGCAATCTGTGAACGGCCTGATCGGCAAAGCGCTGCTGGTCAAGGCGAGCTTTGCAATCGCCGGCCAATGACTGGATCCGTTGGCGTTGCGCGCGGCTTATCCGCAACTTCTCCGCGTGCTGGAGTTCTAAACCGCAACTCAGTCCGAGAAGGATCTCGCGCGCCCGTTTTTCGGCGTTTTCCAGCCTGGCGACCAACCCGGGCCGGTCTTTCGCGGCTTTTCGATAACTGCCCAGGTCGGTATGCAGCCGTGTAATTGCTGCGCGGTCTTCCAGCAATCGGTGCGGAACGTCGGTCTTCGCGATGTCCGCTCGCAGTTTTTCCATCATTCTGCACGCGTCGACTTCGATTTGCCGCGTGCTTGCGATTTCTGTGATCGCCTTCAGGCGGTTGCGGGAGAAATCATCGGGCAGCAGCCGAGCATCGGCCACCCCGACAAACTGCTCGTTGAGCCCCTTCCGCCGGCCGATCAGCGGCAACGCTTTGTCGATCCGTTCCAACTTGCTCTTTGTCGCTCTTCTGTCCCGCAGCTGTTCGTCGATGTCCGTCTGCCGCTGTTCGGCAGCCCGCAGCGCCTTTTCGTGCTTGACCCATTCGGAAGTAGGCACCACCCTTTGTCTGGTTTCGTCACGCGCTGCCTTCAGCTTCCTGAGGGCGCTGTTGATGGAAGGTTTGGAGCCACCCGGTTTGAAGAGCTGCCGCATTTCCGATTCAATTTGCGATTGCACCTGGTGTACGTCGGCGATCCCCGCACCGGCAGCGAACAGGACTTCGCCGAGATCGCCCGCGCCTCGCGCCACCGCTTCGCCGCCCCTGCGCAGCTCCGGGTAATCGATGCCGAACTTCTGTACAAACATGGCTTCGTCGACGCCGCCGAGCATGTCGCTCAGGCAGGCAGGGTCCACCGTCTCGGCATCGTCCGGCCCGCGGAGTGTGTTGGTCCGACCCTTGCGCCGGACGCACTCCAGTTGCTGGCCTTCGGCGCTTTCCAGCGCTCCACCGATGCGCAGGTTCTGGTGAGAATGGAAGAAGTTGTCATTGGTATTGTGTGGAATGCCGTACAACCACTGCCTCAGTGCCCGCAGCGATGAACTCTTCCCGGCTTCGTTCGACCCATACACCACGTGCAGTCCGTGGTGTCCCCGTTCCAGAACGAGGGATTTTCCGGCAAACGGCCCGAAGGCCAACAGGTCCAAACGCAAGATCTTCATCTATCAATGGCCTCAACAAGCCGGCTGAGCAGAAGCGGTTGCACTTCGTCAAGCCATTCGCGCAGCCGGTCCGGATCGTCCAGCACGAGTGCGTCTGCGCCCGTCGTCAATTCAACAGGCAATTTGCGGCTCAGGTCGCCAATATCTTCCGAAACCTCGAGTAGTAGCGCCTCGTTGTCGCGGAGTTCCCGAACGTAACGAAGTAATTCGCCAATCGGGCCATCCGTCCACGTCGCGCTGTCCAGGTCACGCGTCGGCGAAGTCTGAAACTTGACCTTTTCGATCCACACGCTGCCGTTGGTTATGTCCAACGCGGTGGCCCGGATATCGCTGGTCCAGGCAACGGGGTTTGCAACCAGCCGCTCGTGAACGCGACTGCGGCCGGTCACTACGACGCGCACCGCCAGAGGCATGTCGGCGTGCTTCCTGGTCAGCTTCGACAACTCGGAGGAAAAACGTTCGAGCACGTCTTCGGTGCGCTGGGCGCCGCCTACGCCCACCTGGCACACGCCCCAGCGGAAGACATCAAGGGCGTGGAAATGCATTTCGATATCGCCCCCGTCGTCAACCGTCACCACGTAGCAACCTTTGGCATCCGTCTCACGGATGTGTCGACCTTGGATGTTGCCGCAATAAGCGATGGGAGGATCATTGTTCTTGACATAGCGGTTGTGGATGTGGCCCAGCGCCCAATAGTCGTATTGCTTTCGCCGCAGTTCGTCGATGTCACACGGTGCATAGGGCTCGTGACCCTCCGCGCCGGACAGCGACGTATGCAGAAGACCGATGTTGAACAACCCACTCTGCCGCTCAGGATAGTCGCGTGCCAGATTATCGTATTCGGCCGCCCTGCCGAAGGATCGTCCGTGCACCGCCACGCCCAACTCGTGGAGCTTCTTTATGTTGGCGGTTTGCGGCCGCTTGTGGGACAACCATGCGACATTGTCGGGCAGGGGCAACGATTTGGTCATCTTGTTGGCCGCATCGTGGTTGCCACTAATAACAATGACCGGTATCCCCGCTTCGCGGAGCCGGCTCATCTGCGACACGAAGAATAGGCCCGTGTTGTGGTCTTTCCAGTCACCGTCGTACAAATCGCCGGCGATCACAACGAAATCGACCTCTTGTTCGCCTGCCAGGTCGATCAGATTTTCCAGGGCCCGCCGCGTCGCTCCGCGGACCTCATCGACCGGTGCGCCCTCGTAGCGCTCGAGTCCTCTGAGCGGACTATCGAGATGAATGTCGGCAGTATGAATGAATTTGAACACGCAAGCACCTCAGATTCGCACCGTCTTCCCGCCATGAACGAACACCAGGCGTGCTTTCACATCCTCCCTGGAAACTCCCATCATACCACATACGGCGCAACAATAGGCCTCCACTTGGGGCCGATAGAATTCGACCTTTGTCTGCAAGGCCCGGGAATCATCGGCGGGTATCGTGTCCGTTTTGAAGTCGAGAATGTCGGCGGCGATGGGGCGGTCGCCTTGGTAAACGGTGACCAGCCGGTCGATGTTGCCCACCAGCAGGCGATCGCCGCTCCGGACCGCAATGGGACGTTCCGTTTCCACTTTGAGTGCGGCACCCGCAAAGTGATTGTACGCGCAGCGCTGCAGGCACGACGCGACGGCGGGACGGGCAAGCATCCTGCGGAACTCCGCGAGCATGCGATCCATTTCCACCGATGTGAAGCCCAAATCGGGCAACGTGGCGGCCACTTCGCGCAGACGGTCCTCGGCGGGTGGCCCGTCTTCGAGCCACTCGATCTGCTCGAACCAGGCGTGCACAAGGGTGCCTCGGGCCAGCGCCGCATCCCGGCCGGTCTCGCCGCTGCTCCCATGCTCGGAAAGCCGCACACAAGTTCCGCCTTCCAGTTCCGAGGGACTGACACGATGCAGACCCCGTGCCCGCCGCTTCGCCGGCGAGGCCAGCTTCACTTTCAACGGCGAGAGCAACTGAGCCCGGGCCGCAACCTGGGCCGCCGAAGGCTTAAGATCGACGCCGGGATTCCTGAACCACTCGCGATCGCCCGTTTCGTAGGCGATCTGACCGGGGGCGAGTCGCTCGTCGCCTTTCAGCGCAGCACGCAGCAAACCGCCGAACGTTTTGTGCAGTGATCGTTCGTTGCCAGCCGACGGCGCGACGATCATGTGCAAGGCATGGACCGCGCGGGTTACGGACACGTACAGCACGCACAGCGATTCGGCGACGTCCTTTTCGTCGGCAGCGCGGAACAACTTCCGCCACGATTCGGGCATCAGTTGCTGCAATTGTGTACTGCACCGCCGGCAGACACGACTCACGGGCTCGGCAGGTGACGGCCTTCCCACAACAAGATCGTCGCGCTGACCGACCAGATACGCTTCCAGATCCGCCAAAACGACGATGTCGAATTCCAGGCCCTTGGCCTGGTGGACGGTCATCACGCGGACATCCGACGCGACCGGGTCGCGGACCTTCGACGCATCGACATACGTAACAAAATCGCCAGGGCGCGACGTGGCTGCGTCGGCGTACCGGTACGCCAGCCCGACCAGCTTTTCCAAACGTCGTAATTCACGCCGGTTGCATGAGGATGCCAGTTGGCAAGCCAGCGCGTACACGGTGGGGCCGTAACCGCCGTCGACAAGTCGGCGGCGGATTCCCCGGGCCAGCCGCCCCGCTTCCGCCGCGCCTCGCGTGCTGGCGAACCACCTGGCAACGTCCGCTCCGCCGCCGGATCCACCGTCGGCCGAACCGACGTTGTCCTTCTCATCGAACAGGCCGATCGCCTTCGCGAGCGGCGACGTGGCGATGTGAAACCGCGCGACCAAATCGCCCGGATGGTCGGCCAATTGCAACAGGGACATGATCAGCCGGACGGCGGCGGAATCATCGAGCGAACTGCCGCCCTCTTCGCTGGCTTCGATATCCAACTCGCGCAGCTCGTAAATCAGGCGTCGCACGGCGGCGTTCCGCCGGACCAGCACGCCGATGCTGAAGCCCGGGGCCTGCTCTTTCCATTCGGCAACCTGCTCGGCAGCGAATCGCAGCGTAACGTCTGTCTGGGAATCGTGTTCGTCCTCTCCGGCAGATCGGGCCGCCTGCAAGCAGACATATCCATTGAGTCCTTGTTTCGGATCGGCCGTGTGATGCTTGTTGAATTGCCGTTGCCAGGAGGCCACCGCACCAGCCAGATCCCCGAGATTGCCGTGATGATGAAGATTCGGGAATATCTGATTCACCGTCTCAATGACGCGCGGTGACGATCGCCAGTTTGTATCTCGCGGCTGTTGCTGGATGTCGTCAAGTTCTTGCGTTACTGCGTCGAAGATTTCCGCCACACCGCCACGCCAACCGTAGATGGCCTGCTTTGCGTCGCCCACGCAGAAAAAGGATTGGCCCGTCTTTGCGCGGGTGATCCGTTGTGCCAACGGCCGGATGACCGACCATTGCGCGAGCGACGTGTCCTGGAATTCGTCCAAGAGCAGGTGCCGCAGGTGGGCATCAAGCCGAAAGGCGAGCGGGTCGGTATCGGTTTCCCGATCAGCAGAAACCGCCGGGGATCGCTGGGCGAGTTGGAACGTGATGTCTTCGAAGCGCAAGGCGTGCGTTTGCAGTTTTATCTGCTGATAACGGTGATGGAAAGCATCCAGAAGTTGGTGCGTGGCCTCGGTCTGATTGGCCAATTGGTTCAGCAACACCGCCTTCGTGTGGTCGATCAACATTTCATAGGCCGCGGCGACCGCAGCGTCGATCGGTTTGCCGTAGTAGCTGTTGTTCCCAGCCGCCACTTTGGCGGCGATTCCACTTCCGATGAAGCCGGACCAGTCGCCCGCTTCCGCCAGCTCGATGTCCCGGTCGTGCGCCTGCTCCCATCTCTTATCAGCGGGAATCGGCGCCGTGCGAAGTGTCTCAATGGCTCCATCGAGTTGCCCGTTGGACAATTCGCGCCGCCGTGGCACGCGATACCAGGCGTCGCGGCTGCTTTCGCGATAAACCGTGTACAGCGTGTCGACCTTGTCGCGGACTTCGCGATCCAGACTCCGCGTCGTTTCACCGCGCGTCAGTGCGTGGACCAGTGTCAGGAGCCGACCGGCGTCCTCCTCGTCCAGCATCGTCTCGATCGCCCGCGCGCGCAGCGCCGCGTCTTCGTGTTCGTCAACGATGCGCCAACCCGGCGGCAGGCCGATTTCCAGTGCAAAACTTCCCGCCAGTTTTGCGAAAAAACTGTCCAGCGTGCCGATCCGCAGCCGGTGCAGGCGGCGGGCCGTATTGACCAGCAGGGTCAAGCATTTCTGCCGAGTGAGCGACGTGTCACCCAGAGCGTCCTGCAATTGGCCAAGTTTATCGTCGTCCGTCGCCGCCTGCGCCAGCCGCAGCAGTACGCGTCCCAGAATTTCGCCGGCCGCTTTACGCGTGAATGTTGCCGCCAGAATGTCGTCCGGCTGCTGGCCCATGTGCAGCAGGCGCAAGTAACGGCTGGTCAGAGCGAACGTCTTCCCGGTACCGGCCGATGCCCGGATCAGTTCGTGATTTAGCGGCTGAACGGTCATGACGGATGATGTTTGCCGAAAACACCGTCCAAACAGACGGCGGCATACTCTTCGCTGTATAAGGGCGGCGGTTCGGCCGGAGGCCAGAATTCCTGATCGCGGACCTTGCGCGCGACGTCGCGAGCCGTCGCATCGGCATCTCCCAGCTCGGCGTCGGTCCACTCGGCCAGCGCCAGTCCCACATGGGCTGTGTTTTTCGGCAGGATGACGTAGCCCAACTGGACGGGCCCTTCGATCCCCAGATCTCGCGCCAGGTGCCGATACAGGGGCAACTGGAGATCGATCCATTCCCCGCGCCTGCGGTGCGTTTTTTCTGGCGAGTCGCCGGAATCGGACGTCTTGTAATCCAAAATCATTCGCTTGCCGGTCCGCAGGTTTTTATCGATCCGGTCGATGCGGCCGGTCAACAGCATCGGTTCGCCGTCCATGTCCAGCCGGCCTGGCTGATCCGAGAACGACAATTCGGCGTGTTCGATTCGCCAGCCCTGGGAGGCCCACTCGGCCTGCCGCCGCGCCAACACATGCAACCTCAGCCGCAATTGTTCGGTTTGCACAAGCAGCGCGGCGCCGGGAGATTCGCCGAACCGCTCCCGCACGACCTCGTTGAGCAGATGGTCGAGTTCGCGCTGGACCGTGCCGCTGTCCGTCGCATCGCGCGCTTCGCTGCGACCGAACCTTTCCAGCACCGCGTGTGCCAGGCCGCCGAAGCCGGCTCCGTCCAGCTCCACGGCGTCGTCGCCGATTCGGCTCAGCTTCAGGACTCGGCTTAGATAAAACCGATACGGGCAGGCCAGGTACGTCTTGAACGAAGTGGCGCTCATGCGCGTGATCGGTTCCGGCAGCAGCTGCGGCCGTGGCACGTCAAACGCGGAGTCCTGTCGTGAACAGACCAATCCGCCGGACATGGGCCGTGGAATCTGCCGTGGGGGCCGATCGTCGAAAAAGCGCAGGGACCGCCGGGCCACGGCTTCGGGCGGGGCGGCGAAAAGCAGTCGGCTGGGCGCGAGAGGATCGTCGTCTTGGTCGCGCCGTGCGACAATGAACGTCGTGTCGCGCCACGCCGCCAGCAGGGTAGCCACGGCATAGACGTCGCGGGCGTACCGCCGGGTGTTGTCATCCAATCCCAAATCAGATCGCAGCCCGCCGGGCAGGAACATGTCGGCGTTGATGCTGGTTGGAACGAAGCCTTCGTTGAAGCTGGTGACAACCAGCGCGGGTGCATCGTCCAGCGGCAGCTCGAGCCACCCGACCAGCTCGATGGCGGCGTCCGACGCCGCCGGAGCGATCCGTTGCGATCGGATCCGATCGAGCAGCAGTTCCAATGCCTCCGGTCCGCGCATCAGCCCCACCAAGGCGTGTGGGACGCGGGCCAAATCGCCGAGCATATTCAGCACCGCGCCACACGCTTTCCAGGCGCGACGGTCCCCTTCCTCGTCCAGATTGAAACTGCGTCCGCCATAAACATCCATCAGGAGGCCCCTCAAGTGCGGCAACCACCAATCGAGCGCTCTTGGCGCGCCCCGCAGCCACTTGGTCAATCGCGCGATCCGATCGTACGCGTCGCGCAGTCGTGGAATCGCTTCGCCGTCTCCGAGCCATACACCGTCGATCTGCCGTGGCAAATGTTCGTTGTAGTAATCGTCCACTTCCTCAATCCAACCGGGCCGCACACCGGAATGCATCAACCAAGTTTCGATGTCCGGGTTCCGCACGAGCTGAGCAAAATCCGCATACCGGCTATGGCGGGCGAACGCCGCCATGTCGGCCAGCATCCGGTAGACCCCCGTCCGCCACAATGGCTGACCTGGCCCATATCGATTCGGCAACTTGCATTCGTCGAGCTGGCGGATGACGTGCGATACCATCCGTTCATCAGCCAGGCCGATAGTGATTTCTTCCGCACGAAATCGTCCTTCGAACTGCGCGATGCGCCGCGCGACCTGCTCGCATTGCCCGGTGGGCCCCTCGGCCTCCACCAGCGTTTCATCGGCAATCGGCAATTCGACGTCCTGCCACGCCTCGGGAATCACACAGCCGAATTCATCGAACCGGTCCGCCCAATCCTGTGGTGCGTATATCAACGCGGTCACACTGTCAGCGACCTGTTCGAGCATCTGCCGCATCGACTGATTCAGGTCGACGGCCGCAACAAGCAGGATCGGGCGGTCGCTGCGGCATTCGCGATGCTCGATCGCAAACAGGCGGGCGGTCTGGCGATCCCAGAGTCCCAATTGATCGAGAGAACTGAGATACACTCGCCGGATTTCCACCAGTGCCTGCCAGCGCTTGATTTCAGTAAAACCCGGCAGCATGCTGCCGCGCTGGACAACATCGGCAAAGTCCAAATTGTCGCTTACCAACTCGCGATGCAGCAGTTGCAGCAATCGCCCCAGCTCCAGCCATCGCTCGGCGTCGTCATCGCCCGGGCGCTCGGCAATGACCGCCGACAACCGGGCGTGGTCGAAGGCGCGCAACGCGTCGGCCCACGCGAATTGCTGGACCAGATCGTCGGCGAACGGCTTTTTCGCCTGGTAAAGCAGTTCGGGAAGCTGCCCGACCGTGGTGATCTGCGGTGGCGTGAGTGTCAGGGAATCGGCGTCGGCGCGATCGACCAGAATCTCCAACAACCTTCGCCCGGCCCGCGCGCCGGGCACGACCACGATCAAATGGCGCAGGTCGAGAACCGTGTTTCCGCAGAAGTGGGCAAAAAGATAGTCGGCGGCGACGGCCAGTGCCGGCCGGTCGAGGCCCAGAAACAGTCGCGAAATGGGCATGTCGTACGATCGCTTGGTAACAGGTGATTCCTTCGACGAGCGCGCGTCGTGCCTCGACAGCAGTGTCGCGGTCGACGACGGCCACGCCAACCGCTCGCGAAGCCGGTTCATCCGCACTCCGCGGTCGGCCTCAGAAGATGCCGTACTTCTGAAATGCTTCGGCGGCCGACATGCCCCGCTGAAGATCGTCAAGCAATGTGTTTTCTGTGGTTGCCTTCTGGAGTGCCCGTTCTATCACTTCCGACTCCACGACACGCGGAACCGCCAGTACGCCGTCCCGGTCAGCTACGATCAGATCTCCGTTGTTGACGGTCGCGCCGCCCATCGTCAGCGGCACCCGATAGGCGGTCACTGTGGCGCGACCCGCCTGATCCTGGCCGTAACTGCCACGACAGAATACGGGAAAGCCCATGTTGAGCACTCTTCGTGTGTCTCGTGTCGGCCCGTCCAATACCGCGCCGAAGGACTGCAAACGCAGGGCACGGGTCGTCATAAGTTCCCCCCACACGGCGGCATCTCCAATCGCTCCTCCCGCCACGAAGACTTCTCCCGGTTTCAGATCATCCAACGCCTCAAACAGCTGCCCGTAATCACGCTGCTGGGGGCCAGCGGGTTCGAGTTGAACGGTCAGCGCTCGGCCGACAAGTTGCATGTCATCGCGCAACGGCGTGATCGCGGGCGGAAAGAACTGCCGCGTGTATCCCATCTGGTCCATGATGTCGCCGAGCACGGCGGTAAACAGCGTGCTGGAGACCAGCGAGAAAAGTTCTTGGTCGCTATGGGGGTGTTCCACGGTCACGCTACCTCGTGTTGCGTCCCGGAATTTCCTGTTGGCCGATTATAGGACAAAATGACGTCCTGTCGTACGCCCCGTCGAACACGCCCGTCGTGCGCGGCTGCGCGACGGGCGTTGGTCGCTGCGCGCCGACGGCTCAGCATCGGCCGCCTTCCGTGCGGGGGGCCGGCACGGTAGGATAAATGGACGGTTCCGGCATAAGGGCTTTTGATGATGGACCTTTTCCGCAAGCGGCGTTCACATCGTCTGGCACCTGTCGGCTACCTCGCATGCTTGGTGGCAGGTATCCTGTCGTGCGGGACTCTTCATGCCGCACACGGTGGCGAGCCGATCCGTTTCAACCGCGACATCCGTCCCATTCTTGCAGCGCACTGTTTTCGATGCCACGGGCCCGACGAGTCGGAGCGGCAAAGCGGACTCCGGCTGGACACGCGCGAGGGTGCGCTGGCCGATCTCGGCGGGACGTTTGCCATCGTTCCGGGTCGCCCCCAGCAGAGCACCTTGTGGGCGCGTATTTCGAGTTCGGACGAAAGCCAGCGCATGCCGCCCGCAGACGCGGGCGATCCATTGACCGCCAAGCAGCAGGAGCTTTTGCGCCGGTGGATCGCCGACGGCGCGCCCTTCGAACGGCATTGGGCGTTCGTGCCTCCCGGCAAGATTGCTCTGCCCGCGGCTGCCGATGACGCGTGGTGCCGCAATTCGATCGACCGGTTTGTCCTGGACCGACTTCACAAAGCCGGGAGATCACCGTCGCCTCCGGCCGACCGCTACACGTTGTTGCGTCGAATCGCCCTGGCGCTGACGGGTCTGCCACCGACGCCGTCGGAGATCGACAGCTTTATTGCCGACGACAGTCCCACTGCCTACGAAGTGATGGTCGATCACTACCTGGCATCGAGTGCGTACGGCGAACGCTGGGGAGCGGTGTGGCTGGACCTGGCCCGATACGCGGATTCGGCGGGTTACGCGCAAGACCCGTTGCGCACCATCTGGCCGTACCGCGACTGGGTCATTCGCGCGATCAATCGCAACCTGCCCTTCGACGCGTTCACGATCGAGCAGATTGCCGGTGATCTGCTACCCGATTGCACCAGGCAGCAGAAGATCGCCACCGGCTTCCACCGCAACACCATGACCAACAGCGAAGGCGGCACGGATGACGAGGAGTTCCGCAATGCGGCTGTCGTCGATCGTGTCAATACGACGATGCAGGTGTGGATGGGCGTCACGATGGGATGCGCCCAGTGCCATGAACACAAATTCGATCCGATTTCCAACGAAGAATACTTCCAACTGTTCGCCATTTTCAATAACACCGCCGATTCCGATAAAGGGGATGAGCGGCCAACAATCCCGGTTTCCACGGAGAGCCTGGCGCGCAGGCAAGCAGAACTGAAGCAGAAGATCTCGCGTCTGGAACAAGCGACGGCCGACCAGCAGAACCATGACGCTGAAGCAGTCGACCGTCCGGAACCCGAGGACG